>MDTG01395080.1_pt1 | contig 17817 bp, 12 predicted proteins | sample 811421 | NCBI WGS metagenome assembly MDTG01 (sample SAMN05326645, study PRJNA326480) | marine metagenome | isolation source: seawater | place: Pacific Ocean: South East | collected 2011 | reverse complement strand
GCGAGCCGCGGCTCGTCGGGCTCGGGCGCCGGCGACTCGCTGGGCGCCGCGCGAGTCGGCGTGGGGGCAGGGGGAGGCGAGCTGGTCGGAGACGGCGTCGCCAGCGCGCTGCGCGGAGCCGAGCTCAGGGCGCGGTCGGCGACGAGGCCCGCGGCGAAGGCCAGGAAGAGGGCGGCGGCCCGCAGGACCCATTGCCCCACTCGGGCGCGCGGCCGCGCCTCCCGCTGCTCCAGCGCCGGCGCGAGGCGCTCGGCGAAGAAGCCCTCGAGGGGCGGGCACGGGTCCTCCCGCGCGGCCACGGCGCCGAGCAGGTCGAGGCCCTCCTGCAGCTCGGCGAGCTCGGCGCGGCAGTCCGCGCAGCCCTCGAGGTGCGCCTCGAGGGCGGCGCGCTCGGCGGGGGCGAGGTCGCCGCTGGCGTAGAGGGGCAGGCGCTCGGCCTGGAGGTCGTGGTCGCTCACGTGGGCTCTCCCGCGGCGTGCAGCCGCTGGCGCAGGGCGCGCACGCCCCGCTGGAAGTGCGTCTTGGCCGCGCCCTCGGAGATCCCGAGGGCGCCGGCCAGGGCGGGGAAGGTCAGGCCTTCGAGCAGGCGCAGGGTCAACACCTCGCGCTGGCGCGGAGGGAGCTGGGCGAGGGCGCGCAGCGCGCGCGCCTCCTCCTCGGCCTGGGCGGCGGACCGGGCCGCCGACTCGCCGAAGTCGGGCTCCGGCAGGCGGGCCGGGGCTCGCTCTGCCAGGGCGCGGCGGCGGAGTCGGTCGAGGGCGCGGCGGGTCGCGACCGTGGCCAGCCAGGCGCCGGCTCGGCTCGGTTCGACCTCGTCGCCGCGGGCGTGCAGGGCCAGGAAGGCCTCCTGGGTCACGTCGAGCGCCTCGTGGCGCTCGAGCAGGACCCGGTAGGCCGCCTGGTAGACCCGCGCCTGGTGGCGCGCGACGAGGGCCGCGAACTCGTCGGCGGTGGGCACGCCGGCGACTCAGTCACCCGCGGGGAGGAAGGACTTGGCCAGCAGGCGCTGGCGGCGGTCGCGGAGGTCCTTGCCGTTGAAGCGCCACACCACGGTGCTTCCCTCGAGCGCGTCGCCGTTGTGGGCCAGCACGCGCCCGGGCAGGCGCAGGCGGACCACGAAGGCCTCGTCGGCGAGGTCCTCGCTGACCTCGAAGGAGCGCCGCTGCTGGCCGATCTCGCCGCGCAGGCGGGCCACCTGCTCGGGCGTCAGCGCGAGCACGTCGCGGGCGGCCTCGACGCCCGCCCGCTCGACCGCGGCCTGGAGCTCGCTCGCGCGGGCCTCGATCCCGGCGGGGTTGGCCAGGGCCTGCGCGACGAAGGTCGCGTCCACGGCGCCCTCGACCCGAGCTCGCACGGCCGCGGCGATCGCCAGGCGGGCCTCGGCCAGGCGAGCGCTGTCGGGTGCGGCCTTCACTGCGCCCTCGCTCACCCAGCGGCTGGCCTTGTCGCTCTCGTAGCGGCGCAGGGCCCCCACCAGGCGGCCCTTGTCGGCCGCGCTCAGCTCCGCGAAGCGCGAGAGCTGCTTGAAGAGGGCCTGGACCTCGGCCGGAAAGGCTTGCTGGTGGAAGCGCTCATAGGGCGCCCAGCGGCGCGGGGCGTAGGTCCGCTCGAACACGTAGGTCGTGCCCTCGTCGCCGGGTCGGAGCTCGAGGTCCGTGCTCAGCTCGAGCGCTCCGGCCGCCTGGGGTCCGGCGAAGCGGGTCGGGACGTCAGCGGCGCGGGCGAACTCGCCCTTGGCGCTCAGGACGTGCTCGACCTTGCCGTCGGCCTTGGTCCGGGTCGAGCGCGCGACCTGCCAGGTCCCGGCCTGGGGGTAGCTGGCCGCCCCGCCGTCGAGGTCGCCGCGGTCGCCGCGGAGCTGGTGCTCGATCGCGAGCGCTCCCTCCGGGCTGACGCGGATCGTCTCCTCGCGCTCGAGGCAGCCGGTCGCGAGCAGGGTCGCAAGAAACAGGGTCAAGGTTCGCTTCATGGGTCTCGTCTCCTCTACCCACTCGACGAAGAGCACGCCCCGATCGGATACACGGTCCCCCTAAGTCCTGCTCCCAGCGCCTTGGCGCGGGCGCAGCGCTACTCGGGCCACTCCGCCGAGACGACGGTCGTGATCCCGCCGCGGGCGTTGTAGGTGCCCGTGACCTTGATCCGGCGCGGCTCGATCGCCTTGCGCACGTCGTCCAGGATCGTGTTGGTGACCGTCTCGTGGAAGATCCCCACGTTGCGGTAGCTGCCCAGATAGAGCTTGAGCGACTTGAGCTCGAGGCACTTGGTGTTGGGCACGTACTCGATCAGGAAGTGGCCGAAGTCGGGCTGGTCCGTCATGGGGCACACGGCCGTCCACTCCGGCGCGTCGATCGTGATCGTGTAGTCCCGATCCGGGTAGGCGTTGGGGAAGCTCGCCAGCGCCGCTGCCGCGGCCCGCACCCCGGGGTCGTCGATCCCCGCGCTCCCGCGTAGCTGCGCCAGCTTGGCCCGGTCTTCGTCGCTCAGGGTGCCCACTCGTCCGTCCTTCGCCCGTAGGGGCTCAAATCTCTCAAGCGAGGGGTTAGATTATCGCGCCCATAAGAGGGAGCCATGCACGAGTTCGCGCCGAAGCCCTTTTCCGACTTGCGTCAGCAGGACGTCGACCCCGAGGAGACCCAGGAGTGGGTCGACTCGATCGAGGACGTCATCCACCGCTGGGGCCCCGAGCGGGCCGCGCTCCTGCTCGAGGAGGTGCGGCGCCGGGCGCGCCTGCGCCAGGTGCCCCTCGACTTCGACCTCGTCAGCCCCTCGGTCAACACCGTCCCGGTCGAGGCCGAGCCGGAGTACCCCGGCGACGAGGCCATGGAGGCCAAGATCGAGGCCATCGTGCGCTGGAACGCGATGGCCATGGTCACGCGCGCCAACAAGACGCGCGAGGGCATCGGCGGGCACATCGCGACCTACGCCAGCTCGGCCACGATCTACGAGACCTGCTTTCACCACGTGTTCCAGGGCGCCGAGGGCGGCAACGACCTGATCACGATCCAGGGCCACGGCTCGCCGGGGATCTACGCGCGGGCCTGGCTCGAGGGGCGGCTGACCAAGGAGCAGCTCGACCAGTTCCGCGGCGACTGCTCGGGCGGCGTCTCGAGCTATCCCCACCCCTGGCTGATGCCTGACTTCTGGCAGTTCCCGAGCGTCAGCATGGGCCTCGGGCCCCTGTGCGCGATCTATCAGGCCCGCTTCAACCGCTACCTGGAGGCGCGCGGGCTCAAGGACACGAGCTCCTCGACCGTCTACGCCTTCCTGGGCGACGGCGAAATGGACGAGCCCGAGTCGCGCGGCGCGCTCGACATCGCCGCGCGCGAGAAGCTCGACAACCTGTGCTTCGTCATCAACTGCAACCTGCAGCGCCTCGACGGGCCGGTCCGCGGCAACTACCGGATCATCGACGAGCTCGAGGCCTACTTCCGCGGCGCCGGCTGGAACGTGATCAAGGTGCTCTGGTCGCGCGAGTGGGACGAGCTCTTCGCCAAGGACCACGAGGGCCTGCTCGAGAAGCGCCTCAGCGAGCTGGTCGACGGCGAGATGCAGCGGATCGCCGCCTTCGGGGGCGGCGAGCTGCGCAAGCTCGTGTTCAACACCCCCGAGCTCGAGGCCCTGATCGAGGGCTGGAGCGACGAGAAGCTCTCGACCCTGCGCCGGGGCGGCAAGGACCGCCGCAAGGTCTACGCCGCCTTCCAGGCCGCCAAGGCGCACCAGGGCCAGCCGAGCCTGATCCTGGTCCACTCGGTCAAGGGCTGGGGGATGGGCAGCAGCGGCCAGGGCGCCATGTCGACCCACGGGCAGAAGAAGCTCAAGCAGAGCGCGCTGCTCGACTTCCGCGACTTCTTCGGCGTGCCGCTCTCCGACGAGGCCGCCGAGAAGGCCGAGCTCTTCCACCCCGGCGAGGACTCGCCGGAGGTCGCCTACCTGAAGAAGCAGCGCCAGGCCCTCGGCGGCTACCTTCCGGCGCGCTTCGAGAAGGCCGAGGCCGTCGAGGCGCCCTCGCTCGAGGACCTGAGCGAGTTCCTCAGCGGGAGCGGCGGGCGCGCGGTCAGCTCGACCATGGGCTTCGTGCGGATCCTCAACACGCTGATGCGCCACGAGCGCTTCGGCGAGCTCTGCGTGCCGATCATCGCCGACGAGGCGCGGACCTTCGGCATGGAGAGCTTCTTCCGCAGCTACGGGATCTACGACCCCGCGGGCCAGGTCTATGAGCCCATCGATCGCAAGAGCCTGACCTACTACAAGGAGTCGACCGACGGCCAGGTCCTCGAAGAGGGGATCACGGAGGCCGGCTCCACCGCGAGCTTCATCGCGGCCGGCACCGCCTACGCCAGCCACGGCGTCAACACGGTGCCCTTCTACATCTTCTATTCCATGTTCGGCTTCCAGCGCGTGGCGGACCTGATCTGGTCGGCCATGGACAGCCGCTGCCGCGGCTTCCTGCTCGGCGCGACCGCCGGCCGCACGACCCTCAACGGCGAGGGGCTCCAGCACGAGGACGGCCACAGCCACCTCATGGGCTACGCCTTCCCGACCGTGAAGTGCTACGACCCGGCCTTCGCCTACGAGGTCGCGGTCATCATCCGCGACGGAATGGAGCGGATGTACCAGCGCCAGGAGCCCTGGATCTACTACATCACGCTCTACAACGAGAACTATGAGATGCCCGCCATGCCCCAGGGCGTCGAGCAGGGGATCGTGGACGGCATGTATCGCCTCAGCCAGGGCGAAGGCACCGGCCCGCGCGTCCAGCTGCTCGGCAGCGGCTCGATCATGCTGCAGGTCCTCGAGGCGACCAAGCTCCTCTCGGGCTACGGCGTCGTCTGCGACGTCTGGAGCGTCACCAGCTACAAGCAGCTGCGCAACGACGCGATGCAAGCGGAGCGCTACAACCGCCTGCACCCTGGTCAGGAGCAGCGCAGCTGCCCGCTCTGGGACATGGTTCGCGACGTCGAGGGCCCCTTCGTGGCGGCCAGCGACAACGTGAGCCTGGTGGCGGAGATGATCGACCCTTGGCTGCCGGGGCGGATGTGGGCGCTCGGCACCGACGGCTTCGGGCGCAGCGACACGCGCGAGAACCTGCGCCGCCACTTCGAGGTCGACGCCCAGGCCATCGCCGTGGCCGCCCTCGGCGCCCTGGCCGAGGCCGGCCAGATCGACGCCAGCAAGGTCAGCGAGGCCATGCAGGCGCTCGGCGTCGACCCCGATCAGCCCGACTCGCTCTACGCCTAAGGCGCCTTGGGAGCCAACGAAACATGAGCACCATCGAGTTCACCCTGCCCGAGCTGGGCGAGGACGTCGAAGCTGGGACCGTCGTCAAGCTGCTGGTCGCCGAGGGCGATGCGCTCGAGGCCGAGCAGCCCGTGATGGAGGTCGAGATCGACAAGGCCACCGTCGAGCTGCCCGCGCCGCAGGCCGGCACCGTCGAGAAGCTCGCCGTCGGCGAGGGCGACGAGGTCAAGGTCGGTCAGCTGGTGATGCTGATCGCGACCAACGGCGCCGCGCCCGCCAAGAGCGCGCCCGCCAAGAGCGAGCCCGCCGAGAGCGAGCCCGCCAAGAGCGAGCCCGCCGAGAGCGAGCCCGCCGAGCCAGCGCCCGCGCCCAAGGCGGCGCCCGCCGCGCCCGCCCACGAGGCGCGCGCCCCGGGCGAGACGCTGCCGGCGGGGCCGGCCGTGCGGCGCCTGGCGCGCCTGCTCGGCGTCGACCTCGAGCGCGTCTCGGGCAGCGGCCAGCGCGGGCGGATCAGCGTCGACGACGTGCACGCCTACCTCAAGCAGATGGGGGCGAGCGCGGGCGGCGGCGGCGGGCGCGCGGCGCTCCCGGGGATGCCCGACTTCGCCAAGTTCGGCGCGGTGCGCTCCGAGAAGATCAGCACCTTCCGCAAGCGCACCGCCGAGGCCATGGACCGCTCGTGGAGCAACCTGCCCCACGTGACCAACTTCGACGAGGCGGACACGAGCGACCTCGAGGCGGGGCGCAAGGCCTTCCGGCGGGCCAACCCCGAGGGGCCCAAGGTCACGATGACCGTCCTGATCGCCAAGGCCTGCGCCGTGGCGCTCAAGCAGCACCCTGCGATCAACAGCAGCGTCGACTTCAACGCGGGCGTCCAGCACTTCAAGGACTACGTCCACGTGGGGATCGCGGTCGACACCGACTACGGCCTGCTGGTGCCGGTGCTCAAGGACGTGGACCGAAAGCCCGTCGTTCAGCTGGCGGACGAGCTGACCGACCTCGCGCTGCGGACCCGCGACAAGCAGGTCAAGCCCGAGGAGCTCAAGGGCGCGAGCTTCACGATCAGCAACCTGGGCGGGATCGGCGGGACCGGCTTCACCCCGATCATCAACTGGCCCCAGGTCGCGATCCTGGGCGTGGCCCGCAGCCAGCAGCGCTACGTGCCCGGCCCCGACGGCGCGCCCGTGTTCCGCTCCTTCACGCCGCTCTGCCTCAGCTACGACCACCGCGTGGTCGACGGGGCGCTGGCGGCCCGCTTCCTGAGCACTCTCCGCGGGCTGCTCGAGGACCCGACCCGGCTCCTGTTCGAGGTCTGATTGGCCTGCGTCCGACGGGACCCTGAGGGGTGGGTCGCCGAGAGCTCAGCGCCCGGCGACGCGCCCCGCTACCGCTTCAGCCGTCCGCAGACGGCTGGGGTCAAGCTGCAGGCGGTCGGGCGCTCCCTGCTCTGGGCGATCCCGATCGGGCTCGCCCTGGTGTTCGGAGGCCAGTGGCTCGCAGGGCAACTGGGCCTGGGTCAGGTCTTGGGACCCAGCCGGGTCGAGGACAGCATCATGGCCCTCGGCATCCTGGTGGTGTGCGTCGCCCCCTTGCCGGGTGATCGCTGGATGCGGGCGCGCTACGGCGATCAGATCCTCTCGCGCGATGGCCTGCACGACCTGAGCGGGCAGATCGCGATCCCGCGCGAGCGGATCGAGGGCTGGGAGCGGAGCGAGCACGGGCTGGAGCTGCGGATCGCGGCCGACCCGCTCAGCCGTTGGCTGCGCCCCTTCGTGCTGTTGCCGGCCGACAGCGACGAGGAGCGCCAGTTGGCCGAGGCGCTGCTGCGCGGCGAGGAGCCGTCCCCCTAGAAGTGCCCCACCCGGGTGACCTCGACGGTCTCGACGCAGACCATCACGCTGTGCTTGGGCATCACCTCTTGCCGCAGATACTCGAGCAGGGCCTCCAGCAGCCCGGGCTGAACGACGAACTCGATGCGGGCGCACTCGACCTGGTCGGCGCCTTCGCCGGCGACGGTCGTGCGGCTGGCGCCCCGGCAGGGGATCGAGGTGTAGCCGCTGACGCCGAGGCGGAGGAACTCTCCCTCGAGCTGCTCCTCGAGGGTGCGCTCGCAGACGACCGTCAGGCGGCGGATCGGCGCCAGGCCGCGTCGCCGCGCGGCGAGGTCGTGCTCTGAGAGCCCGTGGTGCATGTCCAGGCCGTCGATCTCGAGGGTTCGGCCCGCCTGCTCGAACTCCCGCCGCAGCGCGTGCAGCTTCTCCATCACGGTGTGGTCGACGAGGCGAGTGCGGGCCAGGTCGACGATCACGTGCTTGCCCTCGCTGACGCCGGCCTGCTCGATCCGGCGCTTGAAGGGGATCCAGTTGCTGAACACGAGCGCGTCGGTCGCCAGCAGGCGGCAGCGTCCCCCCTCCTCTTGCTCGACCTCGACGGTCGGCCGGAAGAGCGAGCGGAGCGGGACGCCGTTGCTCATGTGGATCAGGAACTTGACCGCGATCCCGATCCCGATCCCGATCAGGAGGTCGGTGGCGAGCACGGCGATCAACGTGGCCACGAAGATCGCCAGCTGCTCCTTGCCGATCTCGAAGGCGTGGCGGAACTCGCTGGGCGAGGCGAGCCGGAAGCCCGTGTAGACGAGCATCGCGCTCAGCGCGGCCAGGGGGATCCGGTGGATCAAAGCCGGCAGGAGCGCCACGAACACGAGCAGGAACAGGCCGTGGAAGAAGTTGGCGAAGCGGGTCTGGGCGCCGTTGTCGATGTTCGCCTTGCTGCGCACGATCTCCGAGATCATCGGCAGGCCGCCGATGCAGGACGCGATGGTGTTTCCGACCCCGACCGCCACCATGTCGCGGTCGAGGTTGGTCTTGCGCTGGTGCGGGTCCAGCATGTCGACCGCCTTGGCGCTCAGGAGGGACTCCAGGCTGCCGATCAGCGCGAACATCAGGACCCACTTCCAGCCGACGAAGGTCTTGAGCGCCTCGAAGTCGGGTCCAGTGATCGCCGAGAAGAGGCTCTTGGGCACCGCGACCAGGAACTCCTCGCCGACCTTGTAGCGATGGTCGAAGAGGGTGTAGGTGTGTTCGTGGCTGAGGTCGAAGAGCACGCCGAGGGGGATGCTCACGAGCACGACCACCAGCGGGGCCGGGATCTTGCGCAGGCGCTCGCTCTTGAGCAGGGGCATGCCGAACAGGATCAGCAGGCTCACGACCCCGATGAAGGCGATCTCGGGGTTGGCGTGGGCGATGCTGTGGGGGATCTCGCGGATCAGCTCCAGCGGCCCGCCCTTGGCCTCGACGCCCAGCGTGATGTGGATCTGCTTGGCCATGATGATCACGCCGATCGCGGCCAGCATTCCGTGCACGGCGCTGGTGGGGAAGAACTCGCCCAGCACGCCCGTGCGGAACAGCCCGAACAGGATCTGCAGCACCCCCGCCGCGACCCCCACGCCCAGGGCGAGCTGGTAGGCCCGCTCGGCCCCGTAGACCTGAGTGAACTCGGTGATCGCGCCCAGCGCGATCACGATCAGGCCCGCGGCGGGCCCCTTGATCGTGAGCTCGGAGTTGCTCAGGAAGGTCGAGACGAGCGCGCCCACGATCGCCGTGAACACCCCGGCGATCGCCGGGTAGCCGCAGGCGAGCGAGATCCCGAGGCAGAGCGGGAGCGCGATCAGGAACACCAGGAAGCCCGAGGTCAGGTCCGCCTTGTAGTGGCGGCGGAGGCCTTCGAGGTTGCCCTGGGGCGGGGGAGCTGCAGAGGTCATGAGCACTCCTCGCTCAATGCGCGCCCGACGCGGCTTGGACCAGCGGGAGCAGTCCAGGAGCCAGGCCGCCGAGCACCACCGCTCCCATGGCCAGGAAGAGGCCCAGGCGCTCGCGGGGTTTGGTGCGCAGGTAGTCGCGTGAGGGGGTGGAGACGCCGAAGAAGAGGCGGAACTGGAGGCGGAGGGCGTTGAACCCGATCAGGGCCAGCGTGATCACGACCAGGGCCATGCTCGCGAGCCCCTCGGAGCTGGCGCCGCTGAGCAGGACGTCGTCGGCGATGAAGTCGATCGTGCCTGGCGCGCCCGCGAGGCCCATGCCGAGGATCAGGAAGGCCAGGCTCAGCAGGGGCGCGTTGTGGTGCAGGCCGTGGTGTCGGCTGAGGTCGGGGTCGCCGATGCGCAGCACGACCAGGCTCGCGGCGGCGCCGAAGCCGCTGGCCGTCAGGAGGGTGCTGGCCCACAAGAGCTCGCCGCCGAGCTGACCCGTGGCGGAGGGATCCAGGGCCCCCAGCGCGATCAGCGCGTGCACGGCCGCGAGCAGGTAGCCGACGGAGCGCCCCAGCTCGCGCTGCGTGAGGGCCAGGGCCGCGGCCAGCGGGGCGCTCAGGAGCAGGAGGTCGTGCGCCCAGGCCAGGGCTTCGCTCGCCGCCAGGGATTGGTTGGCCCGGATCAGCACGAGCACCCCGCCGAAGGGGAGCGCCGCGAGCAGGGTGCCCAGGTTCAGCTCGCGGCCCAGGGCGCTCAGGGCCCCGGTGGCGCAGGGGAACACCCCCAGGCGGACCAGGGCGCCGGCGACGGCGAGCCCGCAGGCCAGGACGGAGGGGGGACCCGCGCCGGTCAGCCCGCCGGCCGCCGAGAAGAGCGCGGCCGCCAAGAGCAGGTAGGTGCCCTGGGCGCGGCGCCGCGCGCGGAAGGCGTGGGTCGCGAGGAAGGCCGCCGCCGCGGCCTCGGTCAGGGCCAGGAGCGCGAAGGAGCCCGCCAAGAGGGCCAGCGACTCGAGCGCCAGCGCGCCGAGCAGCCACACCAGGGTGCTGCCGGAGGCGTCGGCGCGACCGGCTTGGAGGACCAGGGCCAGGGCCCCCAGCAGCATGGCCGGCGCGACGGTCACGCTCACCGAGTCGACCAGGAGCGGCCCCGCGACGAGGGGGGCGCCGCCGCCGCGGGTCGCCACGGCGAGCCCCAGCGAGACCACCAGCGCCACCAGGAGGCTCCCGGCCGCGGCCCAGCGGCGCTCGGTCTCGCCCGCGGCGGCCACGGCGCCCGCTCCCAGGACCAGGGCTCCGAGCCACACCGCCACCCACACGAAGGCGATCACTGCTCTGCCTCCAGCGGCTCGAGCCGCAGCTCCAGCTCGTCCTCGACCTCGGGGGGGCGGTCGAGCAGCGCGGCCCAGCGGCGGTCCAGCACGTCGAGGGCGAGCAGGACTCGCCGACAGAGGCCGGCCAGGAGCGCTCCCGCGTCCTCGAGGAACCAGCGCTCGAGGGACCAGCGGTAGAGGGCCCGGCGCAGCGGGAGGGGCACGAGGCGCGCGTAGAGGCTGCCGGTCTCGCTCAGGTCGGCGCCGAGCGCCTGGATCAGGCCGTGGCGCTCGTGCAGGAGCGAGGGCGCGCGCAGCAGCTGCCAGGTGCGCAGGATCGCGTGGCCGGCCATGTGGACCGCCGCGAGCGGGTAGAGGCCGAGCCCGACCCAGATCCACATCAGCCCGACCTGGGCCACCGAGGCGTAGCCGAGGGAGCACTTGATATCGGTCTGGACCCGGCCGACCGAGGTCGCGTGCAGGGCGGTCAGCGCGCCCAGGACCACGACGCAGGCCTGCAGGGCGCGGCTCGACTCCAGGGCGGGCGCGGCGCGCAGGAGCAGGAAGGGCGAGGCGTGGATCGAGAGCGCCCCGTAGAAGATCGCGCTCGAGGGGGTGGGCCCCTCCATGGCGCGCGGGAGCCAGGGAGTGAAGGGCACGATCGCGCCCTTACCCATGGCCCCGAACACGAGCAGGGCGCCGATCGCGAGCGCGGCGGAGGGGGCGAGCGAGGGCAGCGACTCGAGCGAGGTCGTGCCCGCGTAGTGGTGCAGGCTGACGACCGCCAGCAGGAGCCCCACGTCGGTGATCCGGTAGATCCCGTAGGCCAGCAGCCCGTTCTCGACCGGGGCGGGGCGGCGGAGGAAGTAGGCGATCAGGAGCGCGGAGGAGAGGCCGACCACCTCCCAGCCGGCGAACACCAGGTCGAGGCCGGCCCCCGCGGCGATCAAGGCCAGCCCGACCGAGAACACCAGCAGCAGGAGGTAGAAGCGGTGGTAGCCCTCGTCCTGGTGCAGGTAGGGCGCCGAGAACGCCCCGACGAGCCCGCAGAGGACGACGTCCAGCCACAGGTAGAGCGCGCCCAGCCAGTCGAGCCGGAAGGCGAGGTCGAAGTGGTAGCCGCGCACGGCGAGCAGCGTGCCGAGGTTGACCGAGACCGGCTCCAGCCAGCCCAGGGCCAGGCCGAGCAGGAGCGCGCTGGCCAGGATGGCGGCCAGGGACATGTTGGCCGCCAGCAGCTGCTGGACGCGGTGCTCGCTCGGGCGGTGCCCGAGCAGCATGCCCCCGCCCAGGAAGGTCAGGGCCAAGGCGGGCAACACGAGGGTCAGCGCGAGCGCGTGACCCGCCAGCGCCTGGAGGTCGCTCACGCTGCTCCTCCGCGGGCGGCGCGCCCGCGCTCGATCGTGGCGGGGACCAGGTGCTCGCGGCGGCCGCCGTAGTAGTCCGGCGAGCTCTCGGCGCGCGGGAGGTCCCTCCCCTCGGGTTCGTGGCGGCGAAAGCCGTCCGGCTCCAGGAACCAGACAGCACCCTCCTGCGGGTCGAAGGCCGCGACCAGGATCCAGCGCTTCTCGATCAGCCCGCGCAGGCCCGGCTGACGCGCCAGGATCCCCTCCAGCTCCTCGGGGCGCGCCTCGATCACGTTCAGCAGGCGCACCGGCTCGTGGATCTCGACCATTTGCCAGGGCAGGCCGGTGCGCAGGTCGCTGCTGTGGCCGTCCATGACGCCCAGCAGGGCGGTGATGTTGTGCGGGAGCTTGGTGTTGCAGCCGTAGCGGTTGGGGTCGACGAAGGAGAAGTAGTACTCGAGGTTGATCCCCGCCCCGACGGGACCCACGCTCGCCAGCAGCCGCTCCAGGATCGAGCGCTCGGGGGTGTCCACCGCCGGGTCGTAGGAGGTCAGGAACACGCGCCGGTCCAGGAAGAGCCCGCGGCTCCAGGCGCGCCGGCCGACCAGGCAGAGCGCGTTGGTGCAGTGCCCGTACTCGGGTCGCGGCTGCGCGAGGTCCTCGGCGCGGGCCTCGACGTGGGCCAGCGCCTGGGCCGGGGTCAGCGTCAGCGGCGCCGAGTCGAAGCGGCGGACGCGCTCGTGCGCGTCGAGGGCGCAGGCGAGGTCCAGGTCCTGACGCGCGCGGGCCAGCGCTGGCTGGAGGCGGCTGGGGACGCGGTCGAGGTCGTAGAGCTCGAGCGCGTCGTCGCAGGTGTTGTGATAGCCGCCCACGAACCAGGTCTCCTGGGGCAGGTCGATCCCGGCCTCGCAGAGGGCCAGGCGCACGTCGGGGCGGTTGGCCATCTCGGCGAAGGCCCGCGCGTTGGGCCCGCCGCGCCCGCCGCCGCAGGCGCCGCAGTCGTGGGCCGCCTCGTGGGGGTTGTTCAGCGAGCGCGAGCCGTGGCCGAGGACCACGACCAGGGGCGCGAAGTCGCGGGTCAGCCCCATGTCCTCGAGGATCCGCTGGACGATCTGCGCCATCTCTGCGGGGGTGAAGCCGACCTGGAGCCCGTGGTCGTGGGTCGGCGGCTCCTCGGCCTCCAGCCGCAGCCGGGAGGGCGTCGAGGGGCGCGCGCTCAGGCGCCCGTAGAGGCGGGGGGCGAGCACGCGACCCACGAAGGGCAGCAGGGAGGACCAACCCCAGAGCGAGATCAGGCCGCCGCGGAAGAGGGTGTCGGAGCCGACCCTCAGGGCTTCGCTCAGGCGCCCGCCCCAGCCGCGGGTTCTGGGGGCTCCCTGGCCCGAGCCGCCCTCCGCCGAGAGCTCCTGGAGGAGGTGCGTCGGGACCACGTTCGCGGGACAGAGCGGGCGCTGGTGGGGCTCGCCGAGCGGGCGGAAGTAGGCCGCCACGCCGTAGAAGCCCGCCGCGCCGAAGGTCTGATAGCGGGGGCCCAGCTCTTCGAGGTGCCGCCGCAAGGACTCCTCGCGGTCGTCGATACAGGTCACGACCTGGACCTCGGGCGCGGGCGCCTCGTCGTCGCGGACGCGCTCCCAGTGGTTCAAGACGCCGTCGAGGATCTGGTGCCGATAGCGCCGCTCGTAGGCCAGCTGCCAGAGCCAGCGGCGCCGCACCGAGCCGTAGCGCTGGAGCAGCTCCTCGAGGGTGGGGCGCGCGCGCTCGAGCTCGCCGGGGAGCACGCCGAGCAGGCGGGCCGCGTTGAAGAGGGTCCAGGCCCGCTCGGGGTCGAGCTCTTCGCGCACCGAGGAGCGCGGGAAGGGGCCCTCGGGGCGCTGGCCGAAGGCGCGGGCCGCGGCCTCGTCGAGGAGGAGCCGGATCGCGAGGAAGTCCTCCAGGTCGGTCGGAGGCGGGGGGGCCGGGGCCAGGTCGGGGCGCGCGGCCAGCTGGACGAACATGCCGGGCCAGCCAGGCAGGCTGAGCAAGCTGGCGCGCAGGAAACGCTGCGCCGCCTCTTCGGCCAGGCCGAGGCGCGCGAGGCTCTCGGCGATCGCGCGCAGGGGCGGCGTCCCCTGCTCCCGCAGCCCTCGCGCCTGGCGCCGCGCCGAGCGGGCCCAGCCGCGGAGCGAGGGGCCGCCTTGGCTGAGGTGCGCGAGGGTGGTCGCGTAGAAGCCCTGCTCGCGCTCGCTCATGGGCCAGTAGCTGTGGCCCGGGTCGAGGAATGCGCCGCACCAGCGGATCAGGACGGGGTTGACGTAGTCGTCGCAGTCGACGCCGCGCTCGAGGAGCACCGCGTCGCGCGGCCGCGCCAGCAGCACCTCTCGCTCGCTGGCGCGCACCAGCGTGGAGGTCGCCCGCCAGAGCGCGGCTTGGACCTGCGGGGCCGACCCAGCCGCGGCGAGTCGCTCGAAGGAGGAGCGGGGGAGGCCGCGCGGCCAGGCGCCGAGCTCGTCGGTCTCTTCCAGGCGCCAGCGGAGGGTCGCGCTGGCGTCTCCCGTCGGCAGCTCGAGCATCCAGGCGCGCACGAGCTCTCGCAGGCTCCAGGTCTGCCCGGGCAGCGAGACGGCTTCGTCTGGGACCTCCGCTGCGAGCACGGCGCGCAGGTCGGACTCCAGCACGCGGCCCGCGCTCCAGGCGCTGCGGAAGGCCTCCTCCGCCATGTAGGGCTCCGCGCCGAAGAGCGCAGCGGCCTCCTCGACGCCGACGTGGAAGGGCAAGTGCTCGAAGGAGTGGAGGGTGTTGTGGTGGACGAAGGCCTCGAGCGGTCGCTGGCTGGGGAGCAGGTGCGCTAGCTCGTCGATCCACTCGCGCAGCTGCTCCTCCGAGACGGAGGCGGCGGCTGGGATCGCCCCTGGGGGGGGGCTCACGGAACGGGTGCCATCATGGGGAGCGAACTCTGCAAGCCCAGAACCGCCCTAACTCATTACGGACATGAGAGGCAGGTGTGGCGTGACGCCACATGGGGCGCCGGGGTACGGACTGCAGGTCTCCCTGGTGGCCAGGGTGGGGCGTGGCGCCACGACTGGGGTCGAGCGCCACGTGGCTGGCTGGGTCAGTGGGGCGCTCCGCGACGAGATCGAGGGGAGCTCGGGCGAGAGAGGCGGTGGCAGACCGCCACACCCTCGACGTCGCTACTTCTGCGGGCGGCGCAGGGTCAGGCCCGCTAGGGCGAGCGGGACGGCCGCGCAGGCGAAGACGGCGAACACCCGGTCGAAGCCGCCGCCGGCCAGGTGCGCTCCCTCGCTCAGGAGGAAGGGCCCGGTCGCGGTGGCGGCGACGCCGATCGAGAGCGAGAGGCCGCGGATCGCGCCGTGGTGAGCGCGGCCGAAGTAGCGGGCGATCGTGGGGCCGACCGCCGAGATCATGACGCCCATCGCCACGCCGAACACGGCCATCGAGAGCGCAAACCAGCTGGTGGGTGCGAGGCCGCCCTGATTGGCCACGGCCAGGCAGGCGCAGCTCAGCGCAGCCAAGGTCAGGCCCGCGGGCACCAGCCAGCGGGCGTCGACGTTGTCTGCCAGCCAGCCGGAGAAGAGCGGGGTCAGCGTCAGCGCGATCGGCCAGGGGGCCTGCACGTAGGGGGCCCAAGCCTTGGGGTCCTCCACGCCGAGCGAGGCCAGGATCGGCTGGGTGTGAAAGAGCATCGCCGTGCCGACCAGGCCCAGGTAGGGACCCGAGGCGAGCAGGGTCCACAGGGCGCGGGTCCGCACGGCCTCGCCGAGGGTGAACGCGGGGTCGGCGGCGGCGGGCGCCTCGGGCTCGCCTTCGGCGGGCGGCAGGTCGCCGTCGAGGCGCTGGCCGAGGTCCTCGGGGCGGTCGCGGAACACCGTCGCCACCAGGGGCAAGAGCACGCTCGCCACGCCCAGGCCGAGCACGACCAGCGCGCGTCGCCAACCGAGGGCGCCGATCAAGGCCACCGTCAGGGCGGGCAGGACGAGGGTCGCGAGCGAGAAGCCGACGTGCTTGATCGACTCCATTACGCCCAGTCGGCGCTCGAACCACATCGCGAGGATGTGGCTGGAGAGCATTCCGAGCGAGCCCTGGCCGAGGAAGCGCACCAGGGCGAAGCCGGCGGTCAGGCTGAGGAAGCCGCGGGCCTGGCCCAGCAGGCAGAGCGCGAGGGCGAAGCTCAGCGCGACGGCGCCGACCACGACCCGCAGCCCGAGGCGGTCGGCCGCCTTGCCGACCAGGGTCAACGGCAGCGCCGCCAGGGCGGTCCCGATCAGGTAGGCCAGGCTGATCTCGCGCAGCGAGAGGTCGAGGGCGGCGCGGATCGGCTCGTTGAACTGGCTGACGACGATCGTCTGCCCGGGCAGCGTGCAGATCATCGCGGCCACGGCTACGCCGACCATCACGTAGCCGTGATAGCGAGGTCGACTCGGCTCGGGTGCGAGGGGAGCGCTCAAGGCGGGGAGCCTACGACCACCTCGACGCGGCTCCTACGATTGGCGCGATCCTGTTCGGCTCAGGGCGAGAGCGTCTTGCCCTCGGCGTCCTTGCCGTGGAGCAGGCGCGCGATCAGGTTCGCGTCCGTGAAGTCGGTCCGTCGGCCCAGGACCGCCGCGAGCTGGCCGCGCGCCTGGCGGACCACGACGAGCTGGCGTGAGGGGATCAGATAGAGGCGCTGATCGCCCGCGCCGGCCGCCATGTAGAGGTCATCGGGCACGAGGGGGTGCGCCATGATGTCGCTCGACTGGAACACGGGCTGCGAGCGGCGGAGGGAGTCGTCGATCGGCTCGTTCAGCCAGAAGGTCAGCCCGTAGGCCGGGTTGGCGCGCGAGCCCTTGGTCAGCTGGTTCAAGAGCGCCTTGGGGACGAGCTGCTGGCCCTGGTGCTCGCCGCCGCGCAGGAGCCAGGCGCCGAACTTGGCCCAGTTGCGGGCCGTGAGCGAGGCGCCGTGGGGCAGGACCGGCTGCCCCTCGAGCTCTTTCCACGAGCCGATCTCGATCCCGAGGGGCTCGAACAGGCGCTTGCGCAGGAAGGCCAGCACCGAGTCGAAGCCGCGCGGGTGGAGCTTGCGGCGCATCAGCTCGCCGAAGACCTGGAAGTGGACCGGGCCGTAGCGGAAGCGCGAGCCGGGACGGGTCGAGCAGCGCGCGCCGAGGGCGGCCTGGTAGGTGATCTTGAAGCGGCCGACGCCCTGGGGGGGCTCGAGGCCGCTGGTCAGGTTCAACAGGTGCCGGACCGTGATCTGGCGCTTGAGGGGGTCGCTCTGCCACTCGGTGATCGTGTCGGCGACCTTCTCGTCGAGGCTGAGCAGGCGCTCGTGGATCGCGAAGGCCGCCGCCACACCGGAGAAGCTCTTGGTCCCGCTCGCCAGCTTGTAGTCGCGGCGGGGCCCGCTGAAGTTGGGGTAGTCCTCGTAGATCCGCTGGCCTTCGTGCAGGACCAGGAAGGAGACGCCCCGGTTGGCGGCGCTGTAGCGGGCGGCCAGCTTCATGTGCTCCTCGCTGGGCGCGGCCGGCGGGTCCGCCAGGGCGGGCGCCGCGAGGAGGGCGAGCAGGAGCGAGGGCAGGAAGGGGTGTCGCGTCATGGGGACCTCTGCCCCTTCTAACGCCCAGCCGGCCTCGAGGTTTCGCCGGCTCAATCGCCGCCGAGCATCAGCTCCTCGTCCGCCGCCTGGATCGCGGCGGCCCGCTTCTGGCTGGCGGCGAGCAGCTCGCGGCGCGCGGCGCTGCCGGCGGGGAGGACCTGCTCGAGGGCGCCGAGCAGCTCGAGCTCGTCGTCGTAGGCCTGGAGGCGGTGCTCCGAGGCGCCCTGGAAGCGGGCCCGGAAGAGCTGGCGGGCGCTCTTGCGGCCGCGCTGCGCGATCCAGTCGTCGCGCCCGGCCAGGGGCGCGTCCAGCGCGTCGTCGCGCGCTCCCAAGAGGTTCCAGCGCCAGGTCGTGGCCGGCGAGCTGCCGAGGAGCTTGCCCTCGCGGCGCGTCGCCCCGTAGACGGTCTCCTGCGCGGCGGCCCGACCGCGCTCGTAGGCCTCCAGGGTCGCCTCGGCGTCGCGCTGGAGCCGCGCGATCGCGCCCTCGCTCAGGCGCTCGACGTAGGCCTCGGCCGAGCCCTCGCGCTCGCGCGCCCGCGCGGCCAGGCTCTCGTGGTTCTTGATCCGATCCTCGAGGCCCTCGCGGGCGATCTCCGCCTTGTGAG
>MDTG01225962.1_pt1 | contig 17818 bp, 19 predicted proteins | sample 811421 | NCBI WGS metagenome assembly MDTG01 (sample SAMN05326645, study PRJNA326480) | marine metagenome | isolation source: seawater | place: Pacific Ocean: South East | collected 2011 | reverse complement strand
TTAAGGCCCCTATTATGTCTTTTTCTTTTAGTTGATTGTTTAGAAAGTATATGATTCCTGCCAGAACTCCTAGTTTTTATAGATGAAGAGGTTTTTTTAAACCTTTTACTAGCACCAGAATGTTTTTTTAACTTATAACCCATTTTAAATTTACTTTTTCTTTGCTGGTGACAAAATCATCAGCAGCTGGCGCCCCTCAAGCGATGGCTCTTGATCAACAGTTGCGATTTCTTTAAGTTCGTCTCTAAGTTTATTTAGCAAGTTTAACCCCATATCACTATTTAATATTTCTCTACCCCTAAAACGGACGCTTATTTTAGTCTTATCTCCTTCAAGAATAAAGCTTTTTATTTTTTTTAACTTAATTTCATAATCTCCTACATCGGTTGAAGGTCTAAACTTAATCTCTTTAAGAGATCTTCTTTTAGATTTTGTTTTTTTTAATCCAACATTTTTTTTCTTAGCGAATAGATGTTTTCCATAATCCATTAACTTGCATACGACATCACTTGCACTAACAGGAGATACCTGGACAAGATCAATACCTTCTTCTCTAGCTTTCTCAAGAGCCTTATCAAGGCTCACATTTCCTAGCTTTTTACCATCACTAGCAATAAGCATTACACTATTAGCTCTAATTTTTTCGTTTATTGGGACTAAATTCTTATTTTTAGGAGTAGCTATGATCTTTTACCAATTATATTAATTTAGTTGTAGGAGTATTTTTAGGATGAACATTTTTTAAAGAATTCTATATTAAAACAACTTATTTTTAAACTTTTTTATGGCTCGAGGATGTAATTTTCCCATTTTGATTCGCTTTTAATAAATTTCATTCTTTTATTTAATCTTTTTTCATGGCCATGCCAAAATTCAAATTCATATGGGGTGAAAGAAAAGCCTCCCCATGATTTTGGGCAAGATTCTAGATCTGCATAATCTTTTATATCATTATATTTTTTCTCTACAGATTCATAAGAGTCGATTATTTGAGATTGATTTGAACTTATTGCAAGAGCATTCTTCCCTGGATGTCGTGTTCTAAAATAATTTTTATTGAATTCGGCAGAAGTTTTTTTAATTATTGCTTTAAATCTGATTTGAATATTAATTGAGGCCCAAAAAATACATGCCGATATTTGACTATGTGTCCTAAAGTCTTCTGCTTTTGGTGATTCATAATTACTGAAAAATATAAATTCTTCGTTATTTACAAATTTTAAATTTACGAATCTAGAATCAACTTCTTTTTTTTTTGAGTTAAAGGATGAAATTAGAATTGCCTCGATGTTTTTTTGATTAGCAATTTTAGCAGTTTCATATTGCTCTCTAAAAATTAAATAAGGCTTATCTTGACAAGGATTTATAAATTTAGTCATTCTTTAATTATGCATCCACATATAATATTTTAAAAATTTTACTTTCGAATTAAATAAAAAATACTCTTGTAAAATCTAAAGCCAAATAACTTAACAAATGTTCTTAGAAGGTATCCTGTAAATAAAAAAATTGGGTTGTGAAGCTTCTCATTTATGCATCTTATATAAAAATTCATTTCTTTAAGCATATATGAAAAACCAAACCGTCTGTAAACCATGTCATCTGTAGCTCGAAATTTTACTAAATATTTATCAATGTTATTTACTTTGAATCCCTTTTTTGCCATACGCATCCATAAGTAATAGTCCTCAAATAAAGGCAAATTCTTATATCCTCCTGATGATAAAACAGAATCAATTTTAAACGCAGCTGCTGGATGATTTATTGGACATCTATATGGGAGTATTTTTTTGATTTTTTTGTAGGAGATGGGAACCTTTCTACTTGAAAAAATTTTATTATTTTCGTCTATTTCATGCATATAACTGCTTGCAAGATCAATCTTATTTTTCAACATGAAATTTGTTAATATCTCAAAGCGATTAGCTATGTTAATGTCGTCTGCATCAAACCTAATAACATACTCAAATTTATCTTTGGCATACTCAATTCCGGTTTGGAGTGCTAGAGCTAGTCCTAAGTTCTTTTCAAGATAAATAAATTTAATCTGCAAAAAATCATATTGGTCCAGGACGTCTTTTAAAGTTTTTTTTATGGGACCATTAACAACCATTATTATCGGAATACTCAGGGTCTGAACAGATATTGATTGAAGACAATCTTTTAAAAATTTAGAGTTATCGCCGTTATAGACTGCACCAAGAGCAACAAATTTATTCTTCATTTCAATATACCATCAACCAGGTTCAAAAAATTATTTGATATTTTTTTCTTTTCATATTTTTTTTTGAATTCCTTAAGTCCAGCTTTCGAGAGTTTTCTCCATAAATCATTGTCAGTGTTAATCTCTTGCAATGCATCACAGATGTCAGGTACATGATCAACAATAAGTCCTCCTTTTAAAGAATTTACACTCCCCACATTGGTTGATATGAAAGGAGTTCCGGCTGACATTGCCTCAATAAGTGTTATTGGTAGAGCTTCTGTTATGGAGGGAAGAATTAGAAATTTACTTTGTGATATTTCACTACTTACATTGGAGGTTCTAGAATCACAAAACAATACTCTTGAGGTTAAATTATTTTTAAGAACTTTTTTTTGACACCTTTTGAAATAACTACCTTTAAGCTCTCCAACAAATTTTATTGTTAATTCTTTTGGGAAATTATCTATTTGATTAATTAATTCCAATTGATTCTTTATATTAGAGAAGTATCCAATAATCAAACACTGATTATTTCTTTTGTGATACTCAATAAAGCTATTTGCTTCATGGTTAGCAATATTAAGTAGTTCTTTTACTTGAACTCCAGCAGAGATTGCTCTATCCCTATCATAAAATCTGGAAGACTTAGACTCCTTGGATAAAGTAGTTGTGCAATCAACAGATTTTAAAACCCTATTAAATTTAAATAATAAGTATGGTATCCATGCAACAAATCTAAGGATATATGTAAGATTTAATTTAAATGGAAAAATTGAAATACCATGACTTATCATAAGTGTTTTAATATTATTCTTTTTCGCAGCAATTATTGCTGCTTCATTTATGGGTCTTTGCCACCCTTCGGCGATTAAAAGATCAATATTATTTTTTAAGAATATTTCATCGATCTTTTTATGATCTACATATGAAGGCGAGTAAATTGCCCCACTACCTTTTGAGTCAACTACATAGATACTTTTAACTTTTTTTTGATAGTTCTGAATACTTTTATCGTTGCCAAGAATTGAGACATTATAACCTTTACTTATAAGAGCTTTTAGATGAAATTCAGTAGAAAATGAGACACCAGATCTTTCATGAGATGCCCAACTGCTGCTAACTAGGAGAATATGTTCTGACAATTTATTGCACCAAAAAAGATTTTAAAGAAAATCATCTTATCTTTTTTTCATTTATAAGCAACTGCATAAACTGATTCAAAATCTCTATCTTTTGAATCTATTGAGATATCAAATTCTCTAGGACAAGCTTTAGAAAATCCTGATGAGGTAAGAGTATTAATTAGATTTTCTTCATCAAACATATATTTATGCTCATCACCCATATATGCAATAAGATTAATTTGATCTAGTCTTGAACCAGTATCAATATTGTGAAAATGGTCTTTCATACTTTCTTTAGGCCTAAAGTTAAAGTTTTTATTATATGCGTCAATGTAAAGACCAGCATTTGGAACAGCAACTTTCATTTCACCATTCTCTTTAAGTACCCTTCTGCATTCATTAAGAAATAGCTTAAGCTCTTTAAAGGGAATATGTTCCAGAAGATGGGATGAATAAATTATATCAACACTAGAATCTGGCAAAGGAATACCTCTTCTTAAATCCCAGTTTATATCGGATTTATTTTGGTCTACATTTATCCAACCATCTCTGCCTTTTTGCTGCCCGGAACCGAGATTGAGCTTTATTTCGTCATTTTGAAGCAAATATTTCCATTTTCTTTTAGAACCAAATTGATTAAATTTAAGTCTTAAAAATAGCAATATATAGCGCAATAGTCTGATTACTTTAACTATAAAAGATGATCTTTTAAGAAACTTTTTAAAACTGTTTTTAGTGATCATATGTATGGATTCTCAGGTAGCTGTTTTTTGCTCCAACTATCTTTAAGAAGAAATTCTTCACACTCTTTTTTAACACTTTGTTTAGGAATGAAAGCGGTAAAGCTTGTAAACTCTTTTAAGCCCAAAAATCTTAAAAGTTTTGCTTTTAATTTTAGATTTTCAATCTTCATCTTTAATTTTTTATATTTGCCATCTCCTGATGATTTCTTTGCGAACTCAACACCTTTAATGTAGAAATCATCAAATTTTTTAAAGTAAAAGATAGTTTTGTGTCTTCCTAAAAGAAACTTCTCGATCTCATGTGGTGAAAACATATAAACATAATTACCAACTTCCTCGAAAGCATGGAAATCTATCTTTCTTTTCATGAGTTTTTTCAAAAAATTAAATAAGAATCCAAGTTTTGGGCTACTTATAATCGAATCAAGTGGCTCAGAAAAAACTACCCCATATTTTGCAACTCTATACATCTCCTCAATTGCAATAAAAGGTCTAGGAACATGATGAAGTGCATCTTTGCAATATACAAAATCAAAAGAGTTGTCAGCAAATTTTAAGTTTTCTGCATTTTGCTCTGAAAAATCATCAAGTAGTTCCTTTTTATGAGCTATCTTAAGTAATTGGTCGCTCATATCCGAAGCATGTACATATTTAGCTCCAAGTTTTTTTAGTGCAATGCTGTCACTGCCCCATCGGCCATCACCAACTGTTAGCCAAGAGGAGCTAGGGTATGATTTAATAATCGGTAAGACCATCTGACGAATCTCCATATGTAGCTCATAATCAAGCGTATCATCCTGTAGCCATGTTTCAGCAACTTTATTTCTCTCAGTGTCATGTAAAGCCTTGCTCCATTCTTCTTTATGATTATCATATTTCATTTTAATCCACTAATAATTTGATTATCTTAAATAGCCTAGATAATTTATGTTTAAATAAATAAACATTTTCTGAATGTTTTAAAAGCGTTAAAGCTCTTTTTTTATAATCATGCCTGTCTAGGTATAGTACTGCTAAATTATATCTTCTATATGATTGAATTGATTTAATATTCATAGAATTATTTGATTTATGTTTTTTATAGAAATATCTTTGCCCATTGATGATTTCATGAGAAATTTTACTTATTGAATCAATAGAAACATGGTAATTACCAAGTTTCTTTGAGATAAATAGGAATGGGAGACTGTTTCTTGCAGCCCGAATCCAAAGATCAAAATCTTCGTATGCTTTTAAATTTATCGATTCATCAAAACCATCTAAGATGAAAAAGGATTTTTTATCTATTACTACAGATGAATTTGGAACAGGGTTTCCGCAATAATAAAATTGATTTAGTGGATCCATAAAGATCTTATCTCCAACAGATCTTTTAAAAGAAAAACTATATTTATTTTCTTTTATTATCTTTAATTTATGGTAGAGGACTCCTTTTTGAAAATTTTTTAACTTTTTACTAAGGACTGATAACCTATTAGAGTTCCATGTATCATCACAATCTAAAAAAGATAACCACTTACCTTTTGCCATTCGTGCTCCAATATTCCTCGGCTTTGCTGGACCGCCAGAATTTTCAATTCTAATAAGACTTATATCTAAAAATTCTTTAAAATTTTCGACTATTTTATCCAAAGATATGCATGATCCATCATCTACAACTATTACCTCAAACTCCTCTTTAAAATCTTGGTTCTTTAATGAAGAAAGGCAGCGCTGAAGCTCTTTCCTCCTATTGTAAACAGGAATAATAACTGAAATTAATGGTTCTCTATTGACAGCCATTCTTTGGGAAATAATGTTGAGGGTTGGGTTTTTGTTTTGTACCACTTTTCTGGACGAATGGTAGTACCACATTCATGATCTCCAATCCAAGCAGCCCACCAGCTAAAGCTGCTGTTAGCTATAATATGATTTTGGCACATCGACATTAGAAATAGTTCATTTGTATCAGATAATTCATAACTTGAATCTAAAAAATACATATCATTATCAGATTTAATATTTTCTTTAGCCCACTCTATATCATCAGAAAAAATAAAAAATTTTGGAGTATTTCCGTATTTTTTTTTGAAGTACTGAATTGCCTTTTCATAATATGCTATTGAGCAAGTTTCGTGATAGCTCTTTGTTGCTATATTTGTAACAAAATCTCCTCGCCTAACATGAATCGAAATGGAGTTTTTTGTTTCATTAATTTTTCTTGCGATAGGAGATGAAGAAATCTCTTGTGAGCAATTAGAGAATTCTTTTTTGAGATCTTTGCAAAAAAAATTAAAGTACTCGGGCGACTGCCAAAAACCATTAAATATTACATTTGATGCATAAATTGGGCTTCTTTGATAAGAGCTTGAGAAGTTAAAATCTTTCTCTGTCCTAAATTCTATTCGTGTTCCCAGAGTAACTTTATTAAAAATATTTTGAGCATATCGAGACTTAAAAATTTTTTTGTTAAAGATGCTTTCCTTTTGCAATAAATCAATATTAAATAAACCCTGCAAAGAATGCTCTCTTGGAGTATCGGAACCCATATCTGAATACCAACTCAAATTATATAAAACTTCACAATTCCATTTTCGTTTTATACTTTGCCCAAAAGCATATTGAAATAATTGATTTCCCAAACCACCTTGAACATTTATTATCGCTTTTATCATAAATACTTATAGGAGTTATATCACAAAAAATTAGTTGAGAGGTTTATAATTCTTTTTGAGAAAAAATGTATTAGCACTCAAAACAATAATAAATATTGTTTCAAAAGCATATCCTTCGAATGCAACTGATGTATTTACTATGCCAAAACTTATCGTCCATAAAAAAACCCTATCTAAAAAATCAGTCTTATTTTTAAAGATCGAATATAGTGACATTAGATAAAATATTACTCCTAATAAAAGCATCCCTATTCCTCCAACTCTATAAAGATCTAAGAACCCATTATGAATCCAAGGTCTTGCAAATGGGAGCTTTGATTCAAATCCTCCCATGAGATATTCTCCATTCAATAAAGCAGTTGAAGCTTCGAGCATCATTATCCATCTCATTGATTGTAGGCCTTCATCATTAATTCTGCTTATAAAATCTGATTGAATTATTGTTGAAAAGGAAAATATAAAGAAAATTATTATTAATAACGCAAAAAAGATTCCTCTTAAACTCAGAATCTTCCTTGTAATCAAATCATATAAAAGTAATACCGAGCATAGCCCCACTCCTGTTCTATTTATCCAAATGAAAGAAATTATTAATGTAAATAACAAAAAAAAGTAAAATGAAGGTTTTTTAAAAAACATAAAAACTGAAGTTATCATCACAAGAATATTTATGTAGCCTGTAGTAGTCCCAGGAGTTAAAGGGTCAAATAAGAATCGAATTTGTCTTATAGAAACCAGATCGTTAAATAAAAAAAATGTTGCTAGAAAAGATATGGAGATACAAAAAAATAAAAAGTAGCATAAAAATAATAGTTCATCATTATTTCTAGAAATCTGATATAAATAAAAATATAAACTTATCCAAAATCCAAACAATAAGATACCATTTAGATAAGTAATTCCAGTTGAAACATTTGGAGCATTTATAATAAAAAACCAAAATAGAATCAACGAAAAAAAGATAAGGTAAATATAGAACTTAAAGCTTTTTTTGCTGCCCAAAAACTCCAAAAAAAATGTCCAAATTACGAAAAATACTTGATAATGAATAAGTACAACTGAAGCCCTTAATTGAAGCTTGATGAGATTAACCATATTTTAGGTTTAGTATTTTTTAAAATTAAACGTTTTTGTTAATGATACTATTGTATAAGTTTATATAATCTGAAGAAATAATAGAGTTTTTATTTTCACTTAAGATCCTTTTTCTAGACATCTCCGAAAATTTATTCTTTTTTTCAAGAGATGAATTAACATAGCTTACAACTCTTGAGCCGAGTTCAGCAGTATCAAATGGCTTTACTAAATATCCATTTTCATTATTCTTAATCATATCTGGCATACCTCCAATATCAAAAGCTATTACAGGAACTCCGCATGCTTGAGCCTCCAATACAACATTAGGGTAATTATCTTGCCTTGATGGGACTATCATCAGATCGCAACTGTTATAAGCATCAATTAAATCATCCGGATTTGAATATCTTCCTAAAGGAAAAGTATTTAATCCAGAAAATTTATAGTTTTTAGGAAAACTATCGCATCCTAAGAAGCCAATTGCTACTTTGTCACTTGGAAGTGAAACATTACTTAGTGCTTTTTCAAGCAAATCAATACCTTTTCGCTTATCCTCTATTAGATTTGTTCCACATATGAGCATTAAAAAAATGTCTTTTTTTATGCCCAATCTTTCCCTTAATGCTAAATCTGATCTTGGTTTCCACATGTCAGTGTCGATTGGGTAAGGAATTCTAGAAATTGGGAAGTTCTTAAAAAGTACGCTCTCTTTTGCAGATTTGTACAGCCAATTACTTGGGCAAATTATATTAAATTTTTCCTTCCAAGTTCTTAGCTTATGGGCCCAAATAAACCTATTTATATCAAATCTACCTTCGCTTGCTGGCCTATTTTCCTTAGTATATCCATCCCTCCATCTAAAATCAGTTGTATATTGCTCAAGTCCACAAAAAGCCCACATATCATGAAGAGTCAAGCATATCGGTTTTTGTATCTTTGTAATGTCATTAATAGAGATCATTTCATCCTGAAACCAATGTAAGTTAACAAGCTCAAAATCTGAGTTATTTATTTTCTTTATCCAGCTTGAGGGAAACAAAGCTGCTGAAGAAATGAGAGGATTTTCTGTTTTAATAATTTTTCTAACCTGGCAAGCAATCTTGGTTGCGATCTGAGCTCTTAATTTATCTTTTTTTGAAGAGTGAGTTCTTACAAAAGAAAGTTCTGTTTCTTTTTTATTCACCCAAAGCTCAGATTCAATTCCCTCAATGATAGTGGATTTTATAATCCTAGATGCAGCGACAGCAGCACCCCCTGTATCACTTGTATTTAAGTGTAAAACTTTTTTAATCATTGTCTTTTAATTATTTTATTTAAAATTCTAAAAATTCTATTTCTTAGCCTTAATTTGTATCCCTGAAAATGATTTTCAAAAGTATAGATATCTGCATCAATATTACATTCAATATTTTCTAAGAATTTAATCTTACCAAGTTTTTCTATATCCATATTTGCATACTTTGAATTACTATCATTTGTATGCGTTGAATCGTTACCAAACCCAATATTAGAAACAAGGTTGTATTGCGGAGTAACAGTTAATACCTTTTTATACCAAACTGAAAGAGTCCAGTTTGCGGCCCAGGAATTAGAATTATTTTTAAATGTATAATCAAAATGCTTTGTCCAAAACTGTCTTTCACGAAAAGAATTGAAATTTCTTTTCCAATCAGGTGATCTTTTATATTCTGGCCAAAAGTCTATACTCTCTGAAAAATAATCCCATGAGCGACTCCAGGTTGCCCAACCCCAACAATGATTATATTTTGAAAAGTAATACGATCCATTACCTCTTAAAATTCCGTCTTGGAAATTTACTCCGGTAACTAGGCCAACTCTTTCTTCATTTTGATAACGATTAATCATTTCATTACAAAAAATAAAAAAATCATCTGATGGCAGGCAATCATCTTCGAGAATAATTGCTGATACTGATTTCTTAAAAACTTCATTCAATCCAGAAATTACTCTTTCTTTCAAACCCATATTATTATTTGAGTAAATCTTCTCTATACTGCATTCCCAATTAAAAGTATCTATTAGGTCTCTTACTTCATTACATAATTTTTTATCTTTGTTGTTTTTTGGCCCATCAGCAATTACAAAAAGTTTCGGTGGACGATAATCAAATATTTTTTTTAAGACAGGTTTTGTTAAATGAGGTCGATTGTAAACTATAAGTGCTACTGGTAACTTTTCTCGTGATGAAATCATTTGGTATTAATGAGATTTTCTTTTTGAGGTATTTTGTTAAAAAATGAAATAGCATTTTTAACAAGCCATAATGGATTTAATGATTTGATTTTAGCAAAAAATATTCTTTTCATTTCATTGGAAAAAAAATCTATTAAAAAAGAAGAAATTAGTTGCGACAATAAAAGTGCAATAGCCGCACCTTCAACCCCAAACCTTGGAATCAAGATTATATTTAGCATAACATTTGAGAGCAATGCCACCACAGACCTGATAAGGCTATAGTTTCCAATCTTCTTTAAAACAATGAATTGCGATCCTACTGTTCCCATTGCAACTGGTATAACGCTAAATGATAGAATTCCCAAGACTGATGCTGATAATGCAAAGTCAGAAGTAAAAAATGTGCCAATTAAAAATTCTGATAAAAAAAATAAAGTAGTTGCGAAGCAAAAGCATATTAAGACTACAAAACATAAATATCCTTCAAGATATTTATGAAAATAATCTTTAGAGAGATCCTCATCAAAGATTTTAGTGAGAGTGGGAAAAATACTTTTTGAAATCACAATCGGTATAATCCACAAAAATTCTGCAAATCTTGCAGCTACAGAGTAAATTGCAACTGACTGAAGATCCATCAGTAAAGCAAGAAAATATTGATCTATTCTAATGTTAATCATGACAATACTGGCAGTAATCCAGTAAGGCAAAGATTCTAATAGAAGATCCTTTAAAACCTTTACATTTATGTACCCGAAGATATTTTTATTAAAAAATTTGAAATAGAAGATCGATAATAAGATCCCTTGAAGGATAAATTCAAGTGCAATGCTGGAATATAACCAAATAATACTTAATTCATTTAATACGACTACTAGCTTAAAGATTGCAAATATCAAAAATGATAGCAGCGAAGCTATTACGTTATATTTTTGCTGAGCTTTACCCTCAAAATAAAAACTATAAGTCTTGGTTATGTTAAAAAGTGATGCAAATGCATATATAAAGATTATTAATCGATATTCTTCCAAATCGCTAAAAAATAAAGAAGCTAAAATAGCAATCAAAGAAATAGAAATGGCACCTGAGAATAATATTACTAACGAACTGGAGATTATAAAGGATTTCTCAATACTATTATTTGCTATATATTTTATACAAACAGAGTTCAAGCCCAGTGATGAAATTACAAGAACTACTCCAAATATGCTGAGTATCAATGAATAGATGCCAAATGCCTCAGCTCCAATTGAGTTGGCTATTACTATTATTAAGATGGATCCAACAGTAGCTTTTATTATGTAGTCGCTGGAAAGCCAACTAATATTATTTATAATCTTTTGCACAATAAATAATCATAATTATTAGAGCCAAGAATTAATTAGCAACTATCATCCCAATTATTTTCTTTAAGAAAATTTATATAATCCGGAAGTTCGGTTTTACAACTCCATCCTAAAGATTTAATTTTATCGTTATTAATTTCTCCCGACATCCTATTTCCCTGTCTCTCTGGTAACATTTCTATTTCTCCACCAAACATTTCTGCAAGTTCTAAGATAGTATAGGAATTATTATTACCAATTTCATAGCCATCCCCGTTGCCTGACTGCCCCACAAGCATTAGGCCACTTACAATGTCATCAATATGAGTGAAATTTCTTTTTTGAGATCCCGGTTTAACAACTGTTAGTTTTTGGTTTTGTGACATCATTTTTTTAAACTTTGCTACAACGGTTGAATAAGGTCCATTAGATGGCTCTGTTGGGCCAAATGCATTATAGAAATATGTTATTGCATAATCTAAGCCAAACCACTCAGAAAAACATTTGACTAACTCAGTATTCTTAGCTTTTGTCCAAGCATATGGAGAAGACATTTCACCTTTTCCATCATCAGCAAATTTTGTACTTGATCCAGCATAAATTAATTTCACTTTATTTTTAACACAATAATCGAGAACATTATAGGTCCCTATTACATTTGATTGCCAAACTTCTTCGATATCTTTGAAGCTTTGCTCCACCCTTGAATACTCTCCAAGGTGAAAAATTAAATCTGGTACCTCATGAATTATTGAATCAATCCTTGCTGAGGAATCTTTAAAGTATTTAACTTCTTCGATCATATCTTCATTAATTGATCTTGACTCATTATCTAATGAAGAAACCTGGAAAGAATTTGCCTCCTTAAGTTTTTTACATAGGTTATGGCCAATAAAACCTCTTCCTCCTATTACTAATATTTTTTTCATAGTTATTCCAAAACCTATTTATATCCTTCAGGATTATTCTTTTGCCAATTCCATGTAGAAGAAACAGCTTCATCTATAGATAATTTCGAATGCCAATTAATTTTTTGATTTGCCTTTTTTGGGCTTGCTACCGTTGAATCAACATCGCCAGGCCTTCTTTCAATAACTCTATTTGGTATTTCTCTCCCAAGCTCTTTATTAAATGCTTCTACAAGCTCTTTTACTGTAGTGCCCTGACCAGTTCCAATATTTAAAACCTCAAAGCTACTTAATTCATCAATTGTTTCAATTGATCTTAGGTGTGCATGTGCAAGATCTGTTACATGAATATAGTCTCTTTCTCCAGTTCCATCTCGCGTTTCGTAATCGTCTCCAAATATTTTTAGGTAATCATGCTTACCAATAGCAACCTGAGAGATATATGGCATGAGATTGTTTGGGATTCCATAAGGGTCTTCACCAATATAGCCAGATTCATGTGCTCCTATTGGATTAAAATACCTCAAGGCACAAGCTTTTTTTTTATTTTTTGCCCAATCCTTAATAATATTTTCAGCCATATATTTTGAGTAGCCATATGGATTCACCGGATTTAAAGGGTGACTTTCATCAATGGGAAGATATTCAGGGGTTCCATAAACCGTGCAAGAAGATGAGAATACTAATTTATTGCAGTGATTCTCATCCATAGCTGCCAGTAATTGTATGGAGCCATTTACATTATTATCATAATATAAGAGAGGTTTTTCAACGCTCTCTCCAACTGCTTTAAGTCCAGCAAAATGAATTACAGCTTCAGGCTGAAAGTCGATAAAAACTTTATTAAGATCATCAAAATTTCTAATATCTAGAGGGGAGAATTGAAAGTCTTTGTTCGTAATTTTTTTTACTCGACGTAAAGATTCCTCACTACTGTTGGATAGATTATCAACTATGTATACTTCGTGATCCGCTCTAAGAAGCTCAATTAATGTATGAGAGCCTATATAACCTGCTCCACCGGTAACTAAGATTTTCATAAGTACAAATTTATTTTCTATTATTAAGACTCTCTGTGGTTTCCTTCATTTTTTAAAAACCATTTATAAGTCTTGTTAAGACCCTCTTCTAGGCCTGTATTATAATTCCAACCCATTTTATTTAATAGATCAATATTTAGTAACTTTCTAGGCGGCCCATCAGGCTTAGAAGTATCAAAAAGTATTTCTCCATCAAAGTTAATTTCCTTTTTTATTAAATTTGAGAGCTCATTTATGGAAATGTCTTCACCTGTTCCTATATTTACATGAGAATCCTTAATCGTAATAAATTTTTTAAATTCGCTTTGTTCAATATTTATTAGGAAAAGAATTGCATCAGCTAGATCATCAACATATAAAAATTCTCTTTTAGGTCTTCCTGACCCCCAAACAATAATATCTTTTTTATTAGAGATCTTGGCTTCGTGAAACCTTCTAATCAAGGCTGGAATTACATGACTGTTTTCGATATGAAAGTTATCTCCCGGACCATAAAGATTTGTAGGCATTACTGATCTATAGTCCCGACTAAATTGACGATTGTAACTTTCACACATCTTAATACCTGCAATCTTTGCTACTGCATATGGTTCATTAGTTGTCTCAAGTTTTCCAGTTAATAAAAATTCTTCAGAAATCGGCTGTGGTGCCAACTTTGGATAAATGCAAGATGATCCAAGAAATAAAAGTTCTTGAATATTTGCTTCGTGACTACCATGAATAATATTATTTTGTATTTGAAGATTTTCATATATGAAGTCTGCCGGATAAGTATTATTTGCAAAGATGCCGCCTACTTTTGCAGCTGCAAATATCACTGAATCGGGTTTCTCTGTTTTAAGAAATTTGTGTACCTTATGCTGATCAAGCAAATCAAGACTACTATGATCCTTTGAAATAATCTCATATCTGCCGTCTTTTTGTAGCGATCTACATATAGCACTTCCAACCATTCCATTATGTCCTGCTACAAATACTCTTTTCATTGACATTGTTGATTATATAGAAGTTGATAAAGATATTTAATTTTCATTAAAAATATCTCGCGAGAAGCATTTTTCTTTTACATCTTCTAAAGAGTCAGAGTCTCTATTAGTAACAATTATAGAACTTCTTTTTTTAAATTCTTTAATATCACTAATAACTTCAAAACCTTCAAAGGTTTTATCTGAGAGATTTGGTTCAAAAATAATAGCGTCTGCTCCAAAATGCTTTACTCTTTGCATAATTCCCTGGATTGCCGAGGATCTAAAATTGTCACTTCCTTCTTTCATTACTAATCTAAAAAATCCAATGGTGCTAGGTTTATTCTTTAAAATTTCTTTTGCAATAAAATCTTTTCTTAGCTTATTTGAAGATACTATTGCTGAAATTATTGATTCGGGGATATCTGTAAAGTTATAACGAAGCTGCTTTGTATCCTTTGGAAGACAATATCCTCCATAACCTAATGAAGGGTTATTGTATCCATTACCAATTCTTTCATCAGCGCAAACTCCATTAATTATATTCTTTGATGAAAGTTTTTTTGACATTGCAAAACTATCAAGTTCATTAAAAAATGCTACTCTCATCGCTAAATAGGTATTTGCAAATAACTTTACTGATTCTGCTTCTGTTGAGGACATAAAACTGCATAAAACATTATCTTTTTCAGATGAATGTTTCATAATATTTGCAAACTCAATGCTTTTTCTACAATTGCCACCAATAATCATTCTTGAAGGATATAGATTGTCATGTAATGCACTACCCTCTCTTAGGAACTCTGGAGAATGGATAATATTTTTTGATTTAAATAGTTTTTGAAGGTGTTCTGTATGGCCAATTGGAATAGTTGATTTAATAATAATTAGGGCTTCTTTATTTTCTGCTAAAGCATCTTCTACAACTAAATCAACAGACGAAGTATCAAATTTATTTTGGTTTGGATTATAGTCAGTTGGAGTGCATATAATTATAAAACTTTTATTCTTGTAAGCTTCTTTCTTATCTAAGGTGGCTATAAGATTAAGACTTTCATCTTGCAAGTAGTCTTCTATCAATTTATCTGAAATTGTTGATTTTCTCTTGTTAATTAAATCTACTCTTGCTTTATCAATGTCTAAAACTGTAACGTTGTTATGTTTTGATAAAAGAACAGATAGCGACATTCCAACATATCCTGAACCAACAACAGTAATGCTATTTTTTGCCATTCTTATTTGAAAGTGTTTTTAGGATTGTTGTTAGAAAAAAAGAAGTGGTGAGTTAACGAAATTAAAACTGCCAAGATTCCACCAAATAAAGTTATCAAAATACAAATCATAGACCTACTTGGGGAAGATTTTTTTTCAGGCGCCATAGGCGATTCTATAACTCTGAACACATACTCAGATGATATAGAAGCCATCATAAGCATTTCCATTTGAGATTCTAACAATTGTGATATTGCTTCACTTAATTCATTGAGTCTAGTTACCTCTGCTTGAACATTTAAAAAAGTTATAGCATCTTGGGACCTCTTAATATCAGTCTCTCTCATACTTTCATTTATCTGAGCTGTTACTAAATCTGTCCATTCTTTAGAGATAATTGGTGATTGATGCTCAATTGAAATAGAAACAAAACTAGTTACATAATCATAATCTATTTCAATTATATTGCTAAATACTTCATATGCTTCTTGATTAGATGGTTGAGGTAGTTGAGGGAAATTTACTTTTCTAACCCATTTATTATTTTTATCATCAAATATTTTTTGGTTATATATGATGGTATTTTGATCACTAGCCCATCTCTTAACTGCCATCAGATCTTGAAGTTTAATATTAGGAAGTATATTCATCTCAAAGAAATCAAATGACTTAATTCTTTCAACAGCCTCTTGGGACTTGTTAACAGCACCAGTTGGAAATGGAATCATGCCCCCGACTAAAGAAGTATAAGATCCAAGAGAAGATAATAATGATTCAGACTGTTCAGATGGAGCTAGAAGGGTTTTTGATTTATAGATATTTGGTAACGAAAGTGCATACAAAACCGATCCAATGGCAAAGGTTGCTGTTATTGAAATTAACATAATTTTTTTCATCCAAAGGATATTTAACAATTCAAATAAATTCACTTCGTAAGAGCTATTTTTTTCAGTATTATTCATATGTTTTATTTCTTTACATATTATATATCAAGCTCATTTAATGGTGCCCGGAGCCGGACTTGAACCGGCACGAAGTTGCCTTCGAGGGATTTTAAATCCCTTGTGTCTACCAATTCCACCACCCGGGCTGAACCGAAAAGCTTATTTGATCTATATTCTATCCTCCAAGAGCTAGACATTATAGTTTGAGTTTAAGCAATTTTCACTAAGTTTGGAGGCTGAGGCCGGAATCGAACCGGCGTAAACGGATTTGCAGTCCGCTGCATGACCACTCTGCCACCCAGCCAATTTATTTAATTTTACCTTCACCTCTTAAGGTTTTTCTAATCTTTGTAGCGCTTATCGACTCAGTTCTCGAATCAAAAGATTCTTGCTCTATTTTATATCCTACTCCTCTTCCATAAGAAATATTGGTTATGTTTGGAACTAACTGGATAATATAATCCCTATTAATTGTGTACCCATATTTTAGGAGTTTCTCAGCAATATCCTCTGAAATTTGTTCAAATGAAAATGGGTTATCTTCTTGACCTTCCCCCCCGGACGAATCTTTTACATCTCTAACCTGAATAACGACCTGGCCAGTCTTTGCTATAGCTCTCTCAAAAAGAGCTAAATGGCCTTCGTGCCATGGTTGCCATCGACCCAAAAGAAGAACTGTAGGTTTCTTTGAATCAAACATCTTTAATTAAACTTGCTATTTCTTTTGGATTATATTGGTTCCATTTAGTGATCTTTAAATTAAAATTTTCTGGTTCCTCAAAAATCTTATCTGTATCCTCATAATTGCTTTTTTTGATTGTGTCCATCCAAATACAATAGTCGGCATCAAATATTTTTCTTGCATCTTTTGTAGGACATATAAAATCACAAATTACCTTTCGTCCATTTTCTTTCTCAAAATCTGCTAATGCCTTCATTCTAAAACTTTGTCTTCTTCTTCCATCTTGAGAAAAATCCCAATCATTAGCCATCTCTCTTAAGTTGTCTGCGTTATACCACGCACAGGATAATTCTTTTTGTAAAAGCTTGGATAAGAAGGTTTTACCGCTTCCTGACAATCCCATTATTAAAATTTTCATTAGATGCCTAATTTTACTAAATCTTTTTGATTTATGATCCCAACTAATATTTCTTCTTGCATAACGGCAAGGCAGCCAATCTTCTTTTCAGCCATTATTCTTAGACATTCAGAAGCTAAATCATCAGGAGTGACTGAAATAAAGTCTTTGCTCATAAAATCTTGCGCTGTCATATCAAAAAAATAATTTGATGTATCAATGGCTCTTCTAATATCTCCATCAGTTATTAAACCAATAATTCTGTTATTTTGATCTTGAACAAATGTAACCCCAATACCCTTTTCAGAAATAATCTTTATAACATCTTTTGACAACTCATCATGA
>MDTG01093479.1_pt1 | contig 17821 bp, 22 predicted proteins | sample 811421 | NCBI WGS metagenome assembly MDTG01 (sample SAMN05326645, study PRJNA326480) | marine metagenome | isolation source: seawater | place: Pacific Ocean: South East | collected 2011 | reverse complement strand
GTCATTTGTTGCTTCAACTTCAAAGTAGGCGTCGAAAGATGGCCCTAAAGCCTCTGCTACTTTGATAATCATAGTGTGTATTTTTTTCACGATTGGGGCCTAATCTAACCCCGGTATTCCTGTTTTATCAAATTCAAAACCACGCCCTTCGAAGTATTCGATAGTGCGATAAGGGTTTAATTGATTGAGTATTGTGTAACTAATTAAACACTTTTCCCTATTCAGTTCTCCTTTGACATCAGTCATTGAGCATTCTTCAAACCTGGCGCGTGTCCAATTTCCATTGAAAGTACATCGCGTAAATGTGCAGGAATTGAAATCTGATTTGCAGGCTTCCCAATCGAAATGACAGTCGATAAATCGGCAACCATAGAAATCTGGTATTAACCAACTATCTCCGTGAAAGGTCTTATTTCGAAACGTCATATTGTTTATGCCGTCAGTATCGAAGCGGATGCTTGCATGCGGTGTACGCTTGTATCTATCCGCTCTTCGATTAGCACGGTTTACTGCTTCGTTAGCCTCTTCGATTTTTATTTTGAGTATTTTATTCTCTTTTTCTGCTTCACTTTCCCGTTCTTGCGGGCTCTTTAATGGCTCAGCACCTTCTTCTCCGATGCCGAGTCTGTTCATGAAATCAGTGTTCACGGTTGTAAAGTCGCTCACTCTTTATGTTCTTCTGGTATATTGGCTTGCTCACATCCTGTGTTCTTCTGTTTGAATGGTTCACTTCTGAACATTGTTCTTCCCAGGATTTGGTTCGTTCTCAGATGGTGGTGTTCAACGCCATTGACTTTACGATTGCCGCTCACACCTTGATGGCGCGAGGGTCTTCTTCCCAGCGATTTCTCATAGCACGCATTGTTTCCTTTGGCACACCGTGGGTTCCACGAGCATGGAACTTGTTGAGGGTTAGAGTATCGGGACACTCAATCTCAATGATTTCACACTCGTAGTCTTCTCCAAACAGTTTCGCCATTAGGACATAATTCTTATACTCCGCCAGGCGGGTATTCGTGTTATCAACTACAACATCAGCATTAGCCGCTATTGCCATCATAAAGTCACGCCAACATTGTTGGTGCGCCTCATAGAGTAGGCTTGGGTCAAACACTTCCGTGTAGGTTTTACCCTGTCTTTCAGCCAGTTCATCAAAGAAGAAGTCTGCTGATACAGGGGTGCTTTCTGGGTAATTTTCTAAAATGTATGTGGACTTTCCCGAACCGGGTAGTCCTCTCATAATCGTACATTTTGGCACGATTGAGGCGATTAAGCCTCGTCGAAGTCAAGCCTCATTAAGTCTCTGATACGAGAAGCCTGGTAAGCACTTGTGGTAGTGATTGCACTAAGACGTGCATCAATTCCACTGGCAACATCTCCCATTGGAGATAATCCAGCCTCGACACCACTGCCAACAATTGAGCGCATGTTTCCGAGTTTCTGTTCAAGTTTGCGGCGTTCAGCGAACAATCTATCGACTTCCTTTGGCAGGTCCTCGACATCTGTTTCACTTACCACCTTGAGCAGTTCGTCATAGTATGCGTTAACATTTGCACCGATTTCTCGGGCTATGTCGGCTCTTAGGTATTCCATTTGCCTTGGGGAATCCACATAGCCCAGCAGTCTAAATGTAGTCTGCGGAGCATAGTATGGGATTATGTTCCCGTCAGCGTCTCGTCTCAGAGATGATTCTTCCACCTCTGGTGTGTTCATATCACCAAACCAGTTGATGAGTGATGAGAACGGAAGCAACCGTTCAAGATAACTTTGGTTTCTCATATTGTCTGGGATGTAATACACCCCACCAGACGAACCTCCAAATTGCATGCCATCGTGATTTTGGATTGCTCCTCTAATCACACGGCGTAGTCCGTCTTGGTCAACAGTAGTACACTCGACTCTCAAGGCTCTCACAAGATTGCGAGTTACCCTGGCGAGTAGGTCGGCATCAACAAGAACACTTGCATCATACGGTGTAACCTCCACCATATCTGCTAAGTCCGATTCCACTGGAACCGCTTCGTGCTCATCGAGCGCACCCCATGCGTGTCGCACATATCTGCTCGTCCAAGTAGCAAGGCTGCTACCTCTCGACGGCCTAATGTACTTCAAGCGGAACAATGGCTCATTCTGAGTGTCCCACTGCTGGCTTTGGACATTAAATCCACGCCAGTGTCGCACAAGTTTGTACTCTCGACTGTTTTGAATCATCTCGACTTTGTAGGTCAATTCAGCGAGGTTTTGACCACGCCCATTTTCCCAGTTCGAGTTTTCAACCCAACCGACCTTATATTCGAGCGCCTTTACTGCGTATGAAAACGCACGACTTCCACGACGTGGTGCCGGAATATAGTCCGCCCACCTATTGTCGCCAAATGCGTTGTCTGCCCAAGTTTCGTCTGTTGACATACCACTTAGGTTCATACCAAGTTCTCTTGCCCTTGTCACTAATTGTGGGTAGTTCACCGTTCCTTTGAATACGGCGAAGAAACCCAAGTGTCCAAGGCATGGCACTTCTGCTTCGTTCGATACGTAGCCCTCGGCTTCGAGGGCATCTGTTGCATCATTATTTGACACGATTGACTCCTTAGAGTCTGTTTAAGAAAGAATCAGTGTGTCTTACACCCGATTCTTCTGTATTGATATGGGTTAGAGCAGCAATTCGATTGTCGTGCTCTGGCCATTCAATAACTACATTGTCTATACTGTAAATCCACCATATTCCTGCCGATAATTGGACGACATCATCGTATCTCCATAAGTTAACCGGCATTGGTATATCAAGCAACCATCCTTGATTGACCAGCCCCGAAATGTAATCGTAAAGGTGGTCTGAACGGTAAGTGCTTGTGTGTTGTTCGTTAAACAAAATAATCGCGTTCACAGGTCCCAAGTGTTTAGCCTCGGGGAAATGAGTAAGACTTGACTCCTGCATCGTCAAAGGGTGAGTCCCTTCGTATAGCGGGTAGTTGTTCACGTCTAATTCTCTAATTGCCAACCTATCGCGGAACTTGAAATCCTTTTCTTTCAGCAAGTCCCACATAGCAATATCATATTGCTCAAGGGTAGCACTCTCACAACTGTAAGGTGTTCCAAACCTGTCTGCCATGAGTTTATCAGTCGCATCGTTAATGTCTAACTTCTTCAGCGCCTTTACTGTAAGCAAATATAGGTCAAAGTAGGGGTGATTATCGAACATATGGTCCAGATTTTCCCCGCCCTTGAGTTTTTGTTCTATTTCGCCCTTTTCTCTATGCGCGATTCGTTGAACAGTTTGACTACGTTTCACCAATAGTGTATTGTCGTCAATGCAGTGTGTTTCATACTCGTTTTTCCTAAACGAATTGTATGAAAGTTCATAATTACTTATTTCAATTCTCAGAAACTGTCTATCGTCGGCTCCGTAATTTCCAAGCCTGTCTATTATCGGGTTTCGGTCCCTCCAGACATCTCTGACCATGGTTTCTTTTAGAATTGTCACAAATTCTTCATTTAAGTTCACGATTGTGTCCCCCTCACTCCTTCGGAGGAACGGAGACACGTATTTGATATGTTGGAGAATTCTCATTCTTCCGCTGGTCACATGGCCAGACTTGAAGAAGGTCTCCAACACGTAGGTTTTTCAGTTTTTCAATGGTAGTCTCATCAAGTTTTACTTGCTGATACTCCACTGTTGCGCCATCAGTTTTGCGCTCAATTCTTCGGGACCACAGTCCCGTAATGATACTGGATTTCCATACCACGATTGTTCTTCACCTCTCAACCATATCACAATGGCATAGGCCGAAGAACGTTTCCATATCCATCGTCACTTGATTTACTTGTCCGAACCAAGATGCGGGCTCACCTGCTTTCATAACAGAGTAAGGCTTCGCTCCCAGAACTGTTTCCATTTCATTCCGAGGTTTCGATGTAACATATACATGTTCGTCTATTTTAGTGCCGCCAGGATTCTCTCTTTCGTATTTCAAATACGCATGCGTATTGTGTATTTCGATAAGAATGAACTTGACTTTGTACCCAGATTCATGTACAAACTCCTTTGCTGACTCTGCTTTGAACGCGTTGTCAAGGAAGTCTTGGGCATGTTCGAAAACAGGCCCATATCTGGAATAGCGGCGCGGGATTGTATCACTTGGCTGGTTTGCACCGAGCCAATTACTTATCCTCTCGCCCATGTCAGCCCTTCTCCTAAACCCATTCTCTTTAAGAGTTCTTGAGTGAACTCATCCCAGACATTGGGGTGCTGCACATAGTTCGCCATGTTGTTTATGGAGTATTGGAAATAAGGTAAATAGATAGTTTTGAACCGTAGTCCTTTCGCACTGAGAGTTTCATCGTTTTTGAAAAACCCAGTATTATCTAACATCTCTTCAGCAGTCACGTTTCTCACATCATATTGATGTAGTGACCAAAAGAGATTAGAAACTACGGCGGCAACGTCGCGCCCTGGATATTGTAATCTCTCTGGCACTGTTGACCTTCTTGCTATTTCTAACCCTTTCCAGTTTCCTTTGAAGAGGCGATTCTTCGGCCTTGTGCCGTGGAATTCTCCCCCTTCATTCTGTGTGGTTATTTTTGCCACGATTGAGGCTAAGCCAGAAATTTCTCTGCCGCCTCTGTGTGTTCGGGGGGAATACCTTCCCCCAATCTTGCCATTTGTGTCACATACGCGTGCCACCAAGCACGCATTAGTGTCTTTTCATCTTCAGTCATTTCATCATCTCCCATTATTACATCCTCTATGGTAAATCTCGGTGGATTCCACAAAGGTGCACTTTTTGTTGTTTCAAACAAGTCTGGTGACAAGTAGTGTGTATCTTTGTTGATACGCCCACATGTCGCTCTTCCCCAGCCTTTTAGATTAGTAAAACCAATGTAGCGTTCTTTTTGGGTGCATCCGAGTAAAATGTTCTCCTTTCCAGAGGAAAACGCTCGGCTACAAAACCATAAGATGTCATTCGTTGTCACTTTGATTAGTGCTGGTTCATCAGACCTGTTATAGAATGCAATAAGCCGTTTATATTTCTTAGGAATGTCTAATTCTTCGAAACCGCTCGGCCTCCTGTCAACAAAATTGCGTTGATAAATACTAAAGTTACTTCCTCTAAAGGCAATGAAAATTGCCCCGTTTGCCTTAGTCAACTGACGTATCAGAGGATAAGGTATAGCAAGTTCATAGTATGGTAAAATTTGGTCAATAGAGTATTCTCCTTGGAACAGTGTTGGTCCCGCTGGGGACGCATTTGTTATGTCGGAGTCACGACACCGTGGGTCGAAATACAATCCAGCCTCACGCCCTACTTCTAATTTAGAAATGTGGACGTTACTACTGCCTTTTCTGTATCTCATTCGCCCATTAAAATTGTATCTCCCGGTATGTGGGATTGGCCGTCCTTTATTGGTAATCCCACCCCGCAAGCAAATGTTTGCTCTAACTCCTTCATTCTGTTCTGGCTCTAAGAATATATTTTTCCCATCATAGACATATGATAGGCTTCCATAGCGCCTCCCGTCTCTATCAAGACCGGAAAACGCAACAAATTGACCAGTTGTCATAGGTAATTCAAGAAGAACCCCTCGGGGTCCTCTCTCTATTATTTCCATAGTCACGATTGAGCCTAACGTCGGCCCTTCTTCATTTCTTCGACTCTCTTAGCAACCTCTTCAACTGATGTTGCTACGAAAAACCGTTCCATGTTTTCAAGAACAGTAGCGATACGCTCAAGAGCGTCTGCTATCCGTTCGTCAGTAGTATCTAATAATCTTGACACGATTGAGTCATTAACTCATTTCTGGCGGCACTAATTCATCTTCTCTAATAGGAGTTAAAATCCTATTACCCAAAATTGGCCTGCGCCTGAATATATCCTCTTCTGTGGAGTTCCACGGCGGGGTAGTCCCGCTCCTTCTTTCCTTCCTTTCTCGCTCAGAAATCCGATTCCCAACTAACACCAATTTGGCGGTGCAGTCTTGGATTGTTTGTAATGACTCTTCTGAGGGATATGGTACATCTCTTTTGTACATCCCTATCAACTCTTGAAATGGCTCGAAGACTTTTTTGATAACGAAGTCTGCATCTTTGCGCGATTTGCTGATTTCCCGCAATAGTTTTGCGTGAGCATCCGCTGCCTTTTCTTTATGACTTTTCATATCGGCAATCGTCCCTTCAAGTGTTCTTATTTGATTTAGTAACTCGCTCTTGCTCTCAATAATCTGAGGAGCATTAGGAAGCGAATCTCCTAATAATCTGTCTAATGACACGATTGTAAAGCCGCTCGCAACATTTGCATATTCTCTGTATTTGGCTCGCTCATGGCGCTTAATTTTCGGCCCCCATGGCTCATTCCCTCTATCTGTTTTTCCCGGAGTCTGATTCATTCACGTGCTGTGTTTTTCAGGAAGTATGATTCATTCGAACCTTCTGTTTTTCCGATTCTTTGATTCATTCACATGCTATGTTTTTCGCATTTTTCTGACTTTACGATTGACTCACTGAACGAGCCGACAATGTTGCACAGGGGCACGAGTTTCAAGCCAGCGTTCGATGTAATTATCGAACTTTTCGACCGAACTAACATCTGTTGTATGTTCATCAAAAACACATCCAGATATTTTCCCGTTCGGGTCAATACTTAGTTCCTCATATCCCGCAAAGCAATTTTGAAGCCCTGCCATGTGATACACGCAGGGTTCTCCAATATCTCTGTCAGACTTTGTTCCAGTAATGTCTAAATGGTCCAAATTTAGCGCTTCGTCAAATAAATCTTCAAAGCGTTCATGCGAACCATAATACTGCTCAATAGGCTTCATCATTAGATGGGCAATCGAGTCAGCATAGTAGTATAGTTGATTTATGAATGTAGCATCTTTGACCCAGTCGAATACTTCGACAGAGTAGGTCAAGTTGATGTTGAAATATCCGCTCCATCCGATACTGTTCAAGTGTTCACTCACCTTCTGCACATATCTCAGTGCTCGGGTGGGGTCCTTGAATCGCTCTGTATCAACCGACATAGACATAATGTCCACTTGATGTAGTGGGTGCGTCATACCAAGAATAACTTGATGAGTAGTCGTCATATTGACAGTCATCTGAAGTTCCTTAGCGATTTCAGCCAGTTGCATCTGTTCAGCCACTTTGGACTGAGGGTTGATTAGTAAAGCGAGTTCATCGAATCCTGCGGTAGCCGCTGATTCAAGAATGTTCTCGAAATAACTCAGCGGCAATTCAGCCTTCAGTAAATCTTCTATTCCAGGGATGTCAGTCAAGTAGCAGCCGCTACAAGATAAGTTACAATCCCTCGTTGGGTGAATAAATAATCTCACGATTGCCTCACTCGGAGGCTTCTCTCAAGGCTTTGACGACATCAAGTATTTCTTGGTCATCTTCTTCAGATGTAGCATCGTTCATGCTCATCCATTCATGGTGTTTCATTAACACCTCTCTTGCGGAAAGCATGGCCTCATTAGCCTCATCCTGCCTTTCATAATATCTCTTCAACTCAGCAATTAGGTCGGGAACAGCAGCGATAGCATTTGCGTCTGCTTCTGTATATTCCCCATTGGGGGCATCTTCTAAAACGGCAATGACAAAGTTGTCATGTGCAGTCATATCTGATTTTACATACAGAACAGTCTTTGTATCTCCGACTGCTTCATAGTCTACTCTCCATTGAGTAGGTGTTATCCCTTCAAACTGAGTCAAGTCAATTCTTTCGTCTTTTGACACGATTGGCGCCATCAGAACCTAATTGTTCCGATGGCAACCATTTCTTCGTCATCGTTGCTAATGACAACAACAACATCTTTGTCGAGCCCTATGAGAAGTCTATCTTCATAGGCGCCATCCATGACCTTCCCTGTAAGGGAGATAGGTTCACTTAGGCCTTCGAATTCTTCTATTTCGTAGCCTGCTCGACGTAAGGCTTCTGCCGCACGAGGCTTCGCACGGGCTGATAGGTTAATGTTAACCACGATTGGCACTCAAAGGTGCCTTAGCAGAGACAACTTAGGTACTGCTGCATTGTAGTTCAAAGAGAGTAGGATGAATACCTTCTCTCCTTCCACTGTGTTCTTTAGCACCTGGTAGTCTGTCTTTGAATAAGTCGAAAACGCTTTCATCAACTTTGAGCAAACTTCGATAGCGACGATTCGCTCCTCGTTTAGAATGTCAAGTTCATCAGCAATTTTCTTCGATGACACACTTCCTTGTTCGATGCTGTTACATATAGCGGCATAGATGTGTTCAAACATCCAATTTACGCTCTTTGTCTCTTTCTTTGGTTCAACCACTGGTGCTTCTTCAAGACGCACCTTGCCTTCAACTTCTCTCGGCTTACCGGACTTAATCAAGTCGCGAATACGCTTATCATTGGCGTCTGCGACCGATTTCGTCTTTTTCTCCTTCTTAGGTTTCTCAGCCTTCTTAGGTTTCTCAGCCTTCTTGGGTTTCTTAGCCTTCTTGGGTTTCTTAGCCTTCTTAGCCTTCTTAGCCTTCTTAGCCTTCTTAGGACTTGGCCATCTTAGGCCTTCTTTCTTAGCCCATGCGTGTGCGGCTTGAATAGTCACTCCACGTATGTCTGCTGCTTCTTGAGCAGTCATTCCTGCTCTGAGGCATTCAGAATAGAAAGCACCTGCTGTCCGCCCAGTATGTGAGCGGCTTCCCTCCCAAGACGCTGGCCTTGGTTCTGGCATTTTTGGCTTTGGGGTCTTATCCAGAACATATTGTCCTGCATTTTCATCCCATACCATACCACCAGGAGCACGACCACGCGGTCGCTTCTTCTCCTTTGGTTGCTTTGGCTTTTCTGGTTTAACCTCCGGCTCTGGTTCCACTATGGCTTCTTTAGTTTCCACAATTGGGGCCGGTTGATTTAGGTTCGAAAAGAACTCCAGCATTTCTGCTAAGTTTTCGAACTCAAGTGCTACCTTAATAGTCACGGGTAGTGCGTCAAGGGCTTATGGTGGTCCTTAAACGGCTTTGTTAAAAAGGTCCATTTATCTTTAACCATCGGGTCAGATGTATGGAGGTGCTTCTCAACCCAACATCCATTATCTCGTGATACTTCACCTGCCTAACGCACTTTTGTTTGAGTAATGCCAGTTAATAGCATTTACCGATTGACCTCACCCAAACATTGGGTTGAAGTCGTTAGATTTACCTTCACTCTCTTTTTGAGCACGCTGGTCGTTTGTGTACACAGTCTCTTCATCGACATTAAATTCGACAACAGGACCTTGTTCATCCATAGCAACAATCTTCACATTCACGGCATTAATGTCCATACCACGCATATTGTGGCGGCCCATCTCATGCACGAAGAATTGACTTGATGCCATTATAACTTCGCCAACGAACTGCTCAACTTCTTTGAGAGCAGGTTCCATCTTGCCCTTTGCGATTTCAAACGCATCCGGGCCCATTATTCCTTGCCTCACGTCAATTTGACGCAATAGCACCAGACCCACTGCATTTTTCATCCTTGGGTCCTCCACGAAATCAAGTGCTGGGTTAAAGTCTCCAGTCTCGATTCGTTCTTTGATTTCGTTCCTAATACTCTCATCGTGGTTCCAAGCCTTTTGAAGAAGGCCCAGAGACTCTTGAAAGAGCAGGTCAAAACCATTTACAACATCTTTGGTTACAGTTCCACGAATGTCACGGGTTAGAACCCACGGCATTCTGCGTCTCTTAGTTGTTTCCAAGTAATCGTCTCCCTCGTTCTTGTACACGTGATAAATTGCCATCACGGTCAGCAGTTCGCTGAAGTTCAAGGTATCGGGAGTACGTCCATTCCATATTGCTCGCACGACTGCCGGCTATACCGGCGTTCCAAAAAGATACGGGACCATCAAGGTCCCAACGATTGGTCCATCGGACCAGGACCCTCTCATATTCGAGAAAAGTCCATAGTTTGAGAACCCGCTTCCTTAGCAGAAGCGGCTCCTCTGTTAGCCGTCATCAATGATTTAGCCTTAGCCTCCTCTCGGAGTATTTCGATAGTTTTCTGGTCCACTGCTGGTCCAATTACTTCGAAAGCGGCGACAAAGTCATCGTTTGTCGGTTCGCGCCCTTCATCAGCGAAAGCAGCCCCGAATGCTTCGGAAACTGCTGCTTCAATTCCACGACCGTTGAACCCATCAGTGTTCTTTACGAACTTCTTTAGGTCATAATCATCGGTGTTGCGGTTAAAGCGGTTAACGTGAATCTTGAAAATGGCTTCACGCTCTTCTTCAGACGGTAGGTCAAAGAAGAATCTTCCCTCGAAACGGTCAACAAGTTCCCTTGGCAGGACACTCATATTGTTCAGAGTAAATACCACGAACACACCCTTCTCTGACTCTTGCATAAAGGTCAAGAAGAGGGATAGCACTCCTTGTGAAGCGCCACCGTCACGACTTGCGTCGGTGCTCGCAAACATCTTCTCGGCTTCGTCAACTACCATGACACATGGTGCGGTTGATTCAGCCATCTTGATGATGTTAGCAGTCTTTTGCTCTGATTCGCCAACAAGCGACCCCTTGAGGTCGTTTGCCTTAATGCGAATTCCGTTTAGTCCCCATTCCTTACATAGAACAGTGGACACAAGTGATTTTCCACAACCGGGAACTCCGGTCATGAACATACCACGTGGGAAGCGTTTGAAACCATACTCGAACGCCGCTTGTGAAAAGCGGTTACGGTAGCGTCGAGCCCATTCCTTGACAGGCTCTAATCCACCAACATCATCGAAACCATAGCGCGGTTCGATTAGTTCGATTCCTTGATTCTTTAGCATTTCCCGCTTCTCCGCCAGGATAAAGTCCTTGTCAAAGGTGTCAGTTGACGCCAACGACATTAGTAGGATGTTCTCCATCTGGAATAGCGTTAGTCCAGCGCAAGCATCTGCAATCTGCTCCACTTCCTCATCGGTCATAGATGCAGCCTTTGCATACTTTTCTGCGTGTACTGGATTGCCTTTGAACGCGTCCAAATAATATGTCACCTTGGACATTCTGTCTTCCTTGTCTGGCAGAGGTAAATCCACTACACGGATTATCTGCTCAAGTTCGACCGGAATGTTCCACTGCTGAGGACTCAGCATGATGACGGTTTTAGGTGTACCAGTTTTGGCGGTCTCCATTAGGAGGACCTTTTGCTGGTCTAATGCACCTGGGTCTCGGGGATTATTCCCGATATAATTATGCCAATCACAAAGCACGAAGATAGCGCCTTGACCTTCTGTCTGAGGGTCATAGCCTTTGATGAATTCAAAAATCTCATCATAATCGTCGGTCTCGATTGCATCCAAGTTTAGTGGGAGGCAGTCAAGTTCTCGCTTATCATCTTCAGAAAGGTGGTCAACAGAGACTTTACGTCCCTCGTTGTCTTTCTCAAATAAGCCGTACCTTCGGAATCCTGTTGATTGATGCCACACGTACACACGGCGTGAATTCCCTTTGTCTCTGGCGAGATTTGGGCATTTACGTAGTGCAAAGTCGCATGCGCGTCTAATTACTTCATCTTCTTCTGGGCTTGTAATTGCGATACCAGGAATGGTGGCTGTTGCACACTCATACAACCTGGTATTCAAAATATCCATTGCGGACACGGTTGACTAATAACTGGTGGGAATAAAAGCAGGAGTGAGGGGTAAAACTCTCTCCAGGTCCGGGGATAAACCCTTCACCGGTTAAAGTGGCTACCCACCACGTGTGTTCTTTTAACAGCAGTATGTCTGGCAGCGCAGTAACTGCGTGCCGGCGCACGAAGGGCCTCTGCGAGGTTCTTCTCTGCTAACATGTGTTGTCGAAATGAACTAATGTCCACCGACAACTTTCTCTCTTTTTAATTTAGAATTTACATGTGCAATTCTTATTGCACGTCAAGAACTTTTGTTGGACAAATGCGTCCTGGACATGTGGTTTTCTGTTCGATTCGTGCTCCTAACATGTGTTACTCCATTAGCAGCGCTACTAACCATCTTTTCTACTACTTTCAAGAAAAAAGGGTATTTATTCTCCTTAATCTGAGAGGTTATACGACCCAGATTTAGAGGAGTTTCCACAACTTAATCGTAGATAACATCTGTTCACATTCCATATTTGTTGGGGAAAGGAATTCTCCCAACATCTTGGTGTGTTTTACATATTAAATTAAGAAATTAATTGTTGAGGTTTTTATGTTTATCATGTCGCACGAGGAGATAAACTTAGTTTTCACTAACATTTCCCAGCGACTTTCGAATTATTGACCCTCGGCTCAGGTGAGCACGGTTCTGTATTAACATGTGTTATCCGCTCATAGCGAGCGATGGATGTTCCAACCACTACAGTCTCCTTTTGGTCACACGCCACGGTTAGGCGGTTCCCGGTCGGGTAAGTAGTCACTAACATGTGTTATCCTACTTATCTTTCGCAGCATTCAGCCAGTTCTGGCTCAATTACCATTGGTATCTTATACCACACAAATGGTTCTTCCAGTATTTCGTCGCACCAGTGTTCATTACTGAACACCAGTGGAGTATCTCTGGTATTGATACATCCCTGGTCGTCGGGTTTTACACATGCAACACTTGTTGTTGCGGTATCTTTGAACTTACCCAGGTCCTGGCAGTCCTGCCATTTTACCCTGTCATAAGTTTAATTCTTCATGTAACATCTGTTACTCATTATTAACGATGGTTTTGCTGAACAATACCAGACGAATCATCATGGTGTTGTCCCACGACATCACCGATGATTCATCACTTTTCGTTAATATCCTCCTTAATGTATGAATGTCATTCGTTATCCTTGCGTTTCCTTTTCGTCTCTCGTGGAATCGACGATATTCTCGTCAGGTTCTCCAGAGACTGGGTCACGCTTTATTCGTTGATGTGATTCTCGAACATGTGTTATTTGAGTATTTTCTTGTGCGGACATTAGTCTTCACCTTCTATGTGCACTGCCGTGCAGGCAGTTAATCACTCTTGCTCTAATACACCATGTGTTCTTTCATTCTTACTTCGGAACCAGGTCTGAGACCCTTTTTTGTTCCTCTGAATTCGCCACGTGCGCGCTTTGTATAAGCGTCGCTCGCGTCGTTTGAGAAGTGCTGTATGAACCGAATTCGCGTCGTGCATAGCGCGTATAGCGCGCACGTGGCGAATTCATTTTTACGTCATTGCCAATTTCTTGGCTCAGCGGCTTCTGCCAATTCCCGATTGCCCGTTATGGGCTCCTTACATCTATCCCTTCTATTAGTTGGTTTATGGTGTCGAACGACTGCAAACCAGCGTTCAATAGCCATTGTACCCAAATAGAAGCGGCTTCAGTATCTTTCGCCTTAGCGATATTGTTTTCCACAATAGTTATGGTATCTATGAGATAATGTAACCCGTCGAAGTGAGGACGTAGTTTGTCCATTTCGGCGTCAGTTAATTCTCTCCCAGTAATATCCAAATTTTTTGGTTCCACGATTGGGCTATTCAGCCCTGTCGGAGAGTGCGGTTTGAACCCTTCCCTCCTTGATAGTATTCTTTAGTTCGCTTAGATTCAGCGCCAGGTTGGCCCTTTCCAAGTTTCTTGAATACATCTTCAGTTACTTCTTCGCATTTCTTGCCCTTTAGGCCGTGAGTCTCCATAGTGACTCTGCCGTCAGCATGATAGCGAACAACTATCTCTTCTTTCTTTTTCATTCAAAATCCTCCTTTTGTGAATCGCGCTTCCAGAACTTCTTCACCATCTTCGGTGATGACTTTCTTAATTGTGCTCTTCTTGAAGCCTTTCTTCTTGAGTCCCTTCTTCATGAAGGCGTGGTTTGTCTTTTGAAGAATGCCACTAACAACTCCGACACGGTCGGTGCGTTCCAGTCCAGCGGCTTCCAACTTTGCTCGGTGTCGGCCAACCATATACCAGTCGCCGACAACTTCGAACTTGTCAGTCTCTGCATTCAAGTCAAAGCCAATGTCGCCTCCCCCGTTATCGAGTTTGACAACAATGTCTGCTCCTTGTTGACGTCCATATCTTTCACCAACGACAGGCAACTTTTCACCTTCAGTGGCTACGTGGACACATTCTTCTCCAAACATCTCTTGAAGTGCTTCAATGAGGTATTCTTTCTTCCAACCATCCAGGTCGGTAGGCGTTTTTCTTACTACGCTCACGAGTGTTCCCCAAACAAAAAGAAAAGCCGACGGCTTATGAAGCCGTCGGCGTATCTTGTTTGAGTAACGGATGCCCTTGCCAAGAGCGAACTCCAGGCAAGGGCAGAACACTGCACCATCATATGCAGCGATTTTTCGGTTATGATTCCACATAACTTAACTTCAACCGAGGTTGATAGTGTCGTTACTGTCCTCTCGTGGTGGACGAACTGTTGCCTCTCCACGGAGTGGGGCAACTTTCCTCTGCTTACGCTTGTTAGAGCGCTTGCTGTTTCGTCTTTGAAGTTCCTGCTTGCGGTCGGTTACAGACCACACTCCGGCTTCATTGACTGTCAGCATTATAGATTCATCGTTCATGACCTCAACCATTTGTGGGCCATACGCAGATGCTAAGTCTCTGTTGGGAATCCAGCCATTACGGCGTCCCATAGACTTATTCCAGGCTTCCTTCGCTTTCTCGATAAACTTAGGATTCTTGCGTGTCGTGCCATCTTTATCCTTCTTCGGATAGGACCAAAGTAGGTGGGCTTCTGCGGGGTCGTATAACTTGCCAAACCACTTGTAGCGGCGAGCGAGATAAAACTCATCTGCACCTTTCCAGGGGGTTAGAACCACGGACCAATCCACGTAGGTAGTGACGTGCTCGCCGGTTAAGCGAGAGTGTGTCTTTGTACCATCACGGTGGATAACTAATTCTGGTTGGACCTTTACTTTGCCCTTCAGAATGTATGCACGTGGTATTATCTCAGCCCCTTGCTTCTTGTCATAGAAGTAAGTGAAGGCTTTGTTAAAGTCTCCCTGTGACACTGGGTGGCCGTTTCGAACGGACCACTTCTTTGCCGTCTTGTCCGGCCCGTCCCAGATAATTTCTGGTCTTGAGCCGTACTGCTTGTTGAATCTGTTTCTGAAGTTACTTTTCATGCTATCTGCACTATTGTTGTAATCATTCAGACTGACACCTTCATTTTTCAGAAATGCTTTGAAAGCACTCTGATATAGTTCGTCAGCCTTGGCAAGTGCTGCTCGCCAGGCTTCTTCGCGAGCCTTTCTTCGGGTCTCACGATATTCGAGAGAGACCAATGACTTTTCCCAGTCAGTTTGGAATCTCTGATTGAACGTCATCCTGCACTTGCTCAGCACAGGATGGTTGTTAACTAAATCTCGGAACTTCTTCATGGTGAACTTCTGACCATAGATGTCAGTAGCGTTCATCGCTCTAAGTTCTCGAAATGTATCAAGTGCGAGGTTAGCATCAACACGGAATACGTGTCGAGTGCACATCTCTTTGATAATGTCGTCAACAGTGGAAGCGCGAAGTTTCACGTTTCCTCTGCCTGGTAGCACGTTGTATAGGCTTGACACGAATGTCATAGCCCACTGTACTGACCCGACTATCATGAAGAGTGCCATTTGAATTGGCAGTCCTCCACTCAAGTTAGTTTTCTTGTTCTTTGCACCAGACTTAGTCTGGCTCTCTTTTCCCTTCTTGCTTCCACCGCTCGGGTTGCTGCGGTCCTTACCTATCTCAGGCATCCGGGTGTCAGTCAGCGACTGTTCTTGCCCTTTCTTGATGGGCGAGGAACATATATGCTGACTGACTTTTTTATTGATTGTGTGAGCGAAGTAGGCGAACTGCCTTTTCTCTTCACTCTCGTCGTCTCCTTTTTAGAGGCCACGGGTGGAACGCCTTTCACCCTGCTGGGGCTAATTGACGCTCCGGTGAGACTTCAGTTGCTACCACTTCCATCTCGATTGGTTCGCGAGTCTGTCCATTGTCCAATAGGATTCCACTACGTTTGTGGAACTTCAGATTTTGGTTTTACCCGTGTATATCCCCGTGTGCTACATGTTGCTACACATATCACACAATACACCCCATAGTCTTCAGCAACGACTCGCTGGACATTTGAACCAACGAATGGGGTGTAGTTAAGCCGTTGCTGCACGAATGACTATTACAGTCAAAAAGAAAAGTCGAAACAATTTAGCATCGCTTCGACTCCGGGTGAGAGTATCTCCCCCTCCATTTGTATTACGTTGGAGAAGGTGATACCACTCGTGTATTCTCCATCTTTTCCGGCAAACCAGGTTAATTAGGCCTGGCCTGCAAGTCAAAATGGGCCTCTAACATACGTTAATCTATATATTGGTCGTTAAACCTCAATATCATAACACATGTCAATAGCGCAACTACCGATGAGGCTCAGACTTGCTAAGTCATATCGGTAGCGGGATGTCTTTGCAGATACTATAACCATCCAACATCCAAGATGGTTAAGTGTTCTCATAGGGCCTTATGCTGGGGAGGCGATTTGCACCTCCGGGCATAAGGAAATAGCCCCTTGAACGGATGCCACCACCGACGAATCGGTGGGGCGGGGAGGGGTGTGTCCCCTCCATTGTATTTACGCTGAGTGGTGTGATACCACTAACGCATTGTAAGTTATTCAGGTGGTTTAATTCGTTCCGAACCCATGTTGTTCATCCGCAATGACTTACGATTGGTGGCTACTTAACAGTCGCAGCCACCGCATTTGCCGCATATAATGCAGCATTCGTTATTGAAATATCCAAACCTTTCCTCGTAGTAGTTACGAGTCGGGTGGACTTTCATGTTGATTGTTTCCCATTCAATGATGTTCCTCTCAGTTTCTGTTCTGAGTTTTTGGCTCAGTTCTTCGAGGGTTTCCTTGAATGAAACCTGGTGGTTGTTTTCTTCCACGAATGCTACTATCTTTTACAATAGCAGCGGGTTGCTCAGAGGTTCTTCGGTGCCCTCTTTGCTTTTTTGATAGCATTGACAATTATACCCCAAGGTATTTTGCCAGCATTCTCAGACCATTCACCGGGGTCTTCCCCATCACTAATTACGGCAATTTTAGTAAATGCAATCTGGTGCTTTTGGCATTTCTTAGCCATCCACCATGCTTCCATTTCTATAACTTCGAATTTAGGATATTCGGTGACAGGTCTCTTTCCTGCCTTTTCTTTTGCTTCAGTAGTTTCTTCATGACCGTTAGCAGTTTCGCCTGTCCAACAAATTGGTCCAGACTCATAGATTCCTTCATGGATAAACTCAGTTTCATCGAAGTAACTTGCGTTGCTGGCATGACCCGCTAATGTATTGAAGCGGTCTTGCCATGGCCCCACAAGCATATCTTCGTTTGCTGGGAATCCTGGAATTACATATTCTGGGAAATCTGGCATGATAAGTTTGCCAGTTTTTGGGTCTGCTATGTGACGCATAATTTTCGTCGCATCAACATCCCTGCGGGCAAAGTATTTGCAGTGAATTACACTACCGATGGGGTGGACATGGGAGCCCGCCGTACCGACATTGATAATCCAATTTGCTTTGCCGTCCCTGCATAAATCCTCTATGGTATCAGCGGCATTGTAGCCCATGATACCACACTCGACTATCTCGATTTCGAGGTCGTCAAGAATCATTTTATGCTCTTCAGTCATTTCTTCTAATTCTGGAGCACACGCCACTACGAGGTAGGTGCGTGGTCTCTCACTGTGAAATCTCTTTTCCACGATTGTCACTATTCCTTGGAATAGCGACCTTTGCGCCTCGCAAGTGTTTTTTCCATTCTTGTTAGGCTATGTCTTAGTTTCTTGCCATATCCATCTTCACCCTTCGGATGATTTTTGGTCCATTTAGCGATGAGATGCTCGGGAGCCTCATCCAT
>MDTG01443238.1_pt1 | contig 17822 bp, 18 predicted proteins | sample 811421 | NCBI WGS metagenome assembly MDTG01 (sample SAMN05326645, study PRJNA326480) | marine metagenome | isolation source: seawater | place: Pacific Ocean: South East | collected 2011 | reverse complement strand
TGTAGAATATCTAATAAGACCTCATCGTTGAGAGGATTCAACGTACTCACAACGGGTAAACGACCAATGAGCTCGGGTATTAATCCATACTGAACCAAATCATCCGACTCAACGTAAGTAAGCAGATTGTCCTCAAAACTCGTTTCTTTCACACTTCCCCCACCAAATCCCATAGATCTTTGGCCTAAACGCTGACCAATAATCGGATCTAATCCATCGAATGCACCACCACATATAAAAAGTATGTTTTTTGTATTTATTTGCGTCAGCGGCTGCTCTGGATGCTTACGACCTCCTTTTGGAGGAACCCCTGCAACTGTTCCTTCAAGTATTTTTAGCAATTCCTGCTGCACACCTTCACCAGATACGTCACGCGTTATTGATGGATTTCCTGATTTTCGCGCAACTTTGTCGATTTCATCTATGAAAAGTATTCCTCGCTCTGCTTGGGGCACATCATAATCAGCAGCTTGCAAAATCCTTACCAAAATATTTTCAACATCCTCCCCTACGTATCCTGCCTCCGTTAAAACCGTGGCATCTACTATAGCAAATGGAACATTCAGTACACGAGCGAGAGTCTCAGCCAGTAGTGTTTTACCAGTGCCAGTTGGACCGATAAGTAATATATTACTCTTCGTAAGTTCTATATCACTTTTTTTTGCCGCAACTCGCTTGTAATGGTTGTAGACAGCAACAGAAAGAGCCTTCTTGGCACGATTTTGACCAACTACATGTTTATCCAAATGAGCTTTTATTTCAGCTGGTTTTAGAAGCGGTTCAACAACATCGTCTGATTTATCATTCCGTTCATCATCCAAAACTCCGTTACATAAAATCACACATTCGTTGCAAATATGTACTGAAGGTCCTTGAATTATTTTTTCAACTTGATCAACGGATTTTCCACAAAATGAGCAATTTACAGATTTCTTTTTTTTTAACATTCTAACTCAATCCAATTCTATGAGACTCAGCTATTCTGTGTTTCATCAGATCCCTCATTGACCTCAATAGAAGTCGAATCTTCGTCACTTGTAGATACGGCTGTAATCTCATCATCATCTTGTTCAATTATAACAGATTCGGATTCCGCCGCAGACGCCTCAAGAGAATCTTCTCCTGCTTTCATCACATTAATCGCTTGAAATCCCTTATCTGATCGAGTAACCATAAATTCAACTTCGTCGCCCTGCTCTAAACTTCGATCCCAAGATGATATGTCACGCCAATGAACAAAAACATCTACACTACTTTCTGTCGAAATAAAACCATAACCCTTATCGTTGTTGAACCACTTTACAACACCTTTGATCCAGGTATTTTCTGAAAGGGCATTTGATGCTACTGTTTCAGCAACCACACCTTCTGGTTTCTCCGAATTATCAACTTCAACCCTGGCAACCGCTCCTGACTCGGGGATATCTATAAACTTCGACATTTCCTCCAGAATTTCACTTCCTCCGGACGTTGTTTCGGCTAACCATTCGAAAGTCGACATCATACCGATTATGTAGGGACTGTCGTACCCGTATAATTTTCGGGCACTATTAATACGTTCGGCGAAACAAATTATCGCGTCGGATTCTAATTCTAACAAATTGGCCAAAAAATTCTCTCCTAACTATTCAAATACAGCTACTATTGCAGAGCAAAAACAGGATACGATTAGAAGTAAGTTGCATATTTATCAATGTTTGTCAATCCCACGTGATGTTAGACTACGGCGTGCTAGGTTTATTCAAAGGCTACATCGATGTCAACAACCAGATTTAAAATAAGCCTTAATCCTCAGAGATTAGTTTCATTACACAATCTTACCACCATCTGCTCCATTGCGATTCTCTCTAATCGTTTTCCAAGTGATCTGACCTGCCAATCTGCATCTTTGACAATACTGAGACATTGCAAAATCTTGCTCTGAGTGAACAATCGAGCCTGGTTAATATAAGAACGGGCGAAAAAGGGATGTATTCCAATCACTTGAGCAATTCTTTCAACGCTATTCCTTTTTTCTAATTCAATCATCGCCAAAGATAGAATTGAGTAGTGTCTGACTATCATTTTTACGGCTATAGAAGGATGGTTCCCACTATCTAAAAAATTCTGCAATAAATTTAACGCTTGTACTGTATTTTGCTCTCCAATTGCATCAGCCAATTCGAAAACTGTGGCCACTCTACTTTTTGCCGTAACCTTGCTAACTAAATCTTCTGAAACAATCATTTTCCCAGAGACACAGGCAGCTAATTTTTCTATCTCCATAACAAGTTCTCCTGGTGAATTCCCAACATATCGTTGAAGTAGGAGAATAGCACTGGGATCAAATTTAAGACCCATCAAACTCGCCTGTGTTTCAATCCACTTTGGTATGTTTTTATCATATGGTTGTAAAAAATCAACCGAAGACCCCATCTTTGAAACTTCTTTGAATAGTTTTAGCCTATGATCTACTTTTTCACTGACCATAATTATACAACTGGTTTCCACTGGAGTTAAAAGGATTGTTTCTAAACAGTCTTTAGGGGCTTCTTTTAGCTTATCGCAATCACGCAATATCAAAACTCGCATCTTCGACATAACCGGGTACGATTCGTAGCAACTTTTGAAACTAAGAATATCTAAATTCTCAGCGCTAAATAAATTCAGATTAAAATCTCTTAGAGATTCTGGAATTATTTGAGAAATCAGTTTTTGAAAAAATTGTTCTCTACAGACTTCGTCACTACCTGTAATCAGATAGACTGGAGAAACATTACCTTTCTTTGCCGCAGAAAGGAGACTATCAGCCGTAATCTTTGATCGACCAGCGGGTTGGTTAGCCATGATGTTTATCTTTTCCCTCTTCAACATCAACAAATTCAGCTTCCTCAATTTTTGACCTATCAAAAACTTGCTTAGGCGAAGTCGGCTTTTTTGCTTTTCGATTAGAAAACAACCGATAAACACGTAATACTACCCTGAAGAATAGCCAGAAAAAGAAAATAAGAAGCAACCATTTAAACATATTCAGTCCGATTTAAAAATATTAGATTCAAATTAATTAGTACGACTACTTTTTCTTACTTGGCCTGCCTTTTTCGGTCTCAGATTTTTTTTTATACGTCTTCTTTTACCCTTTTTAAGTGCCGTATCTGACACACCTTTCTCAGACACAAGATCTAGTTCCATTTCAAGAAGATCGCAATTAACAGCCACAACCAGTACTTTAACCTGCGCACCAAGCTCTATAATTCGTCTACTCCTACGCCCAATTAATCGAAACCTGTCGGGGTCAAATTCAAACCTTTCATTCAAAAACTCCAATCGGCAGTAACCATCGATAAACATGTCCTCAATCTCAACAAAAAATCCACGCCTTAGAACACCCGAGACTATACCGAGAAAACTTTCTCCAATATGGTCACTCATATATCGCAAACCTTTAATCCTTGAAAAAGCTCGGCTTGCTGCCTCGGCATGCCGTTCACGACCCGATAGGAATCGACCCAATTCATCTAGGTTATCTTTCTCATCCTCAATCATTGAAACAGTTTTTTCATTTCGTATTAATTTTTTCACTATACGGTGGACTAACAAGTCGGGGAAACGCCTAATCGGTGATGTAAAATGCAAATATGAATTCTGAGCTAAACCGTAATGGCCGACATCATTGGGAGTATATTCGGCTCGAGACATTGATCTGAGTACCATTCTTGAAACTAACGCGCTTTTACCCGTATTTTTAGTGGTCGTTATTAAATTCTGCAGGTCCTTGAGGCTGATTTTTTGTTTAGACGAACCATGATTCAAACCAACCAGAGAGTACAACTTTTTTATATTTTCAATTTTTGATTCCGACGGTGGTGCATGAACACGATAGAGAACGGGTAGCTCATTTTTAGCGCAAAATCGCCCAACACATTCATTTGCTAACAACATACATTCTTCGACAATACCGTTACTTACCAAAACTTTATTTTTGCCTATATCTACTGGTTTTCCTTCGTTATCTAACACTATCCTACATTCAGGAATTTCCAAATCTAAAGCACCACGATCGTGCCGAAGACCCCTTCTTATTCGACCCAATTCGTACAACATATTTATTTGCTTCTTGAAATCCGACGCCTTGGATTCTTTACTCAAATCACTATCAATGACAGCCTGCACATTACTATAAGTTAGCCTGGCAGAACTGCGAATAACTGATTCTTCGATCGAATATTTTTTTATTTTTCCATCTAAAGAAACATCAATTCGAACAGTCACAGCCAATCGATCCTCATTCGGCACTAAACTACAATAGGATGAAGCAAGATTTTCTGGCAACATATGAACTACTCTATCGATTAAATAAACACTAGTGCCTCGTTGACATACCGCTTGATCTAACTCTGATCCTTCTGGGATAAAAAAACTAACATCAGCGATATGAACCCAAACCCTGAATACAGTCTTTCCTACCATCTCTATATATATTGCATCATCAAAATCACTTGCATTATCCGGATCAACCGTAAAGCACTTTTGGCTCCGATAATCGACCCTTCGTGAAATTTCTAAATCTAACATCTTTAAACGAGATTCACATTCTTCTTCCACTTGTGAAGAAAATGATGTCGGCAAACCAAATTGCCTGACTATCCGTTCAAAATCATTTCGTGGATCTTGTGGATCGCCGATAATTTTTGTAACAAGACCTTTCAAACCTGAATAGCCACTACCACGTTCACAAATTTCTACTTCTACCCTATACCCATCTTCAAAAAACTGACCATCACGTAAAGAAACAAAAATGTCCCTACCTAAATCCGGCCCCTCGACCTGAACGATCCAACTGTTTCGTCGATTGCGAAGTATCCCCACAAACTTTTTTTCAACTACTCTAAGAACCTCTACTACCCTAGCTTTAGGAATCCGGTCTCGCGAAAATCCACCTATGGGAGATATAAGAACAAAATCTCCGTCTAGGGCGTCAGCTATCTCGTCAGAAGGAATAAAGAAATCAGTATTACTGCCCTGAAGAGACACAAACCCAAATCCTCCTCTACTAATTCTAAGGAAACCGGAATAATCTTTTTCATTCAGTTTAACAAAATAATATTTTCCAGATCGATCCAGTAAACCGCGTCCGACTAAAGTCCTGACATACCTACGAAATTCCGGATACTTAGAAAGTGGAACTCCAAGTCCACGAGCTAAATCTTTCATTTTGCTCGAACTTACTCTGTTCTTCTCAAAATAATTAATTATTTCTTTGTCATTTGGTAGCATTATAGTTTGTTTCATTTAAAAAAACAGCCCCATCCCTTATCAGGGAGAGGCTGTATAAAAACATATGTTTGTTTATTCAAAAACTATGTGGAAAATTCCCATTCAAGCGTGAAAGTATCAGTGCGTCCTGAATCTACCCATAATTTTTCTAAATTTCGATGGATGACAGTTAATTCTTCCACAACCATTCGAATTGCGCTCTGGGCATTAGGAACAAACGTAGGGAAATCTGGTTCTACTAACTTGCGCATAGCACCTTTGAGAGTGCGGGCCAACTCGTTGTGCAATGCTTTTATTTTTTTGTTATTTATCTCTGGATATTCTTTTAAGGCAGCGTGAAATTCCTGCATTACTATTTCAATGTCAGCAGCTTTTTCAGACATTCCATCAGTACTCAAATACTCTTGATATTGAATGAGTTTTTGCACATAAATACCATCGAGCTCCTTCAATTTTATGATATATGGCCCCATTTCATCTTTTTTCTCTCCACCGCATCCAGACAATAAAAATAAAGTAAAAACCAACATTAAATTTTTCATATCCCCTCCAATGAAAGTGACTTGGCGTTCGCGCAAACTAACAAAGTCCCGTGTCCAAAGTCAAGCCGAATCGCGACCTAACATCAATATGTATCCCACCAATTAAGGCGTAATAATGTAGCATTTAACCCACCTCCTAAAAGCAGAACACACGAAATAAGATATGCAGATAGTAAAATTGCTATAGCACCACCTAAAGCACCCGAAACAAGGTTTAAATAACTAAATTTTAGCAAATAATACCTAACTGCCAGAGCGATTAAAGACCAGACTATTAGGAAGAAAATACCACCAGGCAGTAGATGTTTCCAAGCTATACGTTTTGCGGGAACGTAGCGATAAATTATCAAGACCGTGAAAAGGACGCCAAAGATTCCACCCAGCCGTCTCATCCATACCACAAGAGAAGGCATATGTTCCGTCATTGGTAATACAGAGCGAATCCAGAATTCTACTTGTTCGGCAAATACAATAGCACTGAATAATCCTACAAGAAACAGACCTATAAAAATTAGCATTAAAACCGAGAATATTCGTCGTTGCCAAAATGATCTTTTTTCATTTGCACCTATAGCACGATTTAGGGCAGTCATTGTCGTTGACATGCTGGCCGAAGCCGGTATGAGCACTCCAACTAAACCTACCGCAAGCAACTTTTCCGAAGAACTTGCCAAATGCCTTAGGTTTTCTTCAAAAACCTCCATTAGCGGATTTGGAAGAACAATTCCCCATTCATCAATCAAGACGGCAAATTCATCAGGAGATAATCCGAAGGCTTCAATAAAAGCAACAAGAATTAATACAGCAGGGAAAAGGGCAAAAACAAAATCAAAAGCCATTGCTGCAGCTGAATCAGTAAATCCATTTTTGTATGCCCTAAGCAACGTCTGTCCTATAGCCGCAGGTATTATTTTGACCTTATCTAACCATGAGAATGTCCGCGTACTAGTTACCAATCAGTTCCATTACTTCTTCAAAAACTGAACCATTTGTAGAAAATGCATCCTTACCAAATACGGTGGCTTTTCCATTCCAATCGGTAAACGTGCCATTAGCTTCTTCCAGTATTGGCAGTAATGGACCACAATCCCAAGGATTCATAATCGGATCAAAACTAGCTTCAGCTCGTCCAGTTGCAACGAGTATGTGGCCATAACAATCGCCCCATCCCCGTACTAACCTTGAGGCATTCGATAAATCGTCCCATTCCTTTTTTCGTGAATTCTGAGCAAAATTAACTGGAGATGTAAAACAAATACAGGAATTTTCTAGTTTACTAACGTCCGATACTCTCGCTCGACGTCCATCCCACCAACAGCCATGCCCACGGCCAGCCCAAATCATTTCATCTAAAGCAGGCATATAAACACAACCTACATCCATACCATTTGGACCTTGTCGTGCCAATAAGACACCAAATAATGGCACGCCTTGAACAAATGACTTCGTTCCATCGATTGGATCTATAAACCATGTGAAACCCGATTTGCTCTCTATATTTCCGAATTCCTCACCAACCAAACCATCGTCGGGAAAAGATTGCAAAATCATATTTCGTATAAGTTGTTCTGCTTCACGGTCCGCAACAGTTACAGGAGAATTATCATTTTTCAAATCCGGCGAGATATCAGTACCGTAATATCTCATTATGATCTTTCCTGCCTGCCATGCAACATCGATGGAGAATTCCATTCCCGTCTTTATACATTTATCCATATTAACCTTAGCCACAAATTTTCTTTCTCAAAGAACGCAGCAAATCCAATGCTTTCGAAATATCACCTTGTTGATCAGGCGAATATTCCCTTTCTATTGTTAAAGGGCCCCGGTACCCCAATGAATATAGCTTGTAAAGAAAGGCCTCTATATCGACATCTCCTTCACCTAACGGTGCATCCTCGTACCAAGGTTGATTACGGTGTCGCTCATAAGTGGCATCCTTACAATGAACACTACGAACAAAGGATCCAACTTTTTCAAGAGCATCTAATGGATCTCCAGACCCGTATAAAATCATATTAGCCGGATCGAAATTAATAGCTAAATTTTCCCGATCAACTGCTTCAATAAATCCAATTAAACCATCAGCTGTTTCTTGTCCAGTCTCCAAGTGGAAGAATTGATCATTTTGCCCACAATGATCGCAAACTCTACGTGTTGTTTCGACAATATCAGCAAAAATCTTAGTATCTTGGTCTTCGGGTACAAATCCCAAATGCATACCTATCGCATCAACACTTAAAGATTTAGCAAAGTCCGCAACTTCGATTGTTTCAGACAACCGCCTGCTACGATACATAGGAGGAACTAACCCAACAGTTTCTTTTACTTTTTCTATTGTCGAATAATCATCTTCAGGAAAACCTACAAAAACAACTGAAATCTCCACTTTGATTTTAGAAAACAATGTGGAGATTTCCTGAATGTCCTTATGAGTGCGATTAGCTCTCGAAGGTGCATGTAATTGAACCGTTTCTACACCAAGGTTTTGAACTGCATCCAAACTGGCACCGAGTCCATCATTAATTGATGTAAAAATACCTGTTGGCCAAATCATCATAAGACTTCCTTTCAGAAGTTGTGCGAACTGTGAATATGTACGGTATTACCACCATCATCGCGAGCATGATAAATCGAATTCATCAAAGCAGCAAAAACTTTTCCAGAAACAATTTCAATAGATTTAGAAACAACTTTTTCTACTGTAACAATACCGATACTAGACTGCAAAGACATTTCACCCTCCCCCACTTTTATGCTTCCTTTGCTGAATCGTCGCCTAAACTCAGCACTACGAGGCCGTGCCATATTTAGAGATGCAGAAGACCAAATACCAAAAATAGCACCATCCAAACGAAAGAGCTCTTCACCTTCATTCAACAAACCTTTTAAGTGTATTGCTGTCGATTTTAGCGCCTGATCACCAGCGCCCCATCCGTAACGAATATTCATCGGAGCAATCTGCTGAAATAGTATACCGTAACAGGTACGGGCTTCATCAGCTTTTAAAGATTTCAATGCCTTCGGCATGGTTAGACGAAGAAGCGAATTTTTATTAGGTAATGAAGTCAATTGATCTCGACCCGCGACGTGGCGCCAACGTTTTAAGCTGTCTTCTAATTCTTTTACACGCCCATTCAATGCTACTATTGTTTCCCCAGACTCAACAAGCTGTTTCTTTGCTTCATCTAAAGTTAAATCGGGGCTTATCGTTTTTTTATCTTCACCTTTCAAATCTCCTTTGTTTATAGGAGATTCAATATTAGACTCATCCTTGGAAACTTCACGCCCATTATTTGACTGATTTTTTCCCTCACGCGTTGTCTTTGCCTTTTTATCTACAGATGGCAAAATTTCTTCAACAGCCGACTTCGATACCGCTTTTTTTCCAGAGGTTATGTCTTTGTTAAGCTGACGTAATTCGCGACCTCGATCACCCGCTACGTCAAGTAATTGCCTTGCTCGGTTAACACTCCCACCGGCAACACTTTTATCAGAAATTATTCCAAGGCATTTTTGAATAACAGCACTATAAAAACTAGATGAAACCTTAAAATCCTCGGGCGTCGAACTCAATTCATATATTCTGAAAGAAATTTCGGCTAATAAGTTAGTGAGTCTTAGTTCATCTTCAAGACCCGCTTCTCTTAGCATTTGAAAATTCCGTTCAAAAAAACTCTTAGAATATCTCAATGCGTCTTTTTCACCAAGAATTAAAGCCGGCTTAATAGGATAGTCATTATCTTCCGGAATCTCTAAGTCAAAACGTTTTATAACTTTCCGAAAACTTCCACGAATATTTTTCAGCGAACTTTTCGGATAATACTTTTCTAAATCGCGAAAAATCCACGCAATGCGTAGGTAATACCTGGCAATGCTACCAGGAACAATTTTTTGCATTTGAAGGTGGCTAAAAATGCCTAAATAAAATCTAGCAATTATTGCAACAGCGGGGTCTGCACTACCCAAGCGCAAGCTCAAAGAATATGTTGTCGTATCTGGAGTGGAAGCAGCGGCTTTAAATTTGTCAATAGCATCTGTACGAAGTAGACTTCTATAGGCGACAAGATTACGCTCTGCTTGCCGGAATTCCGCACTTTCAAGTTCACCCGCAAAAAAACATTTATTGCAAAATCCCCAAAAAAACTCAAGAGGATTGATATGTTCGTAACCAACAATACCCCACTTATTTTCTAAAGGGTGACCGTCTCCTTCGGTCACAATGGGACGTACTATATCACGCTTTAATCGGTTATGCGTATTTTCGGTTTCACATATTGGACATACCAACAAATATTTTCGACAAATCTTGTCTATTTCTTCATTTTCAAACATTTGCCTACGGTTGTCTCCAAATTCTATTGATTAAACAGGTTATTTTAAAAATAACCTTCAACACATTAAACAGAAAACAGATAAAAAAAACGACTCAATGACAAAAACTTGTGAAACTTACAGCAGGTTTGCCCGATCCAGCTTCCACTGCGCAATACTATCTATCTGCGACACAACACAAGGGCTGTGGACAATATCAAATACACCGACGTTCAAACTTTTATTTTTCTTTAAATTGAGATTTCTACCAATTTTAAACAGCAACTAAATAGAGCGGAAGAAAAAAATCTCTCCCGCTCCATTTTTAAGTTTCAAACAGCGCTCTTTGATTCCACTTCGGGTAACTTCTCTCCTCGCTGCAAGTCGTCTAAAACCGACTTGACTCTCTTCCTAAAGTCCTTGAGTCTTTCATCCACCTCTTCAATAGATCTTAACAACTTCTCTTCGGCCAATGACTCTTCTGCCATTAATTCCTCCCAAAAAAATGTATTCAAAGGGAAACCCGAGGGAGGGGGTCAATTCCAATATATTAAACCTTACTATAAGCGCGCAACCTATCGCTACGACTGGGGTGTCGCAAACGTAAGAGTGCTTTCTCTTTAATTTGACGTACTCTCTCACGGGTGAGACGAAATCGAGATCCAATCTGGTCCAAAGTCATTGGTTCCTCTCCACTCAAACCGAAATAAAGACGTATAATTTCCGCCTCTCTGTTAACCAATCCACTCAACGCGTTTTCAATCTGATCCCGCATACAATCACGTATTGTATCCATCTCGGGCGATTCTTGGGTCTCGTCTGGCAAAACATCCAACAGGTTCTGCTCTTCTGCCTCCTGAAACTTCGCATCTAATGAACGTACCGACCTTCCAGAAAGTAGTGTTTCTTTAACTTCCTCTACAGACACTTCCAGTTGCCGTGCGACTTCTTCAAGGTCAGGCTCGTCGGCTCGTTCTTGACGAATTGCCCGAGAAGCCTTCGAAATTTTATACAAAAGCCCCACTTTATTTAAAGGAAGTCTAACCGTCCGAGACTGTTCCGCTAACGTTTGAAGAATCGCTTGACGAATCCACCAAACAGCATAAGAGATAAACTTGAAACCTTTGTCCTGATCAAATCTCTCTGCAGCTGTGATCAAACCCATATTTCCAGCACTAACGAGATCAGCTAAGGGCACACCCCTGTTTTGATATTCCTTCGCGACACTAACAACAAAACGGAGATTTGCCTCGACTAAATTGTTGCGAGCTTCCTCATCTCCCATTTTTATCCTAGCTGCGAGATCTATTTCATCAGATGCAGAAAGTGGCGTTGAGTTAGCAATTTCAGAGAGATAACTACCAAGAGCGGTTTCCATGTCCCAAAGTGGGGCTTTGGCGTTTTCAGTCATGGATTCATCCTCTTCGTTAAGGGATAGGGAGTGCTCGCTCGAAAGCGTTTCCGAACGAACAGGAACTGAGGATATGTGCTATTATAATTTACAACTTAGATAGTGTCAAGCTTTTTAACTGCAAGAAAAATGCCCATTTTAATCTTGAAGAAAACGAGCCTGTGATTCCAGTAATTGTTCAATTCCTTCATTGGCTATATTCAACATCACATTTGACTCCTCGCGAGAAAATGATCGCGACTCAGCCGTACCTTGGATCTCAATAAACTCGTTACGGTTGTTCATAACAATATTCATATCTGTAGACGCCCGAACATCCTCCTCATAACACAGGTCTAGCAAGACATTACCATCTACAACCCCGACACTAATTGCCGCAACAGATTGCACAATGGGGTCTTCGGCTACAATTCCGTCTTTAACTAACTTTCCTACTGCAACTTTTAGCGCCACGAATGCTCCTGTAATTGCGGCAGTGCGTGTTCCCCCGTCAGCTTGTAACACATCGCAATCCAAATAAATTGTTCTCTCCCCGATCTTATCCAAGTCCACAGCGGTCCTTAGAGACCGTCCAATTAGGCGTTGTATTTCTCTCGACCTGCTATTTACTTTTCCTGAAGCAGTTTCCCGTGCAACACGTCTGGTCGAAGAGCCTGGCAACATGGCATATTCTGCAGTCAACCACCCTGTGTTTTTTCCGATAAGAAAGGGAGGCACGCGATCTTCTATCGAGGCAGTACACAATACTCTAGTACGTCCCATTTCCATCAGGACCGAACCTAAACTTGTTTCTGAAAAACCAATCACCATATTAACTGGCCTCAGTTGATTTAAACCACGCCCATCAGACCTCATTGAACGATACTCCCGGAAAATTTATTAAATTGTGTTTGTTTTCCTCAACCGTACTTCCTAAAATCTACACCATTCATAGTTACTAAGTGGCACATTTCCAATAATCTCGAATAAATCCTTCCTCCGGAGAGTTTTTTTATTTCGTCAAGATCCTGATTAGTCGTAACAACCGTAAACCGGTTATCGGAATAACGAGCATCCACAAGTTCATATAGCATTTCCATTTCCCAATCTGTGCCACGTTGTATTCCGAAATCGTCTAAGACTAAAAAAGGCACATTACAAAGTTCGTCTACAATATCCCAAGACTTACCATAATTCGCACTTTCCTCAGAATAAGTATCACGTAATTTTTGAAAATATTTTCTAGATAAATTGAGGAATCTACCAGACCTACCCCATCGCAATATTAGCTCGTTAAGCATTATGGATCCTAAAAGAGTTTTTCCCGTTCCAGGATTACCATGCATAAGAAAACCCTTTGTGGGCTCACTACTCACTTCATTATCCGTGAGAGTAAAAACCCTACTGTAAACCTCATCTGCGAAAGGAACCGACGCACCGTCTGGAGTTGTCTTTTGGAAAGAGTTTATGAATTTCCATTTGTAACGCTCCGGAATCTCCGACGCTTTAAACAAACGATTTGTTTCAGTTAAGCGTCTCCTAAATGGGCGACAATCGCACCATTTATGACGTGTTTCCTTATCCCAATATTGGTATGGAGGCTCTCCGCGACAAACACACTTTTTCTCAACACATTCACATATCTTAAGTTCACCATACCGACCAACGGCAACTTCTGGATCGTAGTAAATTCCTAAGCCTGAGCATTTTGTACAATCGCGAGAATCTGGTAGTTGCCACATTGGCACACTCATAACGAACGATCTTTCAGCGCACGCTCGACATCACGCGTTGCTTGCCTTTCGGCTATAGCATGACGTTTGTCGAATTCTTTCTTTCCTTTGGCAAGTGCTAACTCAACCTTGGCAAATCCCCTTTTAAAATATATACTAAGTGGCACCATAGTTAGGCCACCTTGTTGAGTGCGCCCAATCAACCGACGAATTTCCCTTCGATTTAATAGTAATTTCCTATCCCTTTCAGGCAAATGATTATAATGAGTAGCTGCTTCATAGGCACTTATATGAGTGCGATGAAGATAAATCTCGCCCCTTTCAACCGTTGCATAACTATCTTTTAGGTTAGCTCGTCCTGCCCGCAACGCCTTCACCTCACTTCCGGTGAGTACAATACCAGATTCAATTACATCGATAATTTCATAATCGTATCTAGCTTTACGGTTCTGTACTACAAGCTTCTTACCGTCTGATTTCTCGTTACTTTTGCGTTTTGCCATGTTTAGTTTCCGTATCACACTTGACGAAAAAAGACTCGCCAATTACTTTGACCGCGTGCCGAAGTGGCGAAATGGTAGACGCGCTAGGTTCAGGACCTAGTGGGCATCAGCCCGTGGAGGTTCGAGTCCTCTCTTCGGCACCATATCTGAAAGATTTTTTTAATTTACGGCATTCAAAATGCTGCGCAAGCAAAGACACTGTCGTTAGATATATTTCAGAGCATTTATCGCCTAAAATAGCCTGTTTTTTTTATGAAAAACATAAAATCATTTGACCACTTTATTTCTCTACCTAGGAGAACTTATGGCACGCTTTTTACATACTCGTATTCGAGTTGGAAATCTGCAACGTAGTCTGGATTGGTACTGCAAACATCTCGGTTTTGTAGTGTTGAGCCACACAGACAAATCGCCATCGGGCAATCATGTGGCACACCTTGAACTCCCAGGCAATGATCATACCTTAGAGCTAACTTGGTCAGCAGATTACGACCTCAATGTACCAGAGGATCTCATGCATATCGCCCTTTCCGTACCGGACTTGATTGCTTATTGCGACAAATTAGAAAGTGACGGAATTGAAATTTGGCCAGAAGATTGGCGTACAATCTTCCCACAAAACCGTAAGATGGCGTTCATCGACGATCCTGATGGTTATGAAATCGAACTCTTAGAAGATAAATAAATCCAAAACCTTCTTTTTCTCAAAAAAAACAAATTATTCAGATGTTTGTATTGCTTGGACGGTTAACTCGATGTTCACTTCATCACTCAATACACCAGCTTTATCCGTCCAATTATTTACACCGTAATCTGAACGCTGAATAACAGTTTCGGCGGAAAAACCAACAACTTCTTTATTTTTATACGGATGGATATTTTTACCTAAAAAGTGGACAGGCAAAGTAATCATTTTCGAAACACCATGCATCGTAAACTCTCCTTGCACATAAAGGACGTCATGCGTGATGTCCGCCGTATCATCTTCACTTTTCTTTAATTCTGCTTCACTACTCGTAAACGAAAGTATTGGATACTTTTCAACATTCAGAAAATCATCAGACCTGAGATGTTCATCCCTTTTTACATTGTCTGTATCTATGCTATTTGCCTGTATTATTGCTTTGATTTGAATTTCCTCAGGACGATTTTCGTCATACTTTATAGAGCCCGAAAAAACATGAAAATTACCTCCCGTATTGCTCACTAAATAACGTATGCTAAAAGAAACGTTGGAATGCTCTGAATCGATTTTGTATACCTCGGCAGATACACCAAAGACAAAAAGCGCCAACAAACAAACTAAACTAAAAATAAAACGGCCAAACATATACATAAATGCCACTCCTTTTTGAACGATATTTTATGCAAATTCTTTTTTTTGTTTTTAGCGCAAATCACAAATATAAATACGATTACACACAGAAAAAAATAGTTCGGGAACAGTTAAATTCAACTTGTCAAATTTATCTCCTTATTTTTTTCTCTTATTGTCGGAGGCTTCATTTACAAGTTTCATCAACTCAGCAAAAAGTTTTTCAGTCCATGAAGGTAATCCTCTAACTCGATCTGGATGGAGTGCACTCGCAAACCGTCGCCTAGATGCATCTATAACCTCCCCGCTAACATTGGCAGGATTGATTCCTAATAATTGTTCAGAGGACATCGACCTCAAGGCATCTATATTCCATACAGGAGCGTTATTTGATTCATTCTTAGCTAAAACTACAGCCATTTCTCTCAAACGACGTTCTAATTTGACATGATCACGTTGCAGGACTTCGATAGCACGCTGCAACTCCAACGCTTTGCGCTGGGCACCTATTCGATCGCTACGCTCTTGGCGCAATTTTTCCCCATTTTCTCGTTCCGTTTTCAATTGTCGCCCAAATGTAGCACGTTCTTCTTCAGACCTACGCAAGCGAGCGTGAGCTCGCTCGGCTCGGTCTTCCGCAAATTCAAGATCAGCCTCAAATTGCCTTACGGCTTTTTCATGTTTCCCTCGCAATTCCTCAACAATTGACATGTTAACAGTTTCTTCCATCTCAACGAAATCAGGATGAACTTTTCTTATCAAGTCCATGACCTGTTTAAGAGCATCTCCGGAATTAGCCTCCGTTCGACCTATCTTATCTGATGCTCTGAATTCACCTATTTCTCTGAACCAGGCTGCATGCTTTTTATATATTTGCATAAAGGCAAATAAATGGGAAGCACGTTCTCGTATGGAGCGCTTAAAATCTGTTATTTTGAGATAGAATTGTAATCTACTTGGAGTTTTTGGATAAAAAACATCATCGGGATTCTCAGCCTGCAGAATATCCCATTGGTCGTTCATTATTTCACAAAAAATCAATTCCAAGGCATTGCCTCGTTCTGTAACTGAATAAGATTTTTCGTCTAATAACACCCGTGATAAACGAGTAGAAAAGTCGCAAGGAAGGGTTCCAGACTTGACAAGTTTTTCGTATAAAAAAAAGCGTTTCAATTGACGAAGGGTTTGACCTTCTATCGATCTTTCAACTTCGCTTAGTAAATTAATTTCCAAAATATCAATCTTCCGTCTTTGGCGTACTTTGACAACCAGCGTAATAATAAATAAAATCACGCACCGTTCGGCCACCTATCAAATCGTGATTATGCCGCATTCTCCACTTATTAAATTCATTGATAAGTCGCTCATTAAATACCAGACCAAACCTCTCAGCATACGTTCTAATCATAGACTCGTACATAGATTTGGTTGGAAGATCAATAAATACTTTCAGCGCAAATCTATCATCCAAAGCACGCAACTCATCGATTCTCTGGTTTTGCTGAGGATCATAAATCTCTGGACGTACACTATTTTCGATTCTCGCATTAGTATTTTCTTCCATCTGCATGACACCAAGACCCTGACCCAAATCGCCTTCTCTATCAACTAAATCTTTGTAATTTGAAGTCGCATAGAAAAGTAAGTTTTCCGGAAGTTTTTCAAGTCCGCCTTCCATATTACGTGATAAATCACGAATCATTTTATCTCCGCGATGAAATGAAACATTATCCAAAACTGCAATGAATCTTTGACCTGTTTCTCTGATAGAAGAATAAACACGACTAAAATCTGCGTAATCAGCAGAGGTTATTTCAATTGCACGAAGTTTCCGTGAATGATACTTCGTAAGAAGACCTCTAATTAAAGAAGATTTTCCACCCCCACGCGGACCCCAGACTAACACATTCTGAGCCGGTAATCCTAAAACGAATCGCTCCGTATTTTCGATGATCGTCTCGAAACGACCCTCATTAAACTCAAGCCAATTCAGGTCAAAAGAATCAAATGAATTAATTGCCTCTATAACGGGCCACGAGCCTTGCTTTATTTTGAACGCTGTTGCATCCCGAAACGGTGGTAATCCAAATCTATAGATGTAATCACCGAGATCGTTAGCCAAATCCGGCCAAGTACCTCTTTGCAGGCGCCCAATTATATCATTCAGCGATTTTTTCCTTCGTGATTCCTGAATTTCATTCTCAGCATTGGAGATCCCGTTGGTAAATTGAAGGCTTCGCGAACAAAGGCTATTGGCTATTTCGATCCAGTCCGTCCGAGCCCATTCTTCCACAACGGCAATTTGTCTAACAAAAGTATTTCGCAAAAGCGGAGAAACGTCTCTAGAATCTTGCCTTTGGCATTCGATCAAGAATGGATGTTTGGAAGAAAAAAGTTTGCTAACAAACCATCCGTAGATACCCCGGCCGTAATTTTCAGTCGATTGGATACGATCTGCAACGGTCTCATCATGCAATTCACAAAAGGCTGACAAAAATTTCCCGCAGGTTGTCAGTGAACATCCGTTTTCTTCGTGTAGATGCATTGCGTTGATAAGCGATTTAACCAAACCGAAATCACGTTCTGCTAACAATCCTGTTCCCGAAGCTAAACAAAGTGAGCCAACTAAATTTTCGATCTTACTTTTCAATGCCCCAATCCCCTTATTTTCTCACGAAATGAGAAAATTCTAATACGTAGATACTTATTTTTATCAAAAAGTACATCCAGTAGTAACTTGTCTATATCTTTAAATTTGGCTATTCTCCG
>MDTG01381104.1_pt1 | contig 17823 bp, 13 predicted proteins | sample 811421 | NCBI WGS metagenome assembly MDTG01 (sample SAMN05326645, study PRJNA326480) | marine metagenome | isolation source: seawater | place: Pacific Ocean: South East | collected 2011 | reverse complement strand
CGCCCTTCTGGCGCCGCACCACACAAGGCCAGAAGCAAGCAAAGTCCTCAGGATGAAGACTGTAAATCCTGGGGCGGTAGCGTGCCTGAACGCCTGTTTATTGTGCAGCCAACGCGTCTCGGGCCTGTATCACTTTAGCGACACAGCAAGCTTGACCCCCACCGGGGCCATGGATACAGTCGAACAGCCCTCCCAGCTACCCACAGCACAGAGGGCCGCAACTCAAGGCAGAGATAGCAGCAACATGTTCAATTCCATCCTCATTGTCTGCGTGGGCAACATCTGCCGCAGCCCCATGGCCGAAGCCATGCTTCGAGATCAGTTGGCGGGCAAGAATATCCGCGTTGCCTCCGCCGGCGTCGGCGCCCTGGTAGACAAGCCCATGGACAGCACCGCGCTGGAAGTCCTGCGTGAACACGGTGGCGATCACGCCGATCACAAAGCCCAACAGCTGACCCGCGAGATGGCGCATCAGTACGACCTGATCCTGACCATGGAACCACGCCATGTGCAGGACATCCTCAAGATAGCCCCCGAGGCACGCGGCAAAACCTTCCTGCTTGGCAAATGGCAAGGCGATCGAAAGATCCCCGACCCTTACCGCCAGCAACGCCCCGCGTTTGAGCACGTTTATCAATTGGTCCAGCAAGGCGTAGCCAGCTGGGCCAAGCACCTATAACAAGCACACAAGAATTCCACTCCTGATTTCCGAAGGGATTACATGCAGAACAACACCCCGACTACTGCAGCACAACACGACAGCGACGAAATCGATCTCCTGGCCCTGCTCGGCGCACTGATAGATGGTAAATGGATCATCGCCGGCTTTACCGTCTGCTTTGCAGTTATCGGTGTTGCTTATGCGTTGTTGGCGACGCCGATTTATCAGGCAAACGCGTTGATTCAGATTGAGGAGAAGTCAGGTAGCACCCTTTCCGGACTCGGCGAACTCTCAGACATGCTCGGCAGTACGCCTGAGGCGGTTACAGAAATTGAGCTGCTCAAGTCCCGCGCGGTAATCGGACAGGCAGTGGAAAACCTGAAGCTCGATATTATTGTAGAGCCAAACTACTTCCCAATTATTGGCCGCTGGATGGCCCGTCGGTTTGAACCGGAAACCAGCGACGCAGTAGCCTCGCCGCTGCTCGGCTTCGACAGTTATGCCTGGGGTGGCGAAAACGTCGACATTTTCCAGCTTGAAGTTCCAAACAGCTACCTGAGCGAACCGCTTGAGCTGGTTGCCGGCGAGAACAGCACTTACACCCTCTACAACGAAGATGGCGACGTTTTGTTGCAAGGTACAGTTGGTGAACAAGCCAGCAAAGATGGCTTTACCATGCAGATTAAAACGCTCACCGCACGGCCAGAAACCCGTTTTGACGTCACCAAACAACGCAAACTCAACACTATCATCGGTTATCAGCACCAGCTGGGCGCCTCAGAGCGCGGCAAAGACTCCGGAATTATCAGCCTGAGCATGCAACACGAAGAGCCGCAGTACGCCATTGAAGTACTAGACGAAGTAAGCCGCCTGTATGTACGCCAGAACGTAGAACGCAACTCCGCCGAAGCCGCCCAAAGCCTCGAGTTTCTGAAGGAACAACTCCCCCAAGTACGCAAAGAGCTGGAGCGCTACGAACAAGCGCTCAACGAGTACCAAACCAGCACCAAGTCCGTCGATATCACTATCGAGACCCAGGCTATTCTCGATCAAATTGTAGAACTAGACACACTGATATCTGAACAGAATCTAAAACGCGCGGAAATGGAGCGCCGCTTCACTCGCCAGCATCCGTCCTACCAAGCCCTGCTTGATCAGATGCAACAACTGCAACGGCAAAAATCCGAGTTGACTAGTAAGGTTGAGTCACTGCCAGCAACCCAGCAGGAGCTGTTGCGTCTCACCCGTGACGTCGCCGTCACCACCGAGGTGTATACCGCCATGCTTAACAGCACTCAAGAGCTGGACGTGCTGCGCGCGGGCACTGTTGGCAATGTACGCGTTATCGACACCGCAGACGTCAACGTAGAAGAACCAGTCCAACCCAAAAAGGCGTTGATCGCGATAATCGCCACGCTGCTAGGCGGTTTTGCCGGCGTGGCCCTTGTACTACTGCGTAAAGCGCTGAACCGTGGGGTGGAGGATCCAGAGGTTATTGAACAACTGGGCCTGCCCGTCTATGCCACCATCCCCTTTAGCCGAGACCAGGAAGTGGTCGAAGGTGGTGTAAAAAGCCGCCGCCCTGCAGGCCACCACGCAGCATCGGGCCTGCTAGCCGTCAGCAATCCAGCAGACCTCGCTATCGAAGCCCTCCGCAGCCTGCGCACCAGCCTGCACTTCGCCCGCCTGGAGGCGAAAAACAATATCTTGATGATTTCAGGCCCCAGCCCTGGTGTGGGAAAATCATTCGTTTCCGCCAACCTCGGGGCCATCATGGCGCAGGCCGGCCAGCGTGTACTGTTAATTGACGCCGACATGCGCAAAGGCTACCTGAACAAGCTGTTCAAATTACCAGCTGAAAATGGGCTATCAGAACTACTAGCCACCCGCATCACTAGCAACGATGCTATCTACAAAACAGAAGTAGACGGACTGCACATAGTACCGCGAGGTCAGATTCCGCCAAATCCATCTGAGCTACTTATGCACGCCAACTTCACCAGCTTCCTGGACAACGTAAAAGACGAATACGACATCGTCATCGTAGACACCCCACCGATTCTAGCCGTAACGGATGCAGCCATCGTAGGCCGACAAGTGGGTATGAGCCTGATTGTCACTCGCTTTGCAGTGAACGCGGCGAGAGAAATCGAGGTAGCAATGCGCCGCTTTGAGCATAACGATATCCAGCTTAAGGGCGCTATCTTCAACGCTGTAGAAAAGAAAGCCAGTGCCTATGGCTATCGCAATTATGGCTATTACAATTATGAATACAAATCGGATCAAAAATAGCAATTGCTAAGGATTGGTAGATATCCGACTTAAAGCGTGAGGCACAAGAAGGTGACAACCATAAAATACTTGCACGGCAAACCTAAAGCGTAGCCTCCCTAGGACATATACTGAGTCTCCGCCTACAGATCCGGCATATACAGCTCTTAGCAACAACTAGGCAGGGCGCAGAGCTCCAAAATCACAAAACAAGCAAAATAGAATAAAATATCGAGCTGCAACTCAAACTTTAACGCAGATCTACTGCGCCCATATTGCTCACCAAAAAAAAGCACTTAGAGACACATGACATGCATAAAAATTGAGTCCATTTTTTCAGCCATCTAAGAAAAATCACTCAAAAAAATAACTCTAAAAAACAAACCCCGCCAAAGATCATCAAGTACAGTGACAACACCATAGAAGCAAGAAAAAAAACAAAAAAACAAAAAAACAAAAAAACAAAAAAACAAAAAAATTTATACCTTACAACTCAGCCAACCAGCGGCCACGAAGAGGCATACAAAAACCGAAACCTACTAAAATAAAAGCGACGCATGAACAGGAAAGCCAAAATGCTCTTAACAAAGACACCGCAAATAAAAAAAGCGGAAAATAAAATATGATAAGCTTGCTTGCCATCGCCCTATGCATAATTAGCGGCGCAATAAGAAAGCGTCTATTCTCCCCAATTTATCTATACTCGACAATACTTGCTGCTTATCCAGCAACGGTATGGGTATACAGCGAAATAATCCCAGCACAATATATACCTCAAGTATTCCCATACTTCACAAAAGAAGAAAGCCACACGTTCTACATATTTTCTTTCATTGCAGTTGCAAGCTTACTACTCTCCGAGCTAACACTAGGAAAAAACAGAAAAACCTACTACCAGCCACCAGAAAACAGCAAGCTTGCATTATACAGTAGGACAACGTCATCAATAGCATCACTCATGCTTGCGGCGCTCATAATATCCTTTGTGGCAATAAATAAAGAAGAATTCTTGCAGTCGTACATCTACCAGCTACTTAGAGCATCCGAGTTCGAAGGCAGTGTAGCCAATAAAATAAGCACGTTCTCCGCCCTAGAAACAGCATTTTTAGTAAACGCGTTCTTTACCCTCATATTCTGGGACGGCAAAGCATACAAATCAAAAACATTTATGCTCTCAGTATTAATGTACCTAACGATAAAGATACTTATAGGCAGCAGAATGATGGTAGTACCTCTACTTCTGATAGGCCTACTTTATTATCGCGAAAACGCGAGAGCAACCAGGTACTTTACAGCAAGCAAAACACACCTAAAGATATACGCATCACTAACAACACTAATTGCAATATTCATCACTATAAACTATTTCCGAGACAGAGAAGGCTCGATAACCTTATACGAAGGCTGGATACATTTCACACATGAATATCTTTTTGCATCGATATCAGCGTTGTACTCAAGTAGATATGTCGCGATAGGTAACACGCCCGATGGACTCTCAATGTTCTTTGACGGCGTTATTGGGATCATACCATCCTTCATATTTGGTGGTGCCAACATAAAAAACACTGTCTTGGAGTTCTCTCAATGGAAAAACTCTATTGGTGGATTTTCTAACATCAGCCCCGTTGGCGGCTATTACATGCCAGGACAAATTTACTTAATGACGAAAAGCTTTTTTCTAACCGGTTTGTTTTTCTTTTCAATAGGCTGCTTGATAAACGTTTCAGAAAAGCTTTTTTACTCATCAAAAAAAATATGGATTAAAGTCGCATCAGCTCAAATTGCCTGCTTCGGAATCGTATATGGCGTACGCTCCGAGTTCTGGATATTTGAGAAGTTCATCATTCAACAGGCATTTATCATGACCATAATCATAGCCACCATTTACGCACTTACATACAAATTATTTTCAAAAAAATCAAATGTATAGTAAAGCACTATCGCTATTTATTAGAGCGGCTTACGCCCTTTCAGGGCTAGCCGTAACCTTTGTAATGGCGAGACACTTAAGCATTGACACATTCGCTTATTTTAACTCTTTGGCAGCAGGAATTGCGGTCATAATGCCAGTACTCGCCATGGGAGGCGGCCCACTTTTGATTAGAATGGGGGTATCAAAAAGAAAAAATTTATCCCAGCGTCTTGGGCGAATTCAGAAGCTTTATTTATTTATACTGGCACCGGGAGTCGTAATATCAACTTTAACATTCCAGCATTACGAAAACGCAAAGGCATTTTTATTAATTTGGCTAAATTTATGCCTATTCTTCTATTCAGAAATGTTTAGATCACATCAAAGATACACAACTTCATTTATTTTTGGCAACGGCGCGGCATCTACCTCAACAACCGTACAAGGACTGGCATCCATCACCTTGCTACTAGCAACAACATTTTTAGTCGGCGAAATAGGAACAACTGACGAGCTATTAAACATTTTATTACTAGTAAGCTTGCTTCCTTTTCTTGCCATGGTATGCAACTCATTAAGGATCAAAACATGGAGAGGCCAACTAAACCTTAGATGGGTGAGAACCTATTTCAAGATAGGCATACCATTCGCGTTGACAGGACTAGCTTTTGCACTAATTGCAGTACAAGAATTGATATACTTGACCGTGTACCATAGCAATACCCACGTAGCCGAATACTCCCTCATCATCCGAACGACATCCATTACATTGGTGATTTTCACCATATTATCTACGTTCGCCCAGCCTATATTTCTCTCGGCGGTAAAGCGCATAGACGTAACAACCAACATCGCAAAAATACGCATACTTAGCCTAACTGCATTGGCGCTTTGCTGCGGATCAACAATAATGCTAATAACGAATGGCCCTGAAGCAATCTGTTACTTTGGAGGGGAAAACTACTGCAAAATCGATCGTTCTCTAATAGCAATAAGATCGTTAGGGCTCCTAGCATATATATCAGTTGGATTCGCCTCCGGTCTACTCTTGGTAGTGCCCACGGGAGCGAACTCAGCCCTCAACTGCTCCTTAGTGGCAATTGTAGTATTTTGGATTTTTGTTTTTATTTTACCACTAGAAGGCCCTTACAAAGCATCAATAGCATTCTCATCCTCCTACTTTGTTTACGGGATACTTCTTGCGGTACAATTAAAGAAAAAAACCAAATATTCTTTTTTTATAACAAACAATTTATTTGGACTATTGAATGCAAAAAAAAATTCTAATCGCCGGCCAAGCTGATCATGACAACTTCGGTGACTCGTTGATTTTTTCAATGTATCTTAAACTCATCCGACAAACCGCACCCGAAGCCTGCACAAAAATATTAAATCCCTCTCAAATATTTATAGACAGATTAAATAATGACAATGAGCCCGTCTCTTCTGTAATGCTAGACCAAGAGGGAAGTATAGACGATGATGCGGACTACATTATTCTTGTGCCCGGTGGCTTCCTGGGTTGTCCAGATATAACTGATCCAGCCTGGCAAATTAAATGGATAAAAAACAGCTACATCAAAAAAGCGTTGAAAGCGATCAGCGAAATTTCAAAACCCACTTTAGTTCACGGCGTTGAAATAGGCCCTTTTCTTAGGCCCTTGGTGGCTAAGACAATACGCATCTTCTTAAAAGGCAGCTTCATTAATAAAGTTTATTCACGCAACCACGGCGGCGCTAATTACGCCAAAAAACATTTACACATAAATCCAACCGTACTGCCCGACTTTGTTTCAAGTGTTACCCAATTTTATCCAGAAGACAGTCTTGAAGTTAACACAAACGAACTAGGCATCCATGCAACCGGAAAAATATTCTCAAACAATATTTTAGCGAGAAATTTCTTATCCGACATTGAAACTTGCATAAGCAAGGCAAACATCAAATCAGTGATGATTTTTTCCGACCAATTAATCCCCTCCACCCATAAAAGCTCAATAAGTAAGCTTTGCGCACGCCTGACCGAAAAAGGCGTGAAATGCACCATCAAAGACTACGAAGGAATCTTACCCACTCTAAAGAACATACAGTCATGCTCTACAATCATTACTTCAAAACTGCATGTTGGCGTATGCGGGCTTAGCTATTCAAAAAAGGTAGTCTCTATTTCTTCACATCCAAAGCTGAGCAGATTCTACAGCGATTCCGGTCTATCAAGCTTCAATACAAACTATTTTTTTTCCAACCGAAAATCCAAAATAGATTTAATGTCCCGCATCTTGAAAATGAACAACTCGCAATACTTTAACTCCTACAAAAACAATAGCCTCGAAGTCTATTCAATATACCGCTCCAGCTTAGTCGACTTCTTGGAGTAAGCGATGAAAAAAAGTTTAGCATTTATTGGCACGGCCCCCCCACCAGTGACAGGTGAGAGCCTCGTCAACGATCTAATCAAAAAAAACCTAAGTAATGAATTCGACATCCATTCTATTGACGCGAACATAAACGCACATGCGGCAACTCCAGGCAGAGTGACTTGGAAAACAGCCGCCCTACAACTAAATTGGATTATACGCACTCTCGTCGCACTACAGAAAACCAAATTCGCGTCGGCATACATAGTGTGCGGACAGACTTTGCCGGGGTTATTACGTTTTTCACTACCAATAATCATTTGTAAGTTAAAGTGCCGGAATGTCGTTATACATTTTCATGGCTCTCAAGCTTCCAGAAGCTTAGACTCATCCCACTTTATTATTCAGCACTTCTTAAGATGGATTTTCTCAAAAACCACAATTATCGTGCTTTCTGAAACCCTTAAGCAGCCGCACCTGCAGAGCTTTCAAACCAATATAAATATTGTGAGGAACTTCGTCCCTCATGATGACTTCACCAAAAATTGCGCAAGGCTTGATAAGTTAGCGGGCCAAGAGCCCATTAGATGCCTGTATATGTCGAACTTGTTGCCCGAAAAGGGTCTATGGGAATCGATATCATCTGTCGCTGAAGCGCGCAAATTAGGAAAAAACATATATCTAGAGATTTGCGGCGACGGTAGCCAGGGGGTCATCCAAAAAATTTCGGAAATAGAAAGTAAGAATGACTGGATAAAGTATCGTGGTGTTCTGTCTGGCGAGCAAAAATATTTAGCCCTTGCCAACTCCCATATATTTTTACTTCCCACTTACTACCGAATTGAAGGAATGCCGATTTCCTTACTTGAGGCCGCTCGCTTTGAATCTGTTATTATTACCACTAATCAAGGTGCGATATCTGACTTCGTTGTAGACGGAGTGACTGGCCACATCTGCAAGCAGCAAGATGCACCCGATTTAACGAACACCTTGATCTTCCTAGCAGAAAACCCACGATCACAAACATCAGTAATCGATAGCGCGCTTGAAAAAGTCAAAACGGAATACAGCTTTGATCAATTTTCTCGCGCCATAAAATCACTTTTGTAACGCACTTAGCCTCTCGGAGTATTAATTTTGAAACAAAAAAACAAAGTAGCCCTCATCACAGGCATAACAGGCCAGGACGGATCTTATCTAGCTGAGTTCCTTCTAGAAAAAGGCTATGAAGTCCACGGTATTAAAAGAAGAGCTTCTTCTTTTAATACACAGCGTGTTGACCATATTTATCAAGACCCGCATGTAGACAACCAGAAACTCATCCTGCACTACGGTGATTTGACAGACTCATCCAACCTAACGCGTATTCTCAAAGAGACTCAGCCTGATGAAGTCTATAACCTCGGAGCTCAATCTCATGTCGCGGTGAGCTTCGAGGCCCCTGAGTATACGGCTGACGTAGATGCCATGGGCACGCTGCGACTACTCGAAGCTATAAGGCTGCTGGGGCTGGAGAAAAAAACTCGTTTTTACCAGGCCTCAACTTCTGAACTATACGGTTTAGTTCAGGAAGTTCCGCAAAAAGAGACCACGCCATTCTATCCACGTTCACCCTATGCTGTTGCAAAAATGTATGCGTACTGGATCACGGTTAACTACCGGGAAGCTTATGGAATGTATGCCTGCAATGGCATTCTGTTTAACCATGAGTCGCCACGCCGCGGCGAAACATTTGTAACTCGGAAGATAACCCGAGGGCTCGCAAATATTGCCCAAGGCCTGGAGCAATGTTTGTACATGGGCAACCTTGATGCTCTACGCGACTGGGGTCATGCCAAGGACTATGTCCGCATGCAATGGATGATGTTGCAACAGGAAAAACCTGAAGACTTTGTCATCGCTACTGGCGTCCAGTATTCAGTTCGTGAATTCATTAGCTGGTCTGCCAATGAGCTGGGTGTTACCTTACGTTTTGAAGGTTCTGGAGTAGATGAAATTGGTGTTGTTGCCTCAGTCACAGGTGATTACGCACCTGCAATAAGCGTTGGGGATGTTCTGGTCCGGGTGGACCCCCGCTATTTCAGACCCGCGGAAGTGGAAACCTTGCTGGGTGATCCAGCCAAGGCAAAAGATAAGTTGGGATGGGTACCTGAAATTACCGTGCAGGAAATGTGCGCTGAGATGGTTCGTGAGGATCTGAAAGTTGCTCAACGCCATGCCCTGCTTAAAATGCATGGCCATGAAATCCCTGTCGCAGTGGAGAACTAATATGCAGCACGACAAGGATGCCAGAGTTTTTGTTGCCGGTCATAAGGGGATGGTGGGTAGTGCCATCATCCGTCAACTGTATGCCATAGGCTACAAAAACGTATTAACGGCAGACCGTAGTTCACTTGACTTGCACGATCAACGTGCTGTTCTTGAGTGGTTTTCCACGCACAAACCTGACCAGGTTTATCTGGCTGCAGCGAAAGTTGGTGGTATCCACGCCAACAACACATTCCCTGCAGAGTTTATCTATCAGAACCTGATGATTCAGGCCAATATCATTCATGCAGCTCACCTGCATAACGTTCAGAAGTTACTATTTCTCGGTTCATCATGCATCTACCCAAAGCATGCAGAACAGCCGATGTGCGAAGCAGCATTACTGACTGGCACTCTTGAACCTACCAATGAACCTTATGCGATTGCCAAGATTGCTGGTATCAAATTGTGTGAGAGTTACAACAGGCAGTATGGCCGAGACTACCGAAGCGTTATGCCGACCAACTTGTACGGACCTAATGACAATTTCCACCCGGAAAACAGTCATGTCATTCCAGCACTCCTGCGCCGTTTCCATGAGGCTGTTAACGCTGGCGAACCAGAAGTGGTTATCTGGGGTAGCGGTAAACCGATGCGCGAGTTTCTACATGTCGACGATATGGCGGCGGCTTCAATCCATGTGATGAATCTGGATAAGCGCGTCTATGAATCAAATACGTCACCAATGCTGAGTCATATCAATGTTGGAACTGGTATTGATTGCACTATACGTGAATTGGCAGAAACAATTGCTCGCGTAACGGGTTTCACAGGCACCTTATCCTTCGACAGTAACAAGCCAGATGGTGCTCCACGAAAACTAATGGACGTAGCGCGTTTACATAGCCTTGGCTGGTCTCATGCTATCAGCCTTGAAGATGGATTACGCAGCGCCTATCAATGGTTTATTGAAAATATTGATAATGCACGGACGCAGTGATGAAAATTGTGTTGTATGGAATAAATTATAGCCCAGAGCTAACTGGTATAGGAAAGTATTCAGGTGAAATGGGCGCATGGCTATGCAATGAAGGGCATGACGTAACAGTTATCACAGCCCCGCCATATTACCCAGAATGGAAAGTTAAAAATGGTTTTTCTGGACGCCGTTGGGACGCGCGAAATGAGGATGGAGTCAAAATAATACGCTGCCCATTGTATGTTCCTAAAGAAGTTAATGCGTCTAAACGGATCATCCACTTGACCAGCTTTGCAATCAGCTCACTTATTCCTTTGTTGATACAAATTATAAAGAAGCCTGATTTAGTTATATTGGTTGCACCGACTTTATTTTGCGCCCCAAATGCCTGGCTGTTATCAAAACTATCAGGAGCCACTTCGGTACTCCACATCCAAGATTACGAAGTGGATGCACTATTTGGCTTGGGAATTGCAAAGCCCGGTCGCCTGAAGAAATTTGCCTATGCATGTGAGCGTTTTATTTTGCGACGCTTTGACTATTTATCGACCATTTCCAGTGGCATGCTAAAGCGTGCAACGGAAAAAGGCATAGCGTCTGATCGCCTTGTTTTTTTCCCCAACTGGTCTGAAATTGAGCGATTCAAAGCTGTGCACCCCCAACCGCAATTGTTGACCCGCCTCGGAGTACCTGCGGGCAAAAAACTATTGCTGTACTCTGGTAATATGGGCGATAAACAAGGGCTTGAACAAGTTATTGATGCTGCAGATGCTCTTAAGGATCAATCAGAGCTGTTTTTTTTGCTGGTGGGTGATGGTTCCGGGAAAAAACGTTTGATGGAGCTTGCAGATCAACGCCAATTATCCAATGTTGCTTTTGCACCTCTTCAAGCCTATGAAGATCTACCCGCGTTATTGGCAACCGCAGATGTTCATCTTGTTATACAAAAGCGTGGTGCTGCAGATGCAGTATTGCCCTCAAAACTGACCAACATTCTTGCCGTGGGTGGAAATGCTGTTATAACTGCTGACAGCGACACTACCCTTGGCATTCTATGCGATGAGAACCCCGGAATTGCAATTTGTGTAGCGCCTGAATCTGTCCCGGCGCTTATAGCTGGGGTAAAGCAAGCATTGGCGTTACCACATCTCAACAAAATTGCACAAAATTATGCCGCAGAGTATCTAGATAAAGACAAGATTCTTACACGTTTTGTCGCCGAGGTAGCCGGAGATGTGGTTAAGTAAAGAGACTTTTCAAACAATTGTCGCCAGCACCCCCCTATTTTCGATTGATCTTATTGTACGCAATGCAAAAGGCGAAATTCTACTTGGACATCGGCTGAATCGACCTGCTCTAGGATTCTGGTTCGTACCTGGTGGCCGCATATTAAAAAATGAGTCCCTGGATTCTGCATTTATGCGTATTTGCATGGCGGAGTTAGGTACGTGCTATGCACGCAAATATGCACGTCTACTTGATCTTTATCAGCATTTTTATAAAGACAGTGTTTTTGGTGAAGAACCAGATACTCACTACATTGTCGCTGGCTACCTTCTGGATATTAAGGACACAGACGTTTTATTACTACCGGATACACAGCATTCGCAGTTTCGCTGGATGCACCCGGATGATATTAAAAACAACTCCTCGGTTCATCCACATACTCTTGCTTACCTTGAAGCGGTAGCCAACCACCAACGAAAAGGATTCTGATATGTTGCAACCAGTAATTATGGCTGGCGGTACTGGATCACGTCTTTGGCCACTTTCACGTCAATTGAATCCAAAGCAATTTCTTCGCCTGGCTGATACGCAGCTATCCATGTTACAGGCAACTATCGAGCGCCTTGACGGTTTGGATACCCTTACACCAAAACTGATCTGCAATGAACAACATCGCTTTCTGGCAGCGGAACAGTTACGTCAATCAGGAATCATGGGTGCCCATATTCTTCTTGAACCGGTCGGTCGAAATACAGCTCCAGCAATTGCGCTTGCTGCTTTGAAGGCCATAGAAACGTCCGGCGACCCTGTCCTGTTAGTATTGGCAGCAGACCACTTGATTAAAGATCACCAGGCATTTCAATCGAGCGTACTTAAAGCCCTGCCACTGGCGGAATCTGGGAAATTGGTTACCTTCGGCATTGTCCCCACACATCCTGAAACGGGTTATGGCTATATCGAACAAGGTCAACCTTTTGAGGATTATGGCTTTAGCGTAAACCGTTTCGTTGAAAAACCGGACCTTGCTACCGCTAAGGAATATTTTTCTTCTGGAAAGTATTTCTGGAACAGTGGCATGTTTATGTTTCGCGCAAGCCGTTACTTGGAAGAACTTGCCCGGTATCAACCTGCTATTCTTGAAGCCTGTCGTCTTGCCTTGGCAAACGGCAGCGCGGACATGGACTTTATCCGAGTTGATGCTGAAGCTTTCTCAGCGTGCCCTGATGATTCAATTGATTATGCCGTCATGGAAAAAACCAGCGATGCTGCCATGATCCCCCTGAATGCTGGATGGAGTGATATTGGTTCGTGGTCTGCGTTATGGGAGGTCACTGAAAAAGACCAACAGGACAATGCTGTAAAAGGTGATGTAATACTTGAGGCCACCCATGGCTGTTATGTACATGCGGATAGCAGGTTGGTTGCAACTGTCGGCGTTGGTGATCTTGTGGTTGTTGAAACCAAAGATGCAGTTCTGGTGACACGTAAGGACTGCGTTCAAGACGTTAAAAAAGTTGTCGAACGTCTCAAAAACGATGGAAGACATGAGCATATGAATCACCGCGAGGTATATCGGCCTTGGGGGGTTTACGATTCCATTGACAATGGCCACCGCTACCAGGTTAAACGTATTACTGTGAAGCCCGGAGCAAAATTGTCTGTGCAAATGCACCACCACCGTGCCGAGCACTGGATTGTAGTGAGTGGCACAGCCAAAGTAACTAATGGTGAAAAAACCTACCTCGTAACTGAAAACCAATCGACTTACATTCCGATTGGTCAGGTACATTCTCTTGAAAATCCGGGTGTTATTGACTTGGAGCTTATCGAAGTGCAATCAGGCTCGTATCTCGGCGAGGACGATATCGTCCGCTTTGAGGACAAGTACGGTCGCACCTGATACCCCAACCGACTAGCACATCCCTTCCGCTTTTGGACAACGCATCAATGACCACCCTCACCTGCTTCAAAGCCTACGACATCCGTGGCCAACTCGGCACCGAACTCAACGAAGATATCGCCTACCGCATTGCCCGGGCCTTTGCCCGCTTTCTCAAGCCGCGCCGCATTGTACTGGGTGGCGATGTGCGTGAAACCTCGCCGCTGCTGAAGGCCGCGCTGGCCAATGGTTTGCGTGACGAGGGTGTGGATGTGCTGGATATCGGCATGGTCGGCACCGAGGAGGTCTACTTTGCCACCTTCCACCTGGGTGTGGATGGCGGTATTGAAGTGACCGCTTCGCACAACCCCATCGACTACAACGGCTTCAAGCTGGTACGCGAAGGAGCTCGGCCCATCTCCGCGGACACCGGCCTTGCCGCCATTCGCGAAATGGTAGAAGCCGGCAGCTACGAGCTGGTCGACGGTAAAGACCCGTCGGTCGCAGAAGCAGACCGCGGTAGCTATGAGCTAGTCGATACACGCGCGGACTTCGTCAAACACCTTATGGGCTATATCGACGTCACCGCCTTTGACCGCCCGCTCAAGCTCGTTGTCAACGCGGGCAACGGCGCAGCGGGGCCTGCGGTTGATGCAATTGAAGCGGCGTTTGCCGCCGCCGGCCTGCCCGTTACCTTTATCAAGATCTGCCACGAGCCGGACGGCACCTTCCCCAATGGCATCCCAAACCCCATTCTCGTCGAGAACCGCGCTACGACGCGCGACGCGGTACTGGAACATGGGGCGGACGCCGGTATCGCCTGGGACGGCGACTTTGACCGCTGCTTCCTGTTCGATGAGCAAGGTCGCTTTATCGAGGGCTACTACATCGTCGGCCTGCTTGCGGAGGCATTTCTGCAGAAAGAACAAGGCGCTCGCATCATTCACGACCCCCGCCTGGTTTGGAACACCGTTGAGCAAATAGAGAGCAATGGCGGGGTTGCGGTACAAACCAAAGCTGGTCACGCGTTTATCAAAGAGCGCATGCGCAATGAAGATGCCATTTACGGCGGCGAAATGAGTGCGCATCACTACTTCCGTGACTTCGCCTACTGCGACAGCGGCATGATCCCCTGGCTGCTGATTGCCGAGTTGATGTGCCGCAAAGGCCTGCCTCTGTCAGCTCTGGTCGGCGAGCGTATTGCGCGCTATCCCTCCTCTGGCGAGATCAACCTCAAGGTAAAAGACGCCCCATCAGTGCTCAAGACCATTGAGTCCCAGTATGCCGGTGACGCCTTGAGTGTTGACCACACAGACGGCGTAAGCATTGAATTCGCTGACTGGCGCTTCAACTTGCGCGCATCCAACACCGAACCGGTCATTCGCCTCAACGTTGAAAGCCGCGCTGACCAGGCATTAATGGAGCAGCAAACCAAGCAGTTGCTGGACGCTATCAACGCACTCTCCTGAGTAGCTTCTGTAGCGCCACCACCGCAGAGATCGGCACCACTAGGTAGCCGATCTCTGCGATACTATGCGACCTGCGTCACAGGTCTGACATAGCGTTCTGCCCTTTCAACGAGAAGGGCAAAAAAGGGGTGAAACCACTTCACCCGGCAATACTCTTAATCAGATCGCAGCCGACAGTGTTTGTGAACATTGTGCATTCGCAGGAATAGATCATGCAGCCTACCCAGAACGGAATCATCCGCTCCAATGAACCGATGCTCGCGGTTATGCACCGCTGGCTGGACCTGGTCGTCATTGCTGGCGTACTTTTTGTGGTGCTCTGGTTTCAAGAGACCACACTGCACCGCGATCACTGGATCAGCCTGCTTATCACGCTCTTTCTCTTCTACCTGATCAACGATTTCAGCCGCCTCTACGGCTCTTGGCGCGGTGAGCACTCCCTGCGCGAATTACGCCAGGTGGGTGGCAACTGGGCCGCCGCCTTTGCTGCAGCCTTTGTGACTGACTACTTCTTCTTCCAGAACACGCGGCTGCCCGACATGGAAAAGCTGGCGTGGTTTACCTTGGGCCTGATCAGTCTATGGGGCTACCGCGTGTTGCTACGCTATATCATGCGTCACTTGCGTAGCCGCGGCTACAACACCCGCTCCGTCGCCATCGCTGGTGCGGGCGAGCTGGGCCAGCGCCTGGCAAACAACATCGTCAGTACCCCCTGGATGGGCCTGAACCTCATGGGCTTTTATGACGACAAGACCAGCGACCCGATTCCCCTTGCAGACACCGCCGTGGCCATGCCGGTTAACGGTGATATGCAACAACTCATTAGTGATGCCAAAGCCGGCTTGATCGACAAGATCTACATTACCCTGCCCATGCGCGCGGAGCTCAAAATCAAGTGGCTGCTCGACGAGCTGAGCGACAGCACCGCCTCGGTCTACATCATTCCAGATGTGTTCGTATTTGACCTTCTGCACGCACGCAGCGAGTCCATCAACGGCCTGCCCAGCATCAGTATTTTCGACACGCCAATGGATGGCGCCAACCGCATTGTCAAACGCATAGAAGACATCATTCTCGCCACGCTGATTCTCGCATTGATTTCTATCCCGATGCTGATGATTGCCTTCTGCGTGCGCATGACCTCCCCCGGGCCGGCGTTGTTCCGCCAAAAACGCTACGGCATCGACGGCAAGTCTATCGAGGTGTGGAAGTTCCGCAGCATGAAGGTGATGGAAAATGGCGCCAAGGTCACCCAGGCGACCAAGGGCGACAATCGCATTACCCCGTTCGGCGCCTTCCTGCGCCGCACCTCGCTCGATGAGTTGCCGCAGTTCATTAATGTGCTGCGTGGAGAGATGTCTATCGTCGGGCCCCGCCCTCACGCCATCGCGCACAACGAGGAATACCGCAAGATCATCAGCGGTTACATGCTTCGCCACAAGGTCAAGCCGGGTATCACCGGCTGGGCGCAGATCAACGGATGGCGCGGTGAGACCGATACCGTCGATAAAATGGAAAAGCGCATCGAGTATGACTTGGACTACATCCGTAACTGGTCGCTATTTCTGGATTTGAAGATTGTTTTCCTGACTGTATTCAAAGGGTTTATCAATAAGAATGCCTACTGACACTCGATCTCCGGCCCGCATTTTAGTCACCGGCGGAGCCGGGTACATCGGCACCCACACGTGCATTCAGTTATTGTCTGCCGGCTATCAACTGCTGGTGCTAGACAACTTCAGCAATAGCTCTCCGGAGGCGTTGCGCCGAGTGCAGGCGATCACGGGTATTGAGGTGCCTTGCGTTGAAGGCGACATCAATGATGCCGCACTGCTGGATAGCCTGTTTGAGCAGCACGCCATTGATGCCGTGATTCACTTTGCCGGCCTCAAGGCCGTGGGTGAGTCCGTTGCGCAGCCGTTGCGTTACTACCACAACAACGTCAGCGGCACCGTTACCCTGTGCCAGGCGATGCAGCGCGCTGGTGTTTTCAACCTGGTGTTCAGCTCCTCTGCCACGGTCTACGGCGATCCGGCATCACTGCCCATTCGCGAAGACTTTCCCACCAGTGCGACCAACCCCTATGGTCGCTCCAAGCTAATCATTGAAGAGATTCTGGGTGATCTGTACACCTCTGACCCGCGCTGGAACGTGGCATTGCTGCGTTACTTCAACCCGGTCGGTGCGCACCCCAGCGGGCTGATTGGGGAAGACCCCAGCGATATCCCCAACAACCTCATGCCCTACATTGCGCAGGTAGCCGTTGGTCGCAGGGAAAAGTTAAGCGTATTTGGTAGTGATTACCCCACGGTGGATGGCACCGGGGTGCGTGACTACATCCATGTCATGGATCTGGCAGACGGGCACGTCAAGGCGCTGGCTTGGTTGCAGCAAGGCCTGGGTATCAAGGCGTTTAATCTGGGCACCGGTCGGGGTTATTCAGTGTTGGAGATGCTCAAGGCCTTTGAGCAGGCCTGCGGCAAGACGTTGGCCTACGAGCTGGTCGCCCGCCGCCCCGGCGATGTCGCCAGTTGCTATGCCGACCCAGCGTTGGCAGAGCAGGAGCTGGGCTGGAAAGCGACCCTGGGTATTGAAGCCATGTGCGCCGATGGGTGGCGCTGGCAGTCGCAGAATCCCGAAGGGTATCGCGGCTGAGGACGGTGCCGGGCGCTGGGAAGGTCGAGCTTTTGCTTGACCAGCGGGGCTCGGTGCAAGCTCTTGGCCGAGTTGGAACTCGGCCTTCCCGTAATTGGGCGTGGGCTGGTGGACACGCCTTTGGCTTTGTACACCCTACGGGGCCTTGCGCGGGTCCAGCGGG
>MDTG01370755.1_pt1 | contig 17823 bp, 14 predicted proteins | sample 811421 | NCBI WGS metagenome assembly MDTG01 (sample SAMN05326645, study PRJNA326480) | marine metagenome | isolation source: seawater | place: Pacific Ocean: South East | collected 2011 | reverse complement strand
TTATGGCCCAAAAATAGAATTTGTATTAAGAGACGCAATTGGTAGAGATTGGCAATGTGGAACTGTACAAGTAGATTTAAACTTACCTGGAAGGTTAGACGCTACATATGTTGATAAAGATGGAACAAAAAAAGTTCCAGTAATGCTACATAGAGCTTTGTTTGGTTCTCTTGAGAGATTCATAGGAATTTTGATTGAGCACTATGCTGGTAAATTTCCTTTTTGGATTTCACCCCTGCAAACAGTTGTAATACCCATTTCAGATGAGTTTGATGATTATGCAATTCAAGTTTCAAAAAAGATTAAAGATGTTGGAATGAGTTCTTTTGTTGATTTAAAGAAACATAATCTCAACTATAAAATTAGAGATCATTCACTTGCAAAAATACCTTTATTATTAATTTGTGGTAAAAAAGAAGTTGACAGCAACTCAGTAACGATTAGAAGATTAGATTCTAATAAACAAGAAAATATGGATTTAGACCTATTCTTAAAAACATACTCTGCTTTAAATAAAGCATCCTCAAACTAAGTGGCAGATTTTAAACAAAACTATTTTCAAAGAAGAACAAAAGATCGTGGTCCTAGATCAAATAATCGTATCTCATCACCCGAAGTTCAAGTAATAGCAAGCGATGGTGAAAATTTAGGAGTACTAAGTACAAACGAAGCAATCTCAATAGCGAAAAACCAAGGATTAGATCTAATCGAAATTGCACCTAATGCTAATCCTCCAGTATGTAAAATTATGGATATGGGTAAATTTAAATATGATGCCCAAAAAAAAGCTAACCTTGCAAAAAAGAAACAAAAAATAGTTATGTTAAAAGAAATTAAGATGCGACCAGTCACAGAAACTCATGATTATGAGTTTAAAGTTAAAAATGCAAAAAAATTTATTTTGAAAGGTGATAAAGTAAAATTTACAATCAGATTTAAAGGTCGTGAATTACAACACTCTCATCTTGGGAATGAATTAATGACAAAAATCAAAGAGGATATGAAAGAAGTTGGAAAAGTTGAATTGCATCCAAAATTTGATGGTAAGCAAATGATTATGGTAATTCAGCCTATATAAGCTTTAATTAAGGTTGTAAATTAAAATCATTCTTTGTATAACCCTTCAGAATTATGCCAAAACTTAAAACAAAAAGCTCAGCCAAAAAAAGATTTAAAATATCTGCAAAGGGAAAAGTAATGACTGCCCAAGCTGGTAAAAGGCATGGCATGATTAAAAGGACAAATTCACAAATTAGAAAATTAAGAGGCACAACGGCAATGTCTAAACAAGATGGAAAAATTGTTAAGTCGTATATGCCATACAGTTTAAGAGGATAAAATGGCAAGAGTTAAAAGGGGCGTAACTAGCAAAGCTAAACATAAAAAAGTTTTAAAAGCTGTAAAAGGCCAGTGGGGAAGAAGAAAAAATACTATTAGAGTTGCTAAACAAGCAATGGAAAAAGCTATGCAATATGCATACAGAGACAGAAGAAATAAGAAAAGAGATTTCAAATCTTTATGGATACAAAGAATTAACGCTGGCGTAAGAGCAGAAGGTTTAACTTACTCTAAATTTATTAATGGCCTTAATAAGTGTGGAATTACAATAGATAGAAAAATTCTTGCAGAAATTGCTTATGATAGTCCAGAAGCATTTAAAACTATCGTTCATAAAGCACAATCAGCTTTAAATTAATCTTCTCTATTGTTTTTATTTCTTAAGGAAATAATCTAATATTATGTCAGACTTAAAAAATATTCATGAGGAATATAGATCTAAGCTAAAAGAAAATTTAAGCTCAGATCAGATTAATCAAATAAAAACAGATTTGTTTGGAAAAAATGGACTTATTTCATCTCAATTTAAAACGCTAGGCTCACTTCACGAAAACGAGAGAAAAGAATTTGCTTCTGAACTAAACAAAATTAAAAATGAATTACAGAATACAATTTCTGAAAAATTTAAAGAGTTAGAATTAAAAAAAATTAATGAGAAATTAGAAAATGAAAAAGTAGACATTACTTTACCAGAAAGACCCATTATCAAAGGAAAGATTCACCCAGTATCACAAACAATAGATGAAATATCATCTATATTTTCTGAAATAGGTTTTAGTGTTGAAGAAGGTCCCGATATTGAAAATGAGTATAATAATTTCACGGCATTAAATACACCTGATTATCATCCAGCAAGAGATATGCATGACACATTTTATCTTGATGAACAAAAAGAAATATTATTGAGAACTCATACTTCTCCCGTACAAATTAGAACAATGCTTAAAGATAAACCTCCATTTAAAATAATTGCACCAGGTAGAACGTATAGATCTGATAGTGATCAAACGCACGCACCAATGTTTCATCAAGTTGAAGGTTTACACATAGATAAAGATATAAATATGGGACACTTAAAAGGATGCCTAAATTATTTTATTAAAGAGTTTTTTGAAGTAGATAAAATTAAGATGAGATTTAGACCAAGTCATTTTCCATTCACAGAACCATCTGCTGAAGTAGATATTGGTTACGAAATTAAAGATGGCAAAATAGTTATTGGTGAAGGAGATCAATGGCTAGAAATTTTAGGTTGTGGAATGGTGCATCCAAATGTTTTAAGAAATGTCAAAGTAGATCCAGATAATTACCAAGGTTATGCTTTTGGAATAGGAATTGACAGACTTGCAATGCTTAAATATGGAATAAATGATCTAAGAGCTTTCTTTGAATGTGACTATCGATGGTTAAACCATTTTGGTTTTGATCCATTAGATGTTCCAACAAATTACAGAGGATTAAGTCGATGAAAATAACTTATGATTGGTTAAAAGATCATTTAAAGACAAGTTATACTGAGGAAAAGTTATTAGAGCAATTAACTAACATAGGTTTAGAAGTAGAAAGTGTTGAAAGCCTATCGGAGGGACAAAATTTATTTAAAGTCGCTAAAATATTAAAAACAGAAAAACATCCTGGCGCTGATAGATTAAAAGTATGTGATGTAGATGTCGGAGAGAAAGAGATTAAAAAAGTTGTTTGTGGAGCCCCAAATGCAAGAGAGGGTTTATTAACAATTTATGCGCCACCTGGAGCAATAATAACTAAAACTGGATTAAAATTAGTAGTTTCTAAAATAAGAGGTGTCACATCTTATGGTATGCTTTGTTCAGAATCAGAATTAAATTTATCTGATGAAAGTGAGGGAATTACAGAATTACCTACATCAAAATATTCAAAAAAAGTTGGAAAAAGTTACTTTGAAAAACCAAGCTCAAACTTAATTGATTTATCAATTACACCTAATAGACCCGATTGCTTAGGTGTGAGGGGTATAGCTAGAGATCTGGCAGCATCAGGTTTTGGAAAACTCAAAGAAACAAAACTAAAAAAATTAAAATCTACTACCAAACAAAAAATCAAAATCTCCTTAAAAAAAGAAAAAAATCAAGCATGTTCAGTTTTTGGAAGTTGCCTTATAACAAATGTAAAAAATACTGAAAGCCCTGAGTGGTTAAAACAAAAGCTAATTTCAATTGGACAAAAGCCAATATCAGCAATCGTAGATATTACAAACTATATGATGTTTGATAATAATAGACCCCTTCATGTTTTTGATGCTGATAAAATTGAAAAAGAATTAATAATCAGAAATTCAAAAAAAGGTGAAAAGTTCGATGCTCTAGACAATAAAGTATATAATTTAGATGAAAATATGTGCGTTATTAGTGATAAAAAAGGACCATTAGCGTTAGGTGGGATCATGGGTGGCATTAGATCTGGAACACAAATAGATACAAAAAATGTTTTGATAGAATCTGCTTATTTCGATCCAAAAGCTACACGAAAAACTGCAAAAAAATTGAATATAGATTCTGATGCTAAATTTCGATTTGAAAGAGGCATTGATCCTTTATCAGTTGAGGAAGGATTAATTAGATCTGCCAATCTTATTCAAGAAATTTGTGGTGGTGAAATTGGTAAAGTGGAAATTCAAAAAAATCAAAATTTTAAGACTACCGAAATTAATTTTGATCAAAAAATATTTGAAAAAATTATGGGGCTTAAAATATCAAGCTCTGAAGTAATCAATATTTTGAAAGATCTTGGATTTAAAATTAAAAAAAATAAAAAATTACTGAAGATACAAGTACCATCTTGGAGACCAGATATTTTACAACCAATTGATGTTGTTGAGGAATTAGCGAGAATTAAAGGCTATGATAAAATAAAAATAATTGAACCTAAAAAAGTAAGATTAAAACCAACATTAAACAAAACTCAAAAGCTATTTCATTTTCTTCAAAGAGCTGTGGCATCCAAAGGTTACCATGAAGTTGTTACATGGTCTTTTACGGATGCTAAATTTAATAATTTGTTCAAAGGTGAAAATAAAGAGATTAAAATTATAAATCCTATAAGTTCAGATTTAGATGTCTTGAGAAATTCTATTTATTCTAATTTAACGATGTATCTAAATAAGAATATAGACAGAGGATATAAAGATATTTCTTTATTTGAAATAGGGCCAGTATTTATGGGAAAAAATCCAGGTGATCAGATCACTGTAGTTTGTGGAATTAGTACAGGAAAAAAATCCAGATTATCTTGGATAGAAAAAGAGAGAGATGTTGATGTTTTTGACATCAAAAGAGATGTTATACAAACGTTATCTGAAGCAGGTTATAATCCAGAAAAGTTTGTTGTAGATGACAAAGCTCCTAGTTATTATCACCCAGGAAAATCTGGAAGACTATTTTTAAATGCTGGTAAAGAAGATGTAGCTGCCTATTTTGGTGAACTACATCCTAGTATTGTTAAAAGTATTGATATAAAAACTAATGTTTTAGTTGGTTTTGAGATTTTTTTAGAAAATTTAAGACAACCGAAAAAAACACTTAATGATCAAAAATTTAAGTATTCTGTATCTGATTTTCAAAAATCAGAAAGAGATTTTGCATTTATTATTGATAAAAAAGTAGGTGCTCAAGATTTGATCAAAATAATCTCTAATGTAGATAAAAGATTAATTCGAAGTGTAAAAATTTTCGATTTTTATGAAGGAGATAACATTCCAAAAAATAAAAAATCCATAGCACTTAATGTTACAATTCAGTCAGATGAAAAAACATTAAAAGATAAAGATCTTGAGGATTTGAATAACTTAATCATTAAATCCGTTGAAGACAAAACTGGTGCTAAAATAAGATCCTAAATTAAATGAGCACAATTAATCATATAAGAAATTTCGCGATAATAGCACATATTGATCATGGTAAATCAACTATTGCAGATAGAATAATTCATCTCTGTGGAGGATTAACAGAAAGAGAGATGAAGGCACAAGTTCTTGATTCTATGGACATAGAAAGAGAAAGAGGGATTACGATTAAAGCTCAAACTGTAAAGTTAAATTATAAATCAAAAGATGGAAAAAAATATATCTTGAATATAATAGATACTCCTGGACATGTTGATTTTAGTTATGAAGTAAGTCGATCATTGTATGCTTGTGAAGGATCTATTTTAATTGTAGATAGCACGCAGGGAGTTGAAGCCCAAACTCTTGCAAATGTTTATCAGGCTTTAGATATTAATCACGAAATAATACCAATATTGAATAAAACTGACTTACCTGCTTCAGATATTGATCGTACAAAAAAACAAATTGAAGATGTAATTGGAATTGATACTGAAAATGCTGTTCCTTGCTCCGGAAAAACAGGCCAAGGAATTGGGGATATATTAGAAAAAATTATTTCTTTATTACCAGGGCCTAAAGGTAAACCATCGGAAAATTTAAAATGTTTATTAGTTGATAGCTGGTACGATACTTATTTAGGTGTTGTGATTCTTGTAAGAGTAATTAATGGGAAACTGACTAAAAACATGAAGATAAAAATGCTTTCAACAGATCAAGATTATATCGTTGAAAAGGTTGGAGTTTTTACACCAAAAGCAAAAGACATAAATGAATTAAATTCAGGTGAAATTGGTTTTATAACAACAGGTATTAAAGTTTTATCTGAGACAAAGGTTGGTGATACAATTTGCGACGCCACTAAACCAAAAGTAGAGCCATTACCAGGTTTTAAACCAAGTAAACCAGTTGTGTTCTGCGGTTTATTTCCCGTAGATAGTTCTGAATATCAAAAACTTAAAGATGGTTTGGCTAAACTACAGCTAAATGATGCAAGTTTTTCTTTTGAAGCAGAGTCATCTTCAGCTTTAGGGCTTGGTTTTAGATGCGGTTTTTTGGGATTGCTCCATCTTGAGATTATAACGGAGAGACTTGAAAGAGAATTTGATGTCAATCTATTAACTACTACACCAGGAGTAGTTTACAAAGTAAATTTAAATAATGGTGAAAGTCTAGATCTACAAAATCCATCAAGCTTACCTGATCCAACTTTAATTAAAACAATTGAAGAGCCATGGATAAAAGCAACTGTAATAACACCTGATCAATATTTAGGTTCAATTATAAAACTTTGCCAAGATAAAAGAGGTATTCAGATAAACTTAGCTTATTCTGGTAATAGAGCAGTTTTAAGTTATGAACTTCCATTAAATGAAGTTGTTTTTGATTTTAATGATAAGATTAAATCTATGACGAGCGGATATGCTAGCTTTGATTATGAGATTGCAGAATATCGAGAGGGCGATTTAGTTAAACTTGGAATATTAGTTAATGCAGAACCTGTAGATGCACTGGCTATGATGATACATAAAGATTTTGCTCAAAGAACAGGTAGAGAAGTATGTGAAAAATTAAAAGATTTAATTCCTAGACATAATTTTATGATTCCAGTTCAAGCAGCGATTGGTGGAAAAATTATTGCAAGGGAAACAATTAAAGGTTTTAAAAAGGATGTTTTAACAAAAATTCATGGTGGCGGTGCAACTGATAGAAAAAGAAAACTTCTAGAAAAACAAAAAAAAGGTAAAGCAAGATCTAAACAGTTTGGTAGAGTTGAAATACCTCAAGAGGCATTTATAGGTGTTTTAAAAATTGCTAAAGATTAACAATTTTTTTAATTTCATCTAAGTTTTTTTGACTAAGATGTATTTTAAATGGAAAATTAATATCTGTATTATCAGGATCAGTTTTAATTCTGAAATATCTTAAATTTAAAATTTTACTTATCCTTTTACACTTCTCATTTGGGTGATCAGATGGAATAATTTCTATTATTTTTGTACCAGGTTTGCAAAAAATTATATTAGTAAATGCTGCACCATGAGCACCGATTATCAATGATGAATTATTAAAAAGTTTAATTTGATTTTCAAACGATAGTATTTCAGGCCTAAAAATTTTTATTTTTTTTTTTTATAATAATTTTTAAAATTCTTTTAAGATCTACTATCTGGCAATGATTATAATTGGATTTAGATCTATCTAAAAAAATCTTTTTAGTAGAAGTTTTTTTTGAAAGATTTAGAAAAGTTTTTCTATTATAGTTTATAATCCACTCAGGTAACTTATTTAAACTGAATTGTACATAACCATTTTCATACCAAGGATGATCAACTGCATAAACTTCATCTGCAAATATATGATTATGAATTTTACTATTTAGAATTTTATATTTTTTAATTCCTAATTTTTTTAGAATTTTTATTTGCCATTCTTTTGGATTATTTAAATAAAAATAATTAATAGAATGAAATTCTTTTTTTGTTTTTAAAAGATATATCTTAGGAATTATATCGAATATAAAGTGAAAATAATTGTTACCACTATCTCCTTGACAAAGATTAAATACTTTCCCTTTTACTCTTTTTAAAAAGGAAGGAGTTCCAATACTAAGAGTTGAATTGAAATTTATTTTTTTTAGCTCACCATTTACTTGCTGAAATGAAACAAATGGTAGAATGAAATTATTTTTTATAATAGCCACATTTTCATTGTTGTCTGTAAAAATCCTTGCATCTTTAATTTTATAAATATTGTAATTTTTATTTTTAAAAGATTTGAATATTTTGTTTTCAATTTTTTCTTTTTTTATAAAATTTTTAACATTTTTAGGTAAGAAAATATCACCATAGAGATATTTGAAAAACAATTGTATTAATATTTTATAATATATTTTTAATTTGTTTTTAATCATGTATTGTTAATTATTAGTATTAAATGAAGCATTTAGTCAAATGGGGTATTATAGGCCTAGGAAATATAGCATATGAGTTTGCAAAAGCATTTTATAATGCAGAAAATGCTGAATTAATAGGTATTGCAAGCAAATCAAATGAAAAATTAATTAATTTTAAGGAAAAATTTAAACTTAATAATAATAATATTTATAATAATTATGATGAAATATTGGATAATGAAAACATTGATATATTCTATGTAGCATTACCAAACAGTCTTCATTTCGAATGGGTAAATAAATTACTTAAAAAAAAAAAAAATATTTTAATAGAAAAACCTGCATTCACTTCTGTTAAAGAATTAGAAATTATTTTTAATAATAAAAATTTTGACAATGTATTTTTAAGTGAGGGCTACATGTATAGGTATCATCCTCAAATTTTTGAAGTTATTAAATTAATAAAATCTGGAGCAATTGGAAAATTATTAAGAATGGAAACAAATTTTGGAGTAAACTTAATCTATAAAAAAAATTTTTTTGGTTTTAAAATTAAAAAATTAGATAAAAATAAAAGAATTTTTAATAAGAAATTAGGTGGAGGTGTTATTTTTGACCATGGTTGTTATACTACTTCAATGAGTTTATTAATTGCCACATTAATAAAAAATTTAGATATAACTAAATTTAAATTTGAAGATATTAAAACTGAATATTTAGAATCAAATATTGATGTAAGTAGCTATGCAAAAATAAATTTTGATAATAAATTTTTATCTAATATTTCTGTTTCATTTACAAAAGATATAGGAAATAACACATTGATAATTGGGAATGAGGGAGAAATTTTTTTGGAAAATAGTTGGAATTCATTTTCAAATGTCATGAAAGTCTCTGGTAAAGTTAATATAGAAAAAAAATTTGAAAATATTAAAAATACTTACACTTTAGAAATTGAAAATATTAGTAAAGATATTATTGAAAAAAAAAAAGAATCATCTTTTCCTGGAATTAATAAAAAAGATATTTTTTTAAATACAAAATTAATTAGTCAGTGGATCGATGAACAATAATAGAATAATTGATTGCATTACTTTTTTTGATAACAAATTAATGTTTGAATTAAGATTTAATATCTTAAAAGATATTGTGGATTTTTTTATAGTTTGTGAGTCTGAGTATGATCATAGAAATAAGAAAAAAAAATTAAATTTTGAGACTAAATTTTTAGATAATAATAAAGTTAAATATTTTGTAATGAAAAAACCGTTTCCTAATGAATTTGATATTTGGAAGAATCAAGCTATTCAGCGAGAATTTTTGTTAAATAATGTAAAATCTTTCGCAAAAGATGAAGACTATATTTTTTTTTCTGATCCTGATGAAATACCAAATCCTAGTTTGCTAGATGGTTTTAATTTAAAAAAAAAATATGGTGTTTTTTTTCAAAAATGTTTTAACTTTAAATTTAATCTTTTTAATCCTTATGAGACGCCTTGGGAAGGAACAAGAGTTTGTAAAACAAAAAACTTAAAATCAATAGATTTTATGAGACAGAAAGTGAAATCTAAAAATTTGAATTATAGTTTTTTGAGGTTTGATAAAGAAAAAAATATTCAAATAATTCATGATGGAGGTTGGCATTTCAATAATATTATGGAACCAGAAGCGATTTCATTGAAATTAAAAACTTTCGCTCATTCAGAATTTAGTGAAAAAAAATATTCAGATATAGAGATTATTAAATTGAAAATAGATAACAAAGTAGATTTATTTGAGAGGGGTCATCAATATAAGAAGGTAAAATTTGATAATTCTTTTCCGAAATATCTCATATCTAATTATGATAAGTATAGAAATTTTATATTAGAATAATTATAAGGAGAGGTGGCCGAGTGGTTGAAGGCGCACGCTTGGAAAGCGTGTAAGCGGGAAACTGTTTCAAGGGTTCGAATCCCTTTCTCTCCGCCATAAAATAGTAAATAATTGATTATAATGAATTAAAATTTATAAACAATCTAAACCAATGAAAAAATATTTTTTTAAAGAATTTTCTAAAAAAAGTGGAGTACTAATACCATTCTCTTTAAATAAAAATATTCCTATTAAAACAAAAAGAATCTTTTTAATTTATGGAAATAAAAATTTTATAAGAGGAGATCATGCACATTATAAGTGCAAACAATTTTTGGTTCCAGTATTTGGTAATATGGAAATTGAATATGAGAATAATGATGGAAAATTCAAAATTAATCTTAATCATAAAAATAAAAAGGGAATTTTATTAAAATCAAAAACTTGGTGTAAAATTAAGTTTAAAACAAAAAAATGTATACTAATGGTATTTTGTGATAGAGAATATGAATTCAATGATTACATTGAAAAATACCAAGATTTCTTAAAAATAATAAAAAAAAAAATGAATTTATTGATAACAGGATGTTGTGGCCATATAGGTTCATATTTAGCTGAAAACATACATAAAATTAAAAAGATAAAAAAAACTATACTTATTGATAATTTGGAGTCTAACAGATTTTATTCTTTATTTAATTTAAAAGAAAAAAATAATTTAAAATTTCTGATAAGAGATTTAAAAGACCCAAAAAGTTTGGACGATTTAAAAAATATTAATTTCGTTATTCATTTAGCATCTATGACCAATGCCGAAAAAAGTTTTGGCAAAAAAGATATAATGTATGAAAATAATATTTCCTGTTTAAAGACAATAATAAAATTTTGTAAAAGAACTAAAGCTAAATTAATTCACATATCTTCTACAAGTGTATATGGCAAACAGTCAAAAGTTGTAGATGAAAACTGTGAGGAAAAATTTTTAAAACCACAATCTCCTTATGCTGACATAAAGCTTATTGAAGAAAAAATGCTAAAAAAAGAAAAAAAAAATTTGAAATATAATAGTTTCAGGTTTGGTACAATTGCAGGAGTGTCCAAAGGAATAAGGTTTCATACTGCAGTTAATAAATTTTGTTTTAATGCAGCCATATCTGAAAATATAAATGTTTATAAAACAGCTTTGAACCAATATAGACCGTACCTATCTTTAAAGGATGCATTTAAGGTTTTTAAATTTTGCATTGAAAAAGATTTTTTCCATAATGATGTATTTAATGCTCTTTCTGGTAATTTTACAGTTAACCAAATACTCAATAAGATAAAGAAATATAAAAAAAAAATTAATGTTAAATTAATATATTCACCAATAATGAATCAACTCTCATATCATGTTAGTCAAAAAAAGCTAAACAAACATGGGCTTGTTTTAAATTGTAATATTGAAAAAGATATAAAAGATACAATAAAGTTGTTAAGAAATATTTAGATGATTTGTAAAGTTACAAAAAAAAAATTAAAACCATTCATGTCATTTGGCAAAATGCCAATTGCTAATGGATTTTTAAAAAAAAAAGAATTTAAAAAAGAACATTTTTTTAAAATGGAAGTTGGTTTTTCGAAAGATATTTCCTTATTTCAATTAAATGATCACCCAAAGCCCAAGATGATGTTCAATAAAAATTACCCTTTTTTTACCGGAAGTTCTAAAGGAATGATAGCCCACTTTAAAGAATATGCTAACTGGGTAAAAACCAAATATCTAAAAAATAAAAAAATAATTATGGAAATAGGTTCAAATGATGGAACTTTTTTACAAAACTTTAAGAATGATAAAATTACTTCGATTGGTATTGAGCCATCATTTAATGTAGCTAAGCTTGCAAAAAATAATGGAATTGAAACGAAAAACTGTTTTTTTAATTATAAAAATATGAAAAAATTGAAAAAATTTCATAATAAAACTGATATAATTTGTGCAGCAAATGCAATTTGTCATATCCCAGATATTCCTAATTTGATTAAAAGTGTAAACTTACTATTAAATAAAAAAGGACTTTTCATTTTTGAGGAACCGTACCTAGGATCTATGTATGAAAAAACCTCATATGACCAAATTTATGATGAACATATCTTTATGTTTTCAGTTAGTTCAGTAAAGAAAATATTTGGATTATATAATTTTGAGTTAATAAATGTTCTCCCTCAAAAAACACATGGTGGATCGATGAGATATGTTGTCGGTAGATCTAAAGAGCACAGAATAAGCAAAAGTGTCTCAAAACTTCTAACCATAGAAAAAAGAAAAAAAATAGACTCTATCGAGGGATGCACTAGATTTAAAAGAAAATGTGAAACATCAAAAATGAAATTGAGAAAGAAAATTTTTGGAATATTAAAAAAAGGAAAAAAAATTGCTGGTTATGCAGCAACCTCTAAAAGTACTACTATATTGAATTACTGCAAAATAAATAAAAATCACATAGATTTTATATGCGATACAACTCCAAACAAAATTAATAAATTTTCTCCTGGGACTCATATACCAATTGTTCCAATAGCACATTTTAGAAAAAACATTCCTGAATATACTTTTTTATTTGCATGGAATCATAAAAAAGAAATATTTAAAAAAGAACAAAAAATATTAAAACAAACCAAGTGGTTTGCACATGTAAAGATATAAATGATCAATTTTTGGTCTTATAAGAGAGAATATTTTAAATATGAGAAAATAATAAAAAAAAAAATTGATAAGTCTCTCAAAAATGGCCAAATTTTTTTTGGAAAAGAAATTCATAAATTTGAAAAAAATTTTGTAAAAAAATACAAAGCCAAGTATGGTGTTGCAGTAAAAAGTGGAACTGACGCATTATTAATCTCACTAAAGGCTCTAAATATTAAAAATGGAGATGAAGTAATTACAGCAGCTAATACAGCAATACCAACAATTTCAGCAATAAGAAGTTCGGGAGCAATTCCAAAATTGGTTGATATAAAAGAGGACTATTTAATTGATACAAAAAAAATCGAGAGTGTAATTTCAAAAAAAACAAAAGTAATAATACCTGTTCATTTATATGGACAAAATTGTAACATGGATGAAATTTCTAAAATTGCAAAAAAACATGGAATTAAAATAATAGAAGATTGTGCACAATCACAAGGGTCTAAATTTCAAAATAAATATTCAGGAACAATAGGATTGTTGGGATGCTTTTCATTTTATCCAACTAAAGTTCTAGGTGCTTATGGAGATGGAGGATTTATATTAACAAATAATTATTCATTATTTAAAAAAATACGAAGGATAAGGTTTTATGGAATTGAAACTATAGATGAAAACAATAATTATTATAATAAATATTATTCAAATGAAGATGGATTGAATTCAAGAATGGACGAGATTCAGGCTTCAATTTTAAATTTTAAATTTTCTCAAATAGAAAAGTTTATTAACAGAAGAAGAGATATTGCAAAAAAATATCATCAAAGACTTAGATCAACAAATTTAAAATTACCAAAAATAAATTTAAATTCTACTCATGTTTATCATCAATTTACTGTTTACCATTCAAAACGTGATAAGATAATGCAAGAATTAAAAAACAAAAATATAGAAACAAAAATAATTTATCCTTTTCCCATCCATAAAATGAGAGGATATAAAAGATTATTTAATAAAAAAAATGACTTAAAAGTTTCAGAAAAAATGGCAAAAGGAATTTTTTGTTTACCAATTTATCCAGAACTAAAGAATAAAGAAATTGACTTAATATGTAAAAATATTAAACAAATTTTAAAGAAAATATAACTTTAGCATTTATCATATAATATTTAAGCATCGGGTGTTATACTCTCAATTATTATAAATAATTTAATTAGATAGGTCTTAAAAAAGACAAATTCAATAAATTGATAAAAAATTTAAATAATTAATGGAGCAAAATTTGTAAAATTGGGTATAATTATATTTTCCAAAAACTATAAAAATGAAAAATAATAATTATCAAGCAGATGCAATAAAAGTTTTAAAAGGTTTAGAAGCTGTTCGAAAAAGACCGGGAATGTACATCGGAGATACTGATGATGGTACAGGTTTACATCATATGGTCTATGAGGTTGTTGACAATTCTATTGATGAAGCTTTAGCAGGGCATTGTAATAATATTTTAGTAAAAATTAATTCAAATGGAACAATAACAGTTAAAGATGACGGTAGAGGAATACCAGTTGATATGCATAAAGGTGAAAAAAAATCTGCTGCCGAAGTTATTATGACACAACTTCATGCCGGGGGAAAATTTGACCACGACTCTTATAAAGTTTCAGGTGGTTTGCATGGTGTTGGTGTTTCAGTAGTAAATGCGTTATCAGAAAAATTAGAATTAGAAATCAACAGAGACGGAAAAAAATATTTTATTGAATTTAAAGATGGTGAAGCAAAAAAACCATTAAAAGAAATTGGTAAATCAAAAGAAACAGGCACACAAATAACGTTTCTTCCATCAAAGGAAATCTTCTCATCAATAAAATTTAGTGGAAATATTCTTATTAAAAGGATGCGTGAACTAGCGTTCTTAAATAAAGGTATCAAAATTACTTTTATAGACTCTTCACAAAAGAAAGAAAAATCTCAAGATTTTAAGTACAATGGTGGAGTTTTAGAATTTGTAGAATATCTAGATGAAAAAAGACAAAAATTAGAAAATAAAAATGGAAATGATCTATTCAAAAAACCGGTTTATATTGAGGGGAAAAAAGATAATATTGAAATTGAATGTTCTTTAAAATGGAATGCAGGATATTCAGAAGATGTTTTACCTTATACAAATAATATTTACCAAAAAGATGGTGGGACACATGTTCTAGGATTTAGAAGTGCTCTTACAAGAATAATTAATAAATATGCTAATGAACATAATTTATTAAAAAAAAATAAATTAGCTATATCTGGCGATGACATAAAAGAAGGGCTAACTTGCGTTTTATCAGCTAAAATACCAGATCCAAAATTTTCATCTCAAACAAAAGATAAACTTGTATCATCAGAGGTTAGAATGATAGTTGAGACAATTATTAACGAAAAATTGTCTATTTGGTTTGACCAGAACCCATCTATTGCAAAAATTATTCTTGCAAAAATCATTCAAGCAGCAATGGCAAGAGATGTTGCCAGAAAGGCAAGAGAAAATGTAAGAAGAAAAGGAGCTTTAGAGCTAAGTGGGCTACCTGGTAAACTAGCAGATTGTCAAATTGGTAAACAAGAAGGAACAGAACTTTTTATTGTTGAGGGAGATTCTGCTGGTGGTTCTGCTAAGCAAGGAAGAAACAGATCTAACCAAGCTGTTTTGCCTTTAAGAGGAAAAATATTAAATACTTACGTTGAAGACTTAAAAATAAAAAAAAATGGAAATTCTAATGGTAATGATCAACAAACAAAAGCTTTATCAAAAATGATTTCCTCTAATGAAATTGTTACATTAATAAATGCTCTAGGCTTAGACCCAAAAGCTCAGGAAATTGATCTTAAAGATTTAAGATATGGAAAAATAATAATTATGACTGATGCGGATGTTGATGGTTCACACATAAGAGCATTACTATTAACGTTTTTTAATAATAAACCTTTTAATAAACTAATAGAAAAAGGTCATATTTATTTAGCGCAACCTCCTTTATTCAAAATTAATAAGGGCTCAAAAGGAATTTATATCAAAGACGAAAAAGAATTAGAGCAGTATATTGTAAAGAATAGTAAAAATTTTCAAAAACTTAAAAAAGGATCGAAAGAATTTCTTAAGGAAATTGATTTAGAAAAATCTAAAATGAATATTCAAAGATTTAAAGGCTTAGGAGAAATGAACCCAGAGGAATTATGGAGTACTACGCTTGACCCTGAAACTAGAAATCTATTACAAGTACAATATTCCAAGGATTTAAAGAAAGATCAAAGTTTAATACATACATTGATGGGCAATGATGTAGCATTAAGAAAAGATTTTATAATCTCTAATTCAATAAATGTTCAAAATTTAGATATATAAATGAGGTTTTTTGAAACTTCAAAATACCATTTTTTTAAAAAATCAACTTATATCAGCTTGAGATGGATTGGCATAATTGGACAATTAACATCAATATATTTCGTTTATTTCTTTTTAAATTTTAAATTTAATTTTATAATTTCAAATTTAATAATTTTATTAGGTGCACTTAGTAATTTATACTTAATTTTTATTTACCAAAAAACTCAACTATCAGATAGATCAGCATTCATCTTTCTAGTAATAGATATTCTTCAACTCGGTGGTTTACTTTACTTGACAGGCGGTGTTACAAATCCATTTGTAATTTTTTTGATAATTCCAAGTGTTTTTTCATCATCTAATCTAAGTTTTAAAACTAATTTTTTATTAGTATCCCTTACAATAATTGTAATTTTTATTTTAACATTTTATTCACTAGATTTACCTTTTCCAATCAATGCCCATTTTCATGTGAGTCCTTATTATTTTTATTCTATTCCTATATCACTAATAATTGCTTTAATTTTTTTGAATTATTTAGCAATGACGTTCGGGAAACAATCAAGATTAAGGAGAGAAGCATTAGCAAAAATGGAGGAAGTGATGGCAACAGAACATGAACTTTTATCCTTGGGTGGTCAAGCTGCAGCAGCAGCACACTCACTTAGCACACCTTTATCTACAATTAAAATAATCACACAAGATCTAATTAAGCAGTTTAAAGGAAACAAAGATATTGAGAAAGATATTGAACTTTTATCAAGTCAAGTTGAGAGATGTAATAAGATTTTAAAAAGCTTAACATTAAACCCTGTAGAAGAAGATAGCTTTATTGATGAGGATATTTCTATGAGGCAATATTTAAGTGAAATTATTTCATCTTTTAGAGAAATTAGTAAAAAAAACTTTATTTTCAATTTTGATCAAAATTCTAATGAAAAAAAAATCTCAAAATCTATTGAAATAGTTTATGGACTAAGAAATTTTATTGGTAATGCTAATAAATTTTCAAAAAAAAATATATATATTAATTTAAAAAGTGACAGTGAAACTACCGAAATTGTAATAGAAGATGATGGAAATGGCTATCCAAGAGACATCTTATCCAAAATAGGTGAACCATATTTAAAATCAAATGATACAATTGAAAAATCAAAAGTAGGCCTGGGTCTTGGATTATTCATTGGTAAAACATTATTAGAAAAAAATTTTGCTAAAGTAAACTGTAGAAATTCAAAAACAAGAAGTGGTGCTGAGGTTATTATAATATGGAAAAATAATGATTTATTTAATATTTAATGGAATTTTTTCTTAGCATCAAATAATGAACCTAATTGTGAAATCATTACATCACCTAATTCATTTACGTCTGTAATTTTAATAGCGCGATTATAATACCTTGAAACGTCATGACCAATTCCAATTGCCAAAATTTCAATTTCAGTTTTTTCTTCTATAAACCTCACCATCTTCTTTAGATGTTTTTCCAAAAAATCTCCTGAGTTAACTGATAAAGTTGAATCATCTACTGGTGCTCCATCAGAAATTACCATTAAAATTTTTCTTTCTTCTTTTCTTTTTTTTAATCGTGAAAAAGCCCAATTGATCGCTTCACCGTCTATATTTTCTTTAAGTAAACCCTCTTTTAACATTAGTCCAAGGTTATTTTTTGCTTGTCTCCAATGAGTATCTGCACCTTTGTAAATTATATGTCTCAAATCATTTAACCTTCCAGGTGTTTTAGGTTTTTCATTTTTATTCCAAAACTCTCTACTTTGACCACCCTTCCAATTTTTTGTTGTAAACCCCAAAATCTCAACTTTTACAGAACATCTCTCCAAAGTTCT
>MDTG01358886.1_pt1 | contig 17824 bp, 15 predicted proteins | sample 811421 | NCBI WGS metagenome assembly MDTG01 (sample SAMN05326645, study PRJNA326480) | marine metagenome | isolation source: seawater | place: Pacific Ocean: South East | collected 2011 | reverse complement strand
GGTCCTTCGAACACTCCAGCGGGACAAACATAGGTCACATGACGCCCTCCTCGAGTAGGCTTAATTTGACCGTCAGTCCCGGAGTATTGCAGAACATTTAATTCGTGATAGTGGTAATAGCAGTCCAGCAAAGCAATATCTAAGTGTTGCCCCTCACCCGTCCTCGCTCGGTGCAAAAGAGAAGCCGCTATTCCAAAAGCGCCATGAACCCCGGTGCTGATATCTCCTAATCCAACTAACGGAATATACGGCGCCGAATCTTTTTCACCTATCATGGAAGTCACTCCAGAATAAGCTTGAGCTATATAGTCGTAGCCAGGTTTTTTCGAAAGCGGGCCCTTTTGACCCAAGGCCGATATGGAACAGAGAATGATATCTTCTTTAAGTTCCTTCAAGACCTCGTAACCGAAGCCAATAGCATCCATCACGCCAGGTCTAAAATTTTCAACCACAACATCACAATGAGGCACTATCTCTTTAATAATTTCAACAGCTTCGCCTTGCGATAAATCAACACAAAAGCTTTTTTTATTTAAATTTTGTTGGATAAAATAAAAGCTCCTATCAGCCCTCATTTTTGTAATTTGACGTGTCATTTCTCCATTCGGAGCTGATTCGACTTTAATTACTTCGGCACCCATCTCCGCAAACATCCTTGTACATGTGGGCCCCGCTAACGCCCGAGTAAAGTCAAGCACTCGGATACCTGTCAACAAATGTTCGTTTTTGTTCAAAACAAATCCTCCCTCGATATTCTTTTTTTAGAAGCCATCGATTTAATTACGCCGCCTTCTCTTTAAATAGATTTTTCGGCAGCCTCCAATGTCTGCAAGATTAACGTGTTTATCGTCATCGGGCCAACGCCGCCAGGAACTGGAGTATAAGCACTGACTTTATCCAATGCCGGCTCTATTTCAACATCTCCGATTCCTCCCGGATGATATCCTGCGTCCACAACGACAGCCCCCTCGCCAAGCCAATCAGATTTTATAAACTCTGGCTTTCCAACTGCCCCAACCAGAATTTCAGCTCGACTTACCTCTTCAGCCAGATTCATACTCTTAGAATGACAAATCGTGACCGTCGCATTTGCATTAAGAAGCATCATCGCCATTGGCTTTCCTAATATTGCGCTGCGCCCCACTACAACGGCTCGCTTTCCCGCGCAATCAACCTTGTAATGAGCCAATAAACGCATAATCCCACCAGGTGTTGCGGAACCGTAGGCCTCCAGGCCCATAGCCATCATTCCAAACCCTAAAGATGTAACCCCATCCACGTCTTTTGCGGCAGATATCCTATCAAAACAACTTTTCTCATCAATCTGACTGGGCACTGGATGTTGTAGCAAAATCCCCTGCACGCTTTCCTCTTTATTTAACTTATCAATTTCAGCTAGCAGCTCTACAGTTGTGGTGGATTCCTCTAACTCTATGCGCCTAGAGTCCATACCAACGCGACCGCAAGCATTCCCCTTCATACGGACATATGTAGCTGACGCTGGATCCTCCCCTACCAGAATGGTCGCCAACACCGGCTTCTTACCACCCGAAACCTCTACTAGTCTTTCGACGCGTTTGGCAATCTCACCTTCGCTAGCCGCAGCTAGGGTGTTACCATCAAGAATGAGGGGTTTCATTACTTAAGATTCCTACATTGCAGCTCGAAAATCATCCATCTTAAACTCGCCACACACCTGCCCTGATTCATCGATAAACTCAACGAGGGTATCACTCTCCCCACGATAACTTGCATAAACTATCGTATCCTCCAGAAACTCCTCGTCATGCACATCATTCATGGGCTGATAGCAATAGTCTCCAGCCTTAAAAGTGCAGTCTATAGCATGATTTTTGACCTTTCCTTGAATCACATAAACATGGGTTTCACAGGTATGCTTATGCGCTCCCGAACGATATCCGCCCTTAATTTTGAATAACACCTCAACAGATTTACGCTCTTCATCAAGAGAAAGCACCTTAATATTAAAGTTTTCTTCTTCATCCATGGCTAACCAATTCTTTTGGCTGGCCATACCTTCAGCTACCTTCACCATCGGCATGTTTTCTGATTTGCTTGCGATTTTTGCCTGTTGCATTGTTGGATGCTCCTAAAATATTGCACTTGAGCGAGCAAACTACCACAACCACATCAAAAGTAAAAAGTTCTAAAGATGATTTTTATTAAAAAATAAGATTTGTGGCTCGCATTTACCAGTCTTTTCAATCTTTAGTTATAATTCTGGATAACAGAGGTGCTCAAGTACGAAGATTCATATGTTGCAAACCAGAGGTTTTGAGATGAATTATGAAGAGACAGTTAAAGATATGACGGATATTAATTCAGAGATTTCCTATTTAAAACCCGTACAACTTACTCCGGGTGTGCATAGAATTACGGCCAACAATTCCGGCCCTATGACTGGCCCAGGAACCAACTGCTATATTGTGGGAACAGAGAAAATTGCTGTGATTGATCCGGGCCCACCGTTAGACGAACACGTTAAGTGCATCTTAGACAATTTTGGGGAACGAATTGAGTGGGTGATTGTGACCCATACCCATAGGGATCACTCCCCAGCTGCCGCAGAATTAGCAGCTCAAACCGGAGCGAAAATGATTGGGAACGAGATAGCCAATGATGGTTTTCAAGATCCAACTTTTGAAAACGCCACACCCTTACTAAACGACGACACTATCGAAACTGATACCAGAGTTATACGGGCAATTTTAACCCCAGGCCATGTCTCAAATCACGTTTGTTTTCTAATAGAAGAAGACGGGCTGCTCATGACTGGAGACCATATGATGGAAGGCTCTACGGTGGTGATAGTGCCGCCAGCTGGAAGCATGAAAAAATATATCCATTCGTTGGAAAGGCTCCTTTCCTACGAGTTCAAATATGTTGCTCCTGGGCACGGTACCGTCATCGCAGAACCCAAGCGCGAGATAGAACGATTGATCGCCCACAGACTCGGAAGAGAGTCCAAGGTAATAGACAAACTCGGCAGGAGCGGGGGTAGCACAATCAGTAAATTAACTCCCCTCGTATACGATGACGTAGATCCAAGCCTGCACGAGTGGGCCTCTTTATCTTTACACGCTCACCTCATCAAACTTCAGGAGGAAAAATTCGTTCAAGAAAAAAACGGTCACTGGCAGCTAAGAGAAAAAGCGACCATTTAACAAGGGAAGGACCGGATATTATGAAACGCTTAAAACTTAACAATGTTGAAATAGGCAGGGTCGTCGAGTACAACGGCCCCTTCATGTCTATCTATGATTTTTTTCCTGACGCCACAGAGGAACTACTTGCCCCTCACCGAAATTGGCTAGAACCCAATGCCCTTCAGATTGGCACCGATATGATGCTTATGCCCATACAAAGTTATATTGTGCACACACCAACTGCTAAAATATTAGTAGATAGCTGTGTCGGCAATCATAAGTCAGTAAAGTGGTTTCCTCCTTGGGACCAAAAAGAAGACTCTCATTTCCTGAAAGGGATGACGAAAGAAGGCACTCATCCCGATGAAATAGACTACGTTTTTTGCACCCATCTCCATGTCGATCATAGTGGATGGAACACTCAACTCTCAAATGGCAGATGGGTCCCTACTTTTAAGAATGCGAAATATATATTTTCAAAAACAGAGTGTGAGCATGCTGAAAAACTCTATAGCAAGTATGACGACCCGACTTTCGTTGAGAATGTTTTGCCAATTATTGAAGCTGGCCAGGCATTACTAGTAAAAGACGACTTCGAATTAGATAAGTTCGTTCGACTTGAACCGACACCGGGTCATACCCCTGGACACTGTGCTGTCCGGCTTTTTGATGGAAACAAAAGTGGAGTAATTTCTGGAGACTTAATTCACAGTCCTGTTCAATGCCAATTTCCGCATTGGAATTTTAAATTTGATTTCGATAAAAAGCTTGCAGCCGAAACGCGATTAAGCTTCCTTCAACAACATTTTGAATCCGGAACCAAAATCCTTACTGCCCACTTCCCTTTGCCCTCCGCCGGAACTCTGAAGGCTAATGGTGATGCTTTTCGATTTATCTACGACGAAGAATAAAATCAACTGACTAGTTTTCCGACATAAATCGCAAAAAATCGCTAGCCGCTTCTTTCGGCCTTTCAATCATAGGAATGTGGCCCATATTAGACATTAATATCCCCTCATGAGTGGCACCCCTTTCCTTAAGTTTTTCAACAAGCACGCCTAAACCGTCTGAGTGTAAAATACGATCTTTGTCTCCCCACACGACCAGCACTTTACCTGAAACCCTCGCAATACATTCCTCTAGTTTTAGAGAATTCTCATCTGGAATGTCCTCACCACCTATCAGCCCAGCAAATAATTTACGATTTATATCAGCTCTTTCTTTGGCTTTCTTAAAAAGATGAGTTCTTATAGGTTGCGGTGTGGGAGGAGGAGTCTCAAAACAAAGTTCGACTAGGCGTAGAAATTCAGCTTCAGTTTCAATAATCAAGGGATTATCTCCAGATTCTATTAAAGCGATACCCTCGGCATGGGTATCGGTCGTCACACCGGCAGGAGCTAATAACCAAAGAGACTCAACAGCCCCCTCTAAATCCTCAGCTAATTTTGCGGCGAGATAACCTCCCATAGAGTTTCCCGCCAAATGAACTTCATTCAAACCAAGCTTTTTTACGAAGCTCGCCAAACTATCTATCTGTTCTGCCACTGAATATGTTTTATCAGTAAGAAATGGGCTTTCTCCGAACCCGGGCAAGTCGGGAATAATTAGTTGATACTTCCCTACGAGGTATGGTGCAATCATTAACCAATTGGTTTTATCTGCGCCAAAACCGTGTAACAGCAACAAAGGCTGTCCCCTACCTCCAATAAAATAAGTGATCGGTTGTCCATTAACTAAAATGGTTTTCTTCGCCAGACTAGCCTTTAATTGCACAAGTTTTATAGAGAAGTCGAAAACTAGTCCAGGTAAAAAACGATAAATAGCGGCAAGAGTGACCAAACCCACGAAAAAGAATGCGATTAGATTACCAGCCATATCTTGATCCTCCAGAATATCTAGCACCTACTTTACATCAAAACGCGAATTTGAATACATTGTAAGGTTATAATTAATATCGAAACAAAAATCAGGGGGAATGAGCTGATGAAAAGACAATCGACACCTCGAAATAAGGTAATGAACGGCAGCTACAGTATGCCAATATTATCTGGACTTTATACCAAACCACCTTATCACTACAGGCAAATAAAGCAGATATTGGTCAACTTCACCACCGACAGTGCAATTCTAAGACAATTGACACCTGAACCAGTGATGCCAAATCCTGACAATGACATGTTTTTGCTTGTCTCGGAAATGTTCGGGGCTGGGTTCGGAAAATATTTAGAAGCCCACCTATTCTCCACCGCTCGCTTTAAAAGAAAGCTAGTCAATTTCAGTCATTACCTGATTTTAGATAACGACGTCGCGACTTGTGGTGGCCGAGAAGTTTGGGGTTGGCCTAAAAAGATAGGCCGCCTTACATTTGAAATGTGTGATGATGTGGTAAAAGCCACTGTTGAAAGAGGCAATATAAACCTTGTGACAGCAGTCATGAGGCTTGAGGAGTTCGGAAGTTCCAAAGATGTGGAAGGCACTCCTGATTGGATTTGTCACAAAATCATACCTTCTGTCTCGAACAAGATGCCAGACGAAGTCAATCAACTGACCCTGACGACTCTGTCAAACATCTCAGTCAAAGAGGTCCATAAAGGACCGGCTACACTGGAATTCGGCTCGTCGCCCTCCGATCGTTTATCTGATATTCCTATTTTAAAGGTAAAGGGTGGCTTCTTCTATGAAAGCCAATTCACTCTCGGTGACGGCAAGGTAGTGCACGATTATCTAAAGTAATGAAGAAAACATTTAAGGAGTCATCCATATGGAACTAGGTTTAAAAGGGAAAAGAGCGATTATTACTGGAGCTAGCAAGGGCATTGGCAAAGCCATCGCTCTTACTATGGGTGGTGAGGGCGCAAATTTAGCAATCTGCGCGAGAAGTAGCGACTCTTTAAACGAGACTGCTAAAGAACTGAGGTCAAAGGGTATTACCGTTCACCCCCATGTCTGCGACGTGGGCGACAAACAGTCTCTAGAAAATTTTCTCAAGGCGTCCAATGAGCAACTGGGCGGTATAGACATTTTGATCAACAACACTTCCGGATTCGGATTGACCGATGATGAACAGGGATGGGAAACGGGTTTTAATGTGGACATAATGGCCAGTGTGAGAGCTACTCAAACGGTAGTTCCTTGGATGGAATCGGCGGGAAGCGGAAATATAATCCATATTTCATCCATCTCGGGGCTAGAGGCAGGTAGCCCACCGGCATATGCCGCAGTAAAAGCAGCATTGGTCAATCACGCTAAAACTATGGCGCAAGAACTGGCTCCGAAGAATATTCGAGTCAATTGCGTCGCACCCGGGTCTATATGGGTTGAGGGGGGGTTCTGGAACATAGTCAAAGAAGGCAATCCTGAAATGTATGAGGGAGTCCTCAATAATATTCCTTTTGAGCGTCTTGGCACACCGGAAGAGGTCGCAAATGTAGTTACCTTTTTAGCGTCTGATCGCGCTAGTTGGGTATCTGGCTCAACGGTGGTGGTAGATGGAGTCCAACACAAGGGTATTTTTTAAGAACTAGAAACTAGGAGAACTACTAAATTGGGAAAACTAAAAAACCGACAATGGCTTTTGAAGTCGCGTCCAAAGGGCCAGGTAGCAACTCATAACTTTGACTATCATGAAACAGAGATCGATCCTGATCAGATAGACGAAGGTAACTTTTTGATTGAAAACCAAGCTTTTCTATGCGCACCAACTATGCGCAATTGGATGGATCCACCGTCAAAAAATTTATATCCCTCTATTTCGATAGGCACCCCAATTTTAGCGCCTGCTGTCGGAAAGATAATAGAGTCGAACAATGAACAATTCCCCATAGGAAGCCGGGTATCGACTCTCTCTTCCTGGCAAGATTACGAACAAATTGATCCTTCCGGCAGACCAGTCAACTTTGTTCCCGAGGAGCTCTCATATATCGAAAGCATCGGCAAATTTGGCCTTAACAGTCTTACAGGATATTTCGGATTAACCAAAGTTGGCCTACCGAAAGCTGGTGAAACTGTTGTCATCTCTGCTGCTGCCGGCGCTACGGGAAGCTTGGCTGCACAAGTTGCAAAAATTTTTGGTTGCAGAACAATCGGAATTGCAGGAGGCAGAGAGAAATGTGCGTGGTTATCAAGAGAAATTAACCTAGACGGAGTGCTGGATTATAAAGTCGACGACCTGAATAAAGGATTTGCACAATTATGTCCGAATGGGATTGATGTCTACTTTGACAATGTAGGAGGTGTAATGCTCCGTAATGCAGTCAATCATATGGCTAAATTCGGCCGAATTGTATTATGCGGTCAAATTTCCACCTATGACAGCGACCAGGCTGCATCGGGACCAGAAGACTTGATGCGACTTATTTATGGAAGCATCCGCATGGAAGGATTTTTAACAAGAAATTACACTACCGAGTTCCCTGAAGCTATTAAACAACTCCGAGAGTGGGAAAAAGAAGGCTCACTTAGGTTAAAAGAAGATATTCGCACGGGCTTTGATAACTTGCCTAAGAGCTATCTTGATCTTTTCACCGGACAGAACAAGGGGACTTTGGTAGTTAATATCCGGCCAGATTAATTTAAAAAAAACGAAACTCTAGCCGAATCAGGCAAAACTTTGGATATTTTTCAAATTAGAATATGATGATATGGGCTAGCTAATTATTACATTGAACAAAAAAGCAGGAGTAGCTAAGTTATGAAACAAAATGCATGGATTGCCGGGGTAGGCATGACAAATTTCACCAAACATGCCGATCGCACTCTAAAATCTTTGTCCATAGAGGCTATTACCGAAGCGCTGAAAGATGCAGATATGACCGCAGCCCAGCTTGAAGCAGCGTATATGGCAACTGCCGGTACTGCGGTGACTGTGGGCCAAGTAATGGTTCCTGGACAAGCCGCACTAAGGGAAATGAATATAGGACAGATTCCAGTTGTTAACGTGGAAAATGCGTGCGCCTCCGCAGCGACCTCTTTTCAACAAGCCTGCACAATGGTCACTCATGGCGTGCATGATGTAGTGCTGGCGGTCGGCTTTGAGAAACTCTATTGCGAGGATAAGGCAAAAACTTTTTCGGTGTTTACTGGAGCAGTTGATTTCGAAAGCTTTGACACGGTAACAGAAAAAATTTACGGCCGAATCAAAGACGCCGGTATTGATGTGGACGGAGATGGTGCCGGTAACACACGCTCTTTGTTTATGGACATATACGCTGCCATGGCCGTCGAGCATATGAGGGATTTTGGCAGTACCCGCGAGGACTTCGCAGCAGTATCCGCAAAAACATCATTTCACGGCAGCCTAAATCCAAAGGCGCAATATCAAGATGTTCTCACAACCGAAGATGTCTTAGCTACTCGTGAAATTAGCTACCCACTTACCTTAGGCATGTGTTCTCCTATAGGAGACGGAGCAGCAGCGGCAATCATTGTCTCCGAAAAATTCGCGAAACGTATGAGCCAAAAACGTCTGGTTAAAGTAAGAGCGTCTGTACTTAATTCCGGTTGGGATTATGAGGATAATCAACCAGGAGTTACTGAAACAGTTGCAAACAAGGCCTACGACTTAGCGGGTGTGGGACCAGAAGAGCTTGACGTAGTAGAACTACATGATGCCTCAGCACCTGCCGAGCTTATGTACTACGAGACTCTGGGATTATGTCCCAAAGGCGAAGGGGCATCTTTTATCAGAGAAGGGCATAGTAAGTTGGGCGGAAAAACCCCCGTCAACCCATCTGGTGGTCTATTGCGAAAAGGTCACCCGGTAGGCGCAACAGGTCTAGCTCAAGTACATGAACTGGTTACCCAACTAAGAGGGGAAGCTGGCAAGAGACAGGTTAACAATGCAAAAATAGGCCTTGCTGAAAACGGAGGCGGCTACATAGGGAAAGATGCAGCCGCTATGGTCATTTCCGTTCTGGAACGTTGAGAAATGAACCTAGAAGATAAAGGCCTTATACTGGCGCACATAATTGATGCGAAAGTGCAAGAAAGGGCTTCGCAAGACGTCCTGACCTTTGTCAAAATTAACGAGCAGGGTGACTTTCTGGACGAAAAACGGAGTTATGCAGAGCTCTGGACCAATGGTCATAAAGTAGCTCATCATCTTCTTGATGAGAAGATGAAACAAGGGGATAGCTTCGCAATCATCATGCAAAATCATCCCGAGTTCGTCGACACGATGGTTGGCTCCTCGATTGTAGGCACAATCTTTGTACCTATTGACCCTCGTACGAAAGGCCAAAAGCTAGCTTTTATGCTCAACCATGCAGATTGTAAAGGAGCGGTCATCGGAGACTATGCGATTGATAATCTGAATGAAATCATTAGCGAGTGCCCCAGTTTAGAGTGGCTTTGGATAGTCGGTGCCGACAACGAATGCTCTTTACGTAAAAAACACTTCTTCGAAATCATTAAGTCTGACTGCAATGAGATTGGTATTCGAGTCTCAAAGCCTGAACTACCAATGCAAATGTTATATACATCTGGAACTACCGGAGACCCAAAAGCAATCCTATCTCCCTACGCTCGGTTCGGCTTTGTTGCCGGCCTTGGCGAAGCCCTGGGACTAACAAAAGATGATAGGCCTTACACAGGCTTGTCACTTACCCATGCAAATGCTCAACTAATCACCCTTGGGACTACTTTAGCTATGGGTCTCAATGGGGTTTTCAGTCAGAAATTTACCAAATCAAGACTCTGGGATATAACCAGACATTATGACTGTACTATGTTTAATCTACTCGGTGGGATGACTACCGCAATTTATAGCGAGCCCGAAAGAGCCGACGATAAAAACAATCCAGTTCGATATGTATTAAGCGCTGGTATGCCTAAGAATATTTGGAATAGCTTTAGAGAACGATTTGACTGTGAAGTCTTCGAGTTTTACGGCGCAGCGGAAGGAGGGATTACCTTGAACCCTCCCGGGGGACCTATAGGCAGTATTGGAAAACCTCCCATCTCGTTAGTTGGTAAGATAGTAGACGAAAATGACGATGAAGTTACAGCTAACAGTCCCGGTGAAATCGTTTTCCAGAATGAAGATGGGTCTTGTCCACCTGTAAGTTACTTTAAAAATCATGAAGCCTCTGAAAAGAAAACAAGCGGAGGTTGGCTAAGAATGGGAGACGTCGGCTATAAAGATGCAGACGGATGGTACTACTTTTTATACCGTAAAGGTGGAGGTATTAGAAAAAACGGGGATTTTATTAATCCAGCTTTTGTTGAGAAAGAGTTAGCAGAGAACTCGCAAATAGATGACGTTTTTGTATACGGCGTCATTAGCGCTAACGGTGTACCAGGAGAAAAAGATGTCGTTGCTGCTATCGTCCCGGTCTCATTTGAAGATTTCTATCCCGACGAGGTTTTTGAAAGTTGCAGAAATAATCTTGAATCGAACTTTGTGCCAACCTATCTTCAGTTACTGGAAGAAATCCCAAAAACCGCATCTGAGAAACCGCAAGAGCGATTCTTATTGGAAAATTTCAAAGCCAAAAAAGGAAACATTTTCAGTGAAATTAGTAGTCAATGTAAATCTAAGAATTGAAATAATTCTTGGAGGATGATTACAAAACCAGCTAGAGGGGGCTAAAAGTGACTAAGCATTTAAGTTCAATAATTATTCTATTAATTTGTTGTGCAAGGCTCAGCGACGTTTGGGCAGATAATGATGAATCCATTGGGAAAATAGCCTTCGAAAAAGCTTGCGCCAGCTGCCATGGAGAAACACCAATTCCGAGAGCCATGAGTCGAGAGCAACTAGCGAAATTACCTCCGGAAAAAATTTATTCTGCACTTACAGAAGGCTTGATGCTACTTCAGGCCTCGGCACTCAACAATCTAGAGCATAGGGCAGTCTCGCTTTATCTCTCGGATACAGAATGGGGCACTGTAGAAAAGGTAAAACCAGAAGATAAAGTCATATTCTGCGAGAATGAGCTTGTACTACCAACAAAAGCCTTAGAAGAGAAACCAAGCTGGATCGGCTGGGGTTTGGATTTAGACGCTACCCGTTATCAACCTCTAGAGCACTCTCAGTTAAAAGAAACCGATTTGGCCAACTTAGAGCTTAAGTGGGCGTTTGGTTTCGAGGGGGCAATCACCGTAACCGTTCAGCCGGCTGTTGTTGGAAATGTAATATTCTTTGGCTCTCCTAACGGGGATTTGTACGCGTTTAATCGTAAAATAGGATGTGCATATTGGAAGGCAGAGACAAAAGCCTATATTAGAGCGGCGATCATAGTGGCGCCTCGAGAAAACGGCCGACTGACAGTCTATGCAGGAGATAACAAGGCTTGGCTATACGCTTTTGATGCCCAAACCGGGGAAATGATTTGGGAAACCCTTACCGATGATCACGCTTATGCACGAATTACCTCATCACCTGTTTTGCACGAAGGTAATCTGTATTTTGGTCTAGCATCTTTTGAGGAACTCGCAGGTGGTTCCGCCACTTACGAGTGCTGTACCTTTCGAGGAAGCATTGTCTCCTATGCAGCAGAGACAGGAAACCTAAACTGGAAAAGCCATATTATTCAGGAAGAACCAAAGAAAACGAAAAAAATGACTACGGGAGTGCAATTATGGGGCCCTTCAGGAGCGGCAGTATGGTCTCAACCAACGATCGATCCTAAAGCAGGGGTGCTCTATGCTACAACGGGAGACTCCTACTCAGCGCCGGCAGCTGATACAAGTGACGCTATTGTGGCCATGGATTTACAAACGGGAAAACACAAATGGTTTGTTCAAACAACTGCAGATGACGCATTCACTACAGCTTGCACCGCACCAAATGCTGATCCAATAGCTGTTGAAGAATGTGGTCCTGATGTAGATTTTGGTTCCAGCGCAATCATACGGGACCTACCAAATGGAAAGAGAGTACTACTTGCTGGGCAAAAATCAGGCGTTTTGCATGCCTTGGATCCAGATAGCAACGGAAAAATCCTGTGGCAAAAACGGCTCTCACCTGGTGGTGTGCTAGGTGGAATCGAGTGGGGTTTTGTTGCAGATGATAAATATGCTTACGTACCTATATCTGACGTCTGGGAAACAACTAGCATGCCCGGTCACGCTGGCGGCATTTATGCTGTTGATTTTTCCAACGGCGAGGAATTTTGGAATACACCAGCACCAATACCAGACTGTCTAGACATACCTGGCTGCAACGCAGGACAACCAGCAGCCGCGACACTACTTGATGACATAATCCTTTCTGCCTCAATGGATGGCCATATGCGAGCCTATAACAAAAAGTCTGGCGCCATTGTCTGGGATATCGACACCAAGGGTGAATACCAAACCGTAAATGGAGTAAAAGCGTACGGAGGCTCCATAAAAGGTGCTGGTCCCACTGTCGTTGGCGGATGGGTCTATTTTTCGTCTGGCTACGGTTTATTCGGGATGCCAGGAAATGTGTTTCTAGCGTACGGTCCAAAGTAACTTGATAAAAGTTTAGATTTGAACGCTTCATGATTAAAGATACTAGTTACGAGCTAGCGAAAGAAATTCCTAGCGGTTCTAAAATAGCTATCTTTAAAGATTCTTCGGTTCCAATGACCTTAGGATTAGACATGATTAAATCTGGGATAACCGACCTTGAGATCGTAACTGTTCCGACCGGAGGTTTACTCGTAGACTTACTTATAGGAAGTGGGTGTATAACCTCAATTGAAACCTCAGGTGTATCTCTTGGAGAAGCCGGACCCGCGCCTCGTTTCACTGAGGCTATAAAAAATGGTTCAATTACGATAAAAGATTCAACATGTCCCGCCATATACGCTGGATTACAGGCTAGCGAAAAAGGAAATCCCTTTATGCCACTTCGAGGTCTGTTGGGCTCAGACATCTTAAAATATCGAAATGACATTAAAGAAATAGACAACCCCTTTTCACCTCAAGAAAAAATAGTCTGCCTACCTGCCATAAAACCAGACTTTGCTATCTTTCACGCTCCTCTTGCAGATCGAGATGGTAATATTTATGTGGGTGTTCGCCAGGAGCTAAAACTTTTAGCGCACGCATCGGCTAATACTTTGGTCACAGTAGAGGAAATTACTAACTCGAACCTCCTATCGGATCCTAAATTAGCACCTGGAACCATCCCTGCTTTCTACGTGAAAGGTGTCGCGGTCGCTAAAGGAGGAGCCAAACCTCTAAACCTACCATACCACTACGATAACGATTTTCAGCAAATAGTCCGCTACGCTAAGTTAGCCAAATCAGAAGAGGGTTTTTCTGAGTGGATCACGCAAAACTTGATAGAGAATCATAATTCGAATTGAAAACCAGGGCGCTTTTCTATTATGAAATTCAATAGCCAAGAGTTTTTGATCAATACTATTGCTAACTTGATAGAACCTTCGAATACTATAGCGGTTGGTGTTTTATCTCCAATACCCGGTTCTGCAGCTTTATTGTCCCAACAGTTGTCTAAAAAGAGAAGAAAAAAGATCTTCATCCTAGGAAGTAATAATCCTAAATTTAAGACAGACCACGGAGTTGAAATTTTTGACCTAGCTGGACAAGGTCGGATAGATACTTTCTTTTTGAGTGGAGGTCAAATGGATGGTACCGCCAATATTAATCTGACAGGGATTGGCCCATATCCTCAACAACACACCAGATGGTCTGGGGCATTCGGTTCAGCTTACTTATACTTTCTAATCCCTCAAGTAATCCTATTTAGAGAAAAACATGACCGAGAAGTTTTAGTCGAGTCGGTTGACTTTATTAGCACACCAGGCTCCAGCTCCAAAGGTACCTATAGAACTGGGGGACCTAGCCATCTAGTCACGAATTTATGTGTTTTCGACTTTAATAGGGAGGAAAAGCAATTTTATTTACGGAGCATTCATCCCAGACACTCTCTGGAAGAAGTATTGGACAATACTGGCTTTAATTTTAGGTACTCTCCTAATCCATCCGTCACTACAACCCCATCGAAAGAAGTCTTAGAGATTTTGCGAACGGAGGTTTCTAGCGAGATCAGTGAAGTTTATCCAAAGTTCGCCAGAAAAATTTGGTCCTAGGAGACGGAATTTTCATTTATAACGCCCTTAATACCTCGCTCAAACTTTCCTTTGCATCGCCAAACAACATCCTAGTATTGTCGTTGAAAAAAAGTGGGTTATCCACGCCAGCGTATCCACTGGCCATGCTTCTTTTCAGAACCACAACATTAGTAGCTTTCCATACTTCCAAAACCGGCATACCTGCAATTGGGCTATTTGGTTCTGTTTGTGCCGAAGGATTTACTATGTCGTTGGCTCCTATTACCAACACCACATCGGTATTGGGGAAGTCTTCATTAATTTCATCCATTTCTAAAACAATGTCGTAGGGCACCCTAGATTCGGCCAATAACACATTCATGTGGCCCGGCATCCGTCCCGCAACCGGATGAATTGCAAATCGAACATTTTTTTTAGTATCTCTCAGTCGCTTTGTTATCTCATTAACCACACCTTGCGCTTGAGCCACTGCCATTCCATAACCTGGCACAATAATTACGCTATCAGCGTTTTTGAGGGATTCAGCGGTATCAGTTGCAGACTGACCGATAGCTTCCCCCTCAAAAACGGCCGCTCCTCCAACAGAGCCCGTCCCAAAGCCACCTGCGATCACCGCCAAAAATTTTCTGTTCATAGCTTTACACATGATATAGCTTAGGATAGCTCCGCTAGAACCAACCAAGGCCCCCGTCACAATCAAGAGATCATTAGACAGCATAAATCCTGTGGCAGCGGCGGCCCAACCAGAATAGCTATTTAACATAGACACGACCACTGGCATATCCGCGCCCCCGATGGCCATCACCATGTGCACTCCGAAAAGCAAGGCTATAAAGGTCATCACTATCAGAAGTATGGCCCCGTCGTCAACATTGGTAGCCTCAATAAAGTATCCACCTAAAATTACGCAAAGCACACCCAGAGCGAAGTTGAACCAATGTCTTCCAGGAATCATCACCGGCTTACCATCTATTACGCCTTTAAGCTTTCCAAAGGCAACCACGGAGCCGGTGAAGGTGACACCACCTATCAAAACGCCGAGATAAATCTCAACATCATGGATCGTTTTCTCCACCCCCGTGAAGCTTACCCCTTCAAGATAACTCGCAAAGCCAATAAAAACTGCTGCTAGGCCAACGAAACTGTGCAAAATCGCCACCAATTCTGGCATTTCAGTCATTTGGACTCTTCTAGCTAAGAAAGTCCCTATACCGCCACCTATCAACATGACGACAATTAATAAACCGTAAGCTGTCACTTCGCCGCTCGCTACTGTCGCTATTATTGCTACTGTCATTCCTATAATTCCGTAAAAATTTCCACGGCGAGAGGTTTCTGGATGACTGAGGCCAGACAAACTCAAAATGAAAAAAATAGCTGCAATTATGTAACTCGCTGTAAGAATACCTGAAGCCATACGTTTATCCTTTTTACTTTCTAAACATTTCGAGCATACGGCGGGTGACCAAAAAGCCGCCAGCGATATTTATTGTAGCAATCAGAACCGATATTGAGGCTAAGATAATGGTTACGGTGGAGCTAGAGGAAATCTGCAAAATTGCTCCAATTACTATGATCCCTGATATCGCATTGGTGACACTCATCAAAGGGGTATGTAATGCTGGGGTGACATTCCAAATCACTTGATATCCAACAAAGCACGCCAACACGAAAACAGTAAGGTGAGACATAAAGGCCTCTGGAGCCACTCTTCCTATACCCCATAACATGAGCGCCCCTAAAGAAAGTGTGATTAGCTGCGCCCAAGGACTGCGTGGCTGCTCTTTCGGCACCACTACAGGGGTTTCAATTTTTTTCTTTGAAGCTGCAGATAGCTTTGGTGGAGGAGCCGGCCATATAATGTTTCCCTTGTGGACGACGGTAGACCCGCGCACCACTTCATCTTCCAAGTCAAATTGAAGCTGACCTTCTTTTTCAGGTGTCATATCTGTAATCAAATGCCTCAGGTTAGTTGCAAAAAGTTGACTGGACTGGGTTGCTAACCGGCTAGGTAAATCCGTAAAACCGATAATTGTCACCCCCTTCGATTTGCAAATCTCGCCAGGTTTGGTCAATTCACAATTGCCGCCTTGCTCGGCCGCTAAATCAACAATCACACTACCATCTCTCATCGAATCAACCATTTCCTCTGTTATCAGCTTGGGAGCTGGTTTACCCGGAATTAAGGCCGTCGTTACAATAATATCTACGTCTTTTGCCTGCTCGGCAAAAAGTTCCATTTCCGCTCTTATAAATTCTTCGCTCATTACCTTCGCATAACCGCCAGCACCGCCACCCTCCTCCTGGAATTCGAGCATCAAAAATTCCGCGTCCATACTTTCAACTTGTTCCTTCACCTCTGGACGAGTATCGAAAGCCCGTACTATAGCGCCCATACTTTTCGCGGCCCCGATAGCTGCCAAACCAGCCACTCCAGCTCCTATTATCAAAACTTTCGCAGGAGGTATCTTCCCAGCTGCTGTAATTTGACCAGTAAAAAACCGACCGAATTGCCCAGCCGCTTCTACTATGGCTCGATAACCCCCGATATTGGCCATTGAACTCAAAGCATCCATTTTCTGAGCCCTAGATATTCTCGGCACGCAATCCATAGCGATCAAATTAATCTTTCTACGCTCTGCAACTTTTAGCATGTCCTCATTCTGAGCTGGCCAGAGAAACGAAATGAGCGTTTGCCCCTCACTGAGAAGCTCTATCTCCTCTTTATTTAGAGCGCTATTAAAGCCAGGTCCCCTAACCTTTAATATGACATCAGCTTCCTGCCAAGAGGCAATATCGGCTGGAACTATTGAAGCACCTGCATCAATAAATGAAATATCGCTGAAATTTGCCGCCTTACCAGCCTCTTCCTCAATAGAGATTTCATAACCAAGTTTCTTGAGCTCGCGTACGACACTAGGAGTAGTAGCTACCCTGTTTTCACCTTCGTACGACTCCATAGGGACAAAAATTCGCATATTAGACCTCTTCCAGGATAAGGTTCTTAAATTGTTCGAAAAAAAGCGGTTTCACAACTTTTCCAAACTCTTTTTAGGATGCATATTTCCACTTCTAGTCAGATATTACGCGGAGAAAATGCTTTAGGTTTCAATTAGCGTAATATTATCCTATCCTTACCCTACATCAAAGTATTGAGCAATTGAAAAAGGGGCCTTTTGCTATGGAAATACACGCGGACAATATTTTTCAAAATGAGGATCAATTACGTGCTTTCATCGGCACACCTGCTGATTTAGCGGTTGCAAAGGCAATAGGCCACCTAGATAAATACTGTCTGGCTTTCATACAACGCAGCCCCTTCGTTTTGGTAGGAACCGCCTCAAAAGACGGCAAAAACGATGTATCTCCTAGAGGGGACGCTGCTGGCTTTGCTCATGTAATTGATGAGAACACCCTTTTTATACCTGAGAGGCCCGGAAATAAACGAGTTGATACTCTTTCAAATTTAATTGAAAACCCAAGCGTAGGACTACTCTTTCTTGTTCCGGGTTTTGATGATTGTCTCCGAGTAAATGGAAAAGCCAAGGTTATAAAAGACCAGAAACTACTAGAGCGATGTGCTGTAAACAAAAAGATTCCCCAACTGGGAATACTGATTGAGGTTGAAGGGGCCATGCTCCATTGCGC
>MDTG01366332.1_pt1 | contig 17825 bp, 17 predicted proteins | sample 811421 | NCBI WGS metagenome assembly MDTG01 (sample SAMN05326645, study PRJNA326480) | marine metagenome | isolation source: seawater | place: Pacific Ocean: South East | collected 2011 | reverse complement strand
TTCGCCGAGGTCGACGACCTGCGCGACGCCGTGGCGGCCGCCATGAGCGGCTGCAACCGGCCCGCCTATGTCGGCGAGGAGGCGCCGGGCAACCTGGGCGCCGCCGACCACAACCCGGCGCTGCTGCTGAACCACCTGCATTTCCATCGCGCCGCCAAGACGGCCTTCGAGGTCGACTGCATGGCCCGCGCCAACCAGCGCGCGGTGGCCGGCCACACGGCCGCCCGGGCGGCCTTCGAATCCGGCGCGAGCGAGTTCGACACGCACCTGAGCTACCTCGCGGCGGCGCGACAGACGCCGGAGCAGCTGCCCTATCACAGCATCGTCGCCCAGAACCGCCATGCCGGCGTGCTGCACTACCAGCACTACGACCGCGAGCCGCCCGAGCCGTTGCTGAGCTTCCTGATCGACGCCGGCGCCAGCGAGTGCGGCTATGCCGCCGACGTCACCCGCACCTATGCGGCGGACGGCGACGGCGATTTCGCGGCGCTGGTCCGCGACATGGACACCGCCCAGCGCCGGCTGATCGACGGCATCCGGCCCGGCATCGGCTTCGCCGACCTGCACGCCGCCGCGCACCGCGCCGTCGCCGAGCTGCTGGCGTCACACGGCATCGTGCGCTGCACTCCGGACGCGGCCCTGGAGACGGGCATCACCCGGGCCTTTCTGCCCCACGGGCTCGGCCACCTGATCGGCCTTCAGGTCCACGACGTCGGCGGTCAGCAGGCCAGTCCGGAAGGCGGCTTGCGCCCGCCCGATCCCGCCTATCCGGCGCTGCGGCTCACCCGCACCATCGACACCGACTACGCCTTCACCATCGAGCCGGGCCTCTACTTCATTCCTATGCTGCTCGACGAGCTGCGCGACGGCCCTGCCGGCAGCGACGTGAACTGGGACCGGGTCGAGCACTTCGCGCCGTTCGGCGGCATCCGCATCGAGGACAACGTGGTCGTCACCGGCGACGGGGTCCGCAACCTGACGCGAGAGGCGTTCGCGCGGCATGCCTGAGCTCACCGTCGAACGCCTGTTCAGCGACCCTCCGCTGTTCGGCGGCGTTCCACAGAACCCGCGATTCACCCCGGACGGCCGCTATGCCGCCTTTCTGCGGCTCGCGCCCGACGATCGCGAGCGGCTCGACCTGTGGCGCGTCGACCTGGAGACCGGCGCGCTCGACTGCTGGGTCCCCGCCACCCGGCTCGGCGGCGTCGACGCCGGACCGCGGACCGAGGCGGAACGGGCCGAGCGCGAACGCCGGCGACAGTTCGCCGGCGGCATCACCGCCTTCGCCTTCAGTCCCGACGGCCGGCGTCTGCTGCTGCCCGTGGAAGGCACGGCTTTCGTGCTGGACATCGAGCGCGACGAGCTCGCTGCCGTCACGCCGGCGGGCACCCGGCAGACCGACATCCGCTTCTCGCCGGACGGCCGCCAGCTCAGCTACGTGCGCGACGGCGACCTGTACCGCTACGACCTGGACGAGGGCCGCGAGGTCCGCCTGACCGCCGATGGCGGCGGCATCGTCAGCAACGGCCTGGCGGACTTCATCGCCCAGGAGGAGATGCACCGCTTCGAGGGCTACTGGTGGTCGCCGGACGCCCGCTACCTGGCCTTCACCCGTGTGGACGAATCACCGGTGGCCGTGTCCCAGCGCTTCGAGGTGAACGCCGACGAGGTGACCACCATTCCCCAGCGCTACCCATACGCCGGCGCCGACAACGCCGACGTGCGGTTGATCGTGCTGGACGTGACCAGCGGCGACATGACCGAGATCGCGTACCGCCAGGAGCAGGACGACTACCTGGCCAGGGTCGCGTGGCTCGGTGCGCGGCTTGCGGTGCAGCGCCAGAGCCGCGACCAGCAGACGCTCGAACTCACGCTGTTCGACGCCGATGGCGGCAACGCCGAGACCGTGCTGCGGGAATCCTCGGCGACCTGGATCAACCTGCACGACAACTTCATGCCGCTGCCGGACCCCGACCGGGGATTCCTGTGGACGTCGGAGCGGACCGGCGCCAGCCACCTCTACGTCTACCGGAACGGCGCGCTGCAACCGATGACCAGTGGCGCCGGACGCGTCAATCGCGTCCTGTGGACGGACGGCCGCAACGCCCTGGTCACCGGCTGGATCGACAGCCCGACGGAACAGCACCTGTTCCTGGTCCCCGTGGACGAGCCCGGCCCCGTGCAGCGGCTCACCGGGGAGGCCGCGTGGCACGAGCCGGTGGTCGACAGCGGCGGCCAGCGGGTGCTGGACCGGCTGTCCAGCCTGGACGTGCCGGGCCGGCTCGACCTGCTGACGCTGGCCGCCGGCGCCGCGCCGCGGCCGCGGGTTCTCGTGGAAGAGCGGATCGACGCGGATCACCCCTACGCGCCCTACCGGGACGAACACGTCACCCCGGAACTCGGCGTGCTGACCGCCGAGGACGGCCAGCGGCTGCACTTCCGCCTGACCCGCCCGAGCGGCCCGGCCCCGGAGGCCGGCTATCCGGTCATCGTCCACGTCTACGGCGGCCCCGGCGTCCAGCGGGTGCGCAACGAGTGGCCCCCCATGGTGCTGCAACTGCTCGCCCGGCGCGGCTACGGCGTCCTCGAGCTGGACAACCGGGGCAGCAGCAACCGGGACCGGCGCTTCGAGGCGCCGATCTACCGCCAGCTCGGATCGGCGGAGGTCGCCGACCAGGTCCGCGGGGCCCGTTATCTGGCGGGCCTGCCCTGGGTCGACGCCGGGCGCATCGGCGTGTTCGGGCACAGCTACGGCGGCTACATGACCCTGATGTGCCTGCTCAAGCATCCCGAGACCTTCAAGGCCGGCATGTCGGTCGCACCGGTGACCGACTGGACCCTCTACGACACCCACTACACCGAGCGCTATCTGCAGACGCCGCTGGCCAATCCCGACGGCTACCGGGCCAGCGCCGTCACCACCCATGCGGCCGGGCTGTCGGGCAAGCTGCTGCTGGTGCATGGCATGGCGGACGACAACGTGCTGTTCACCCACAGCACCCGGCTGTTCCGGGAACTGCAGGCCCACAACCTGCCCTTCGAGATGATGGCCTACCCCGGCTCGAAGCACGCCCTGCAGGAGCGCGACGTGTCGATCCACCGCTTCACCCTGCTGCTGGACTTCTTTGGACGCAACCTATGACCGATGCCGTGCGCGTACGCCCCGCCCGCCCCGAGGACGCGGCGCTGATCGTCGAATTCAACCGGGCCATGGCCGAGGAGAGCGAGGACAAGGGGCTCGACCTCGACGTGCTGAAACGCGGCGTCGACTACCTGCTCTCGCACCCGGCGGATGGCTTCTACCTGATGGCGGAGCGCGACGGTGCGACCGCCGGCTCGCTGATGGTCACCTACGAGTGGAGCGACTGGCGCGCCGGCCGGTTCTGGTGGATCCAGAGCGTCTACGTGCTGCCGGAGCACCGCCGTCACGGCGTCTACCGCGCCATGCACGCCCACGTTCGTGAGCGGGCGGCGGCGGACCCGGAAGCCTGCGGGCTGCGTCTGTACGTGGAGCACGAGAACACCGGCGCCATGGCCACCTACCGGGCGCTCGGCATGACCGAGACCCACTACCGGCTGTACGAAGAGGAGTTCTGAGTCTCAGCCGACGCGCACGCCGAACAGGCTTTCGAAGTTGGCCGTGGTGGTCGCGGCCAGCGCCTCGGGCGAGCAGCCGCGCAGCCGCGCCAGGAAGGCCGCCGTGTCCGGCAGATACCCCGGTTCGTTGCGCTGGCCGCGATGCGGCACCGGCGCGAGCCAGGGGCAGTCGGTCTCGACCAGCAGGCGATCTTCCGGAATCCTCAATGCCACGTCGCGCACGTTGTCGGCGTTGCGGAAGGTGACGATCCCCGAGATCGACACGTAGTAACCCAGATCGAGCGCCGCGCTGGCCAGCTCCCAGGACTCGGTGAAGCAGTGGAGCACGCCGCGCACGCCGGAATGGGCGCGCAGCAGGTCCAGCGTGTCCGTCTCCGCCGCGCGGGTATGGACGACCACCGGAAGGCCATGCTGCGACGCCAGCGCGAGCTGCTCGTCGAACGCCGTCCGCTGACGGCGCTGCGCCTCCGGCTGCGATTCGTGAAAGTAATCCAGGCCGGTTTCGCCGACGGCCACCACCCGCGGGTGGGCGAGCCGCCCGGCCAGCCAGTCGCGCGACCCGGCCGCCGCCTCCGGGTGCTGACCGGCCGTCGCCCAGACGTCGTCGTGGGCGTCAGCCAGGGACACCACGTCGTCGATGCCCTCCGCGTCGACGCCGATGCAGAGAAACGCGCCCACGCCAGCGGCCCGCGCGCGCGTCAACGCCGCGTCCGGATCATCCAGGTAGTTCAGATGGCAGTGGGAGTCGACCAGCAAAACGGCGGCGCCGGCGCCTCACATGGTGTGGGTGTGGCGGTCGGACTGGAGCGCCCCGGCCAGGTAGGTCTCGATCTTGCTGCGCGCCACGTCGTCCTGATCGTTGAACTGCACGCCGATGCCGGCGGCCCGGGCGCTCTGGGCGCCTTTGGGCGTGACCCAGACGACCCGGCCGGCCACCGGAATCTTCTCGGCTTCGTCCATGAGATTCAGCAGCATGAACACCTCGTCGCCGAGCTCGTATTCCTTCTTGGTCGGAATGAACAGGCCGCCGTTGCGCACGAAGGGCATGTAGGCGGCGTACAGCACGGCCTTGTCCTTGATGGCCAGCGAGAGGATTCCGTTCCGGGCGCTGCGTTTCGCACTCATGTCCAATCCATTCGGCGCAGGTCGCGCTCAGGCTCGTTCCAGGTCTTGCTCGTCCGGTCACTGCCGACCGTTGGTCGCCGCCGACCGTTCCCGACCCCGCCGGACGCCTCGGCGCCGGGGGTGTCCGGGCGCGCACCGCATGGTGACGACAGCATCATCAATGGCGCGCAACTGCTTGTCAGACAATAACTTTTGCCGCCAATCCCCGGCGCATCGTCATGATCCGACGCCGCCCGCCGGCTGTCAACGCGATCCACGAGACGCCGGTCACGGGCTGAACACGGACCCACGGCCCGCCGTGACGGCCCGCTGCAAGGTCTTGTCATAGGATAGCGCATCCCCGGCGCAACGGCCGTGAACCAGCGCCCAGCCGATCCGTCAGGGCCTGGCGCTCTCCACCCGGCGCCAGCACACCAGCAGACGCTCCGCCAGCAGACGGTCGTTGGCGGAATTGGACGAGAGCAGCTGGCGGCGCACCCAGACGAGCTCGTCCGCGAACCCCATGAGCGCGCGCGCCGGTGCGGGATCCGGCCGCGCCAGCGGCCGGTGCCCGGCGGCCATCGCGGCGACGTAACGATACCAGCGCCCGAGGGCATCCGGCAGGCCGCTGTCCAGCAGGCCGGCCACCACCTCGCCGTCCCGCGCGGGGTCCAGGGCGAGCTCCAGCAGCCCGGCGAGCAGAGGCTGTCCGCCGGCCTCGGCAGCCGCGACGGCCACCGGCGCTCCGCCGTGCTCGAACAACCGCAGATCCAGGACATCCGCCGCAACCCGGTCGGCGAGCCAGTCGCGGGCCGCCTGGTGGTCGGGCCGGATCTCCAGCCGCTGGCAGCGGCTGCGGATGGTCGGCAGCAGACGGCCGGGCTGGCTGCTGACCAGCAGCAGGTGGGTACCCGGCGGCGGCTCCTCCAGCGTCTTCAGCAGGGCGTTGGCGGCACTGGTGTTGAGGGCCTCGGCCCCGGCGAGGACGGCGACCTTGCGCGGACCGGACTGGGGCGTTCCCTGGGCGAAAGCGACGATCTCACGCACCGCGTCCACCTTGATGACGGCCCCGTCGGGAACGACCCAGCGCAGATCCGGGTGAGCCAGAGCGGCCGCCTCCCGGTCGGTGTCGGCGTCGATCAGCCGCAGCGCCATCCAGTTCGCGAAGTCCCTCTCGCCCCAGCCCGGGGGCCCGGTGACGAGCAGCGCATGCGGCAGGGTGCCGGCCTCGAGCCGGCGCGCCACGTCCCGGGCCAGGTCATCGTGCCAGGGCAGCAGGCTCACGGGGCGCCCTCCCCGGCCAGAAAGCCATCCAGCGCCTCGGCGATGCGCCCCTGCACCACCGGCAGCGGGTCGCCCGCGTCGATGATCCGGAAGCGCGGCGCTCCGGCGGCCCTGGCCAGATATCGTTCTCGAACCCGCTCGAAGAACGGCCTCGCCTCGCGCTCGAAACGGTCGCGCTCCCGGTCGGCCATGCGGGCCTCCGCCGCTTCCAGAGACAGATCGAGGTACAGGGTCAGGTCCGGCTGCAGCTCGTCCTGCACCAGGGACTCCAGCACCGTGATGGTCTGCAGGTCGAGCCCCCGTCCGCCGCCCTGGTAGGCGTAGGTGGCATCGGTGAACCGGTCGCACAACACCCAGGCCCCGCGCGCCAGAGCCGGCCGGATCACCTGGTCGAGGTGCTGCGCCCGGGCCGCGAACACCAGCAGCAGCTCGGTCAGCGGGGCCATGGGCTCGTCGCGCAGGGCCAGCAGCAGGTCGCGAATCTCCTCCGCCAGCGGCGTGCCGCCGGGCTCGCGGGTGGTCACCACCTCGACGCCGGCCGCCCGCAGCCGCGCCTCGACGAAGGCCAGGTTGGTGGACTTGCCGACGCCTTCTCCACCCTCCAGGGTGACGAAGCGTCCACGACGCTGGTCCGATCGGGCGGTCATGGCCGGCAGCTCCCGTTCATGGCATCTGATAGCGGCGCACCGCGGCCTCGTGCTCGTCGAGACTCACGGAGAATTTGCTCGAGCCGTCGCCACGGCTGACGAAATACAGATACTCACCGTCGGCGGGATGGAGCGCGGCGTGGATCGAGCGCTGGCCGGGCAGCGCGATCGGGGTCGGCGGCAGGCCCCGGTTGCGGTAGGTGTTGTAGGGCCCCGGCGCGCGCAGGTCGGCGCGCCGGAGATCGCCGTCGAAGCGGTCGCCGAGACCGTAGATCACCGCCGGGTCCGTCTGCAGCCGCATGCCGCGTTCGAGGCGCAGCGCGAACACCTGACTGATCAGTGGCCGGTCGTCCTCGCGACCCGTCTCCTTCTCGATCAGGGAGGCCGCGATCAGCGCCTGGTACGGGGAGTCGTAGGGCAGCCCGGCGTCCCGGTCCTCCCAGGCGGCGTCGAGCACGCTCTGCATCCGCACGTAGGCCCGGCGCAGGATGTCCGCGTCGCTGTCACCGCGGACGAAGTGATAGGTGTCGGGAAAGAACAGGCCTTCCGCGTGGCCGCCGGGCAGCCCGAGCACCTCGAGCAGCGTGTGTACGGTCACGCCGTCCAGGGTCACGTCGAGCGCGGGGTGCCGGGCCAGCTCGGCCACCGCCTGCATCGCGGTCCACCCCTCCAGCAGCTTGACGTCATAGGTCACGACCTCGCCGTCGACGAACCGCTGCAGGACCCTGACCGGGCTGTCCCCCTGGCGCATCTCGTACTCACCGGCCTGTACCCGGCGGGCGTCGCCGGACAGCCTGGCGAGCCAGGTCCACAGCCGCGGGTGGTCGACCACGCCGCGCTCGTGGAGGCGATGCGCCAAGTGGCCGAAGGCTTCGCCGCGCTCGATGACGATCAGCTCGCGACCGTCGACGGACAGCGGCTGCTGCTGCCAGCGGGCGACGTAGGACGTGACGGCGACCGCCGCGACCACGGCCACGGCGACGATCGCCAGCAGCACGCCGCGCCAGCTCATGAGTCGGGATTGCGGAGGGGAAGGCTCACCGCTCGCATTCTACACGACGGCCACGGGCCGACGCCGGGCAGGCGCCCGGCGACCGGCGTCAGAGCTTGCGGAAGATCACCGTGCCGTTGGTGCCGCCGAATCCGAAGGAATTCGACAGCGCGGCGTCGATCTTCACGTCCCGTGCCGTGTGGGGCACGTAGTCGAGATCGCAGCCCTCGCTGGGGTTGTCGAGGTTGATGGTCGGCGGCAGCTTCTGGTGATGCAGCGCCAGCACCGTGAAGATCGCCTCGACGGAGCCGGCGGCGCCGAGCAGATGGCCGATCATCGACTTGGTGGAGCTGACCGCGACCCGGGTGTCCGCGCCGAACACCGACTTGATGCCCTTGGTTTCGGACAGGTCGCCTAGCGGCGTCGACGTACCGTGGGCATTGATGTAGCCGATCTCGTCCGGGTTCATCCCGGCGTCGCGCAGAGCATTGCGCGTCGACGCCGCGCCGCCTTCGCCGTTCTCCAGCGGGCTGGTGATGTGATGCGCGTCGCCGCTCATGCCGAAGCCCGCCAGCTCGCAGTAGATCCGCGCGCCGCGGGCCTTCGCCCGCTCGTACTCCTCGAGCACCAGCACGCCGGCACCGTCGCCCAGCAGGAAGCCGTCGCGATCCTCGTCCCACGGCCGGCTCGCCTTCTCCGGCTCGTCGTTGCGGGTGGACAGGGCCTTCATCGAGGCGAACGCCGCCATGGTGATCGGCGAGGTCGCCATCTCGGCGCCGCCCACGACCATGACGTCGGCATCGCCGTGCTGGATCATCCGGGCGCCGAAGCCGATGTTGTGGGTGCCGGTGGTGCACGCAGTGACCACGGCGATGTTCGGGCCGCGATAGCCGTACCGGATGGACAGGTTGCCCGAGATCATGTTGATCACGCTGGCCGGCACGAAGAACGGCGACACCCGTCCGGGGCCCTTGCCCAGCAGGACGTTGTGCGTTTCCTCGATGGTGTTGATGCCGCCGATGCCGGAGCCGATGGCCAGCCCGTAGCGCTCGGCGTCGTCGGGATGTTCAGGCAGCCCGGCGTCCGCGATGGCCTGCATGCCGGCCACCATCCCGTACTGGACGAACGGGTCGATGCGGCGCAGCTCCTTGCGATCCAGGTATTCGGTCGGATCGAAGTCCTTGAGGGCCGCGGAGATGCGAACGGAATGGCCGCTGGTGTCGAAGGTCTCGATCGGACCCGCGCCGCTCTTGCCGGCGAGCGCGTTCTCCCAGCTCGTCGCCACGTCGTTACCGATCGGGGACAGCATCCCCATCCCGGTCACCACAACGCGTCGCTTGGTCATCGTCGACTCCTGTTCGAGCGCGTTTCAGCGAAACGCGGCCAGAAAGCAGGAAGCCGCACCGATCCTTCGCGTGCGGCTTCCGGCATGATCAGCGAGGCTGGTCTCTTACTGGTGAGCCAGGATGTAGTCGATCGCCTCTTTGACCGTGGTGATCTTCTCGGCTTCTTCGTCCGGAATCTCGGTCTCGAATTCTTCCTCGAGGGCCATCACCAGTTCCACCGTGTCCAGCGAGTCGGCGCCGAGGTCTTCGACGAAGGACGCGTCGTCCTTCACTTCGTCTTCCTTGACCCCGAGCTGCTCACAGATCAGTTTCTTGACTCGTTCTTCTACGCTGCTCATGCCGCGGTTTTCTCCCAATCAGGTTCGTGGAGCGTCAGTCCCTCCGAGCGTCGCGCATTCTATAGAGGGCTCATACCCAATTCAAGCAAACGCCGGACCCTTGGAACATGCACTAACCTGCTGTTTTAGTTGAAATTCTGCTGCAATGAACGGGTCCGTTGCAGCCCTCCGAAAGCCCTGCGTCAACCCATGTACAGGCCGCCGTTGACCTGAATCGTCTCCCCGGTGATGTATCCCGCGCCCTCGCCCGCCAGGAACGCGACGGCGTTGGCGATGTCGTCCGGCGCACCCATGCGCCCCAGCGGAACCCGCTCCAGCATCGCCTCGACCTGGGACTCCGTGAGCTCGGCTGTCATGTCCGTCTCGATGAACCCGGGCGCCACTGCGTTCACCGTGATACCCCGGCTCGCGACCTCGTGGGCCAGCGAGCGGGTGAAACCTTCGATGCCGGCCTTGCTGGCGACGTAGTTGCTCTGCCCGGGGTTGCCCATGCGGGCCACGACCGAACTCAGATTGATGATCCGCCCCCACCGCGCCTTCATCATCGCACGCAGCGCCGGTTTGATCACCCGATAGAGCGAGCCGAGGTTCGTGTCGACCACGGTCTGCCACTCCTCGGCCTTCATGCGCATGAGCAGATTGTCCCGGGTCACCCCGGCGTTGTTGACGATGATCAGCGGCGGGCCGACGTCGTCCGCCATCCCGGCGAAGGCGGCCTCGACCGACGACTCGTCCTCCACCCGCATGACCAGCCCCCGGCCGTTGCCGCCGAGATGACCGCCGATCGCCTCGGCGCCGGCCTCCGACGTGGCCGTGCCGACCACGTAGCATCCATCCCGGGCCAGGCGTTCCGCGATGGCGCGGCCGATGCCGCGGGAGGCCCCGGTGACCAGGGCGACCCGGCGGGTCTGCGTGCTGCCGTCACTCATACCGTCACTCCCCCTGCAGCGCCGAACGAAGCCCGTCGAGGGTACCGAGCGCCGCCGTGTCGAGCGACTTGTCTATGCGCTTGATCAGCCCCCCGAGTACCCGTCCGGGCCCGCATTCGACCATGCGGGTGACGCCCTGATCGGCCATCGCGCGAACGCAGGCGGTCCACAGCACGGGACTCGAGATCTGCTCGAGGAGCTTGCGGCGCAGCGCATCCACGTCGCCGGCGACCGCCGCGTCGACGTTCTGAACCACGGGAATCGACGGCAGCTGCAGCGGCGCGCCGTCGAGGTCGGCGGCGAACGCCTCCTGGGCCGGACGCATCAGCGCGCAATGAAACGGACCGCTCACCGGGAGCATGGCCGCGCGCCGCGCGCCGAGTTCCCGACACCGCGCAGCGGCGGCTTCCACGGCCGCCGCGGTGCCGGCGATGGCCACCTGCCCCGGGGCGTTGTAGTTGGCGGCGGAGACCACGCCGTCGACACCGGCGCAGGCGGCCTCGACCTGCTCGTCGTCGAGGCCGAGGATGGCGGCCATGGCGCCTTCGCCCTGGGGCACGGCCTCCTGCATGAGCTGGCCGCGCCGATGAACGAGGCGCACCGCGTCAGCGAATGGCAGCGCGCCCGCGCACACCAGCGCCGAATACTCGCCGAGGCTGTGTCCGGCTACCGCCGTCGGCGTGGCGCCGCCTTCGGCCTGCCAGATCGCCCACAGGGCAACGCTCGCCGTGAGGATCGCCGGCTGGGTGATCTCGGTACGGATCAGCTCGTCGTCGGGGCCCTCCGTGACGATGCGCCACAGCGGCCGCGATATCGCCTCGCCTGCCTCCTCGAAATGCTGCTGGACCTGGGGAAACTCCCCCGCCACGTCGGCGAGCATGCCGACGGCCTGGGACCCCTGGCCGGGGAAGACGAAGCCGAGCGACATCGGCACCTCCTGTTCGTTGCGTACTGTTCTTTGCGTGCTGTTCTTTGCGCGCTGTTCTTTGCGCGCTATTCTTTGCGTGCTGTTCGCTGCGCAGTTGCTGCGGGTGACGCGGCAGGCGCCGATCCCCCAGAGCGGCCGATGCACCCGGTGTGCCGCAGGCGGCTACTCTTCAGGCGCCCCCGACGCCAGCGCGGCCTCGAGCCGCTCGTGAACCCGTCCGGTCACCTCCAGCGCGGCCTGGGCAATGGCGCTGCCGAAGCCCTCCTGATCCGCCGAGCCGTGGCTCTTGACCACGACGCCGGACAGGCCCACGAAGCTCGCGCCATTATAACGCTGCGGATTCAGATCGTGGCGCAACCGCTGCAGCTTGCCCCGGGCCAGCGACATGCCGGCCCGTTCCAGCGGGTTGAGCGCGTCGAACCAGCCGCGCAGCAGGTGCCCGGCCATGCGGGCGGCGCCTTCGATGGACTTCAGCGCGATGTTGCCGGCGAATCCGTCGGCGACCACCACGTCCGCGCGGCCGTCGAACAGCACGTTGCCCTCGATGAAGCCGATGTAGTCGACGGCCGGGTCCGCCGACATCAGCGCCGCGGCCTGGTTCTGCAGCTCCGGCCCCTTGCCGGACTCGGTGCCGATGTTGAGCAGTCCGGTCCGCGGCGCCGCCACGCCGCCCGCATGTCTCGCCAGCAGGGTGCCCATCAGTGCGAACTGATGGAGCTGAACCGGCGTGCAGGCGAGATTCGCCCCGAGGTCCAGCATCCAGAACGGGCCCTCGACCCCGGCCAGCGCCTTGCAGATCGCCGGCCGCTCGACGCCGGGCACCATGTCGAGCACGAGGCGCGACAGGGCCATCAGCGCGGCGGTGTCCCCGGCGCTGACCACGGCGTCGGCACGGCCCTCGCCGAGCAGCAGCAGCGCGCGCCGCATCGACGAGTCCGGACGGCGTCGCAGCACGTCACTCAGCGAATCGTCGGGAGACAGGCGCTCTGCCGCATGCACGACTTCGATGCCGTGGGCATGGGCCGGCAGCAGCGGACGTATGGCGGACTCGTCGCCGACGAGCAACAGATGCGCGCACTGAGCCTCCCGGGAGAGGGCGACGGCGGCGGGAACGGTGACGGAAGGGCCGCCGTCTCCGCCCATCGCGTCGACGGCGATCCGGGGGAGCGGCGGCATCAGGACTATCTTGCGCCGGAGCGGTCAGGCGCCGGCACGGGCGCCGGAGCCATCACTCGGCGCTTTCGACGACTTTCTTGCCGCGGTAGTAGCCATCCGCGCTGACGTGGTGCCGGCGGTGGGTCTCACCGGTGGTCGGCTCGATGGACAGGGCCGGGCCCCGGATCGCATCGTGGGAACGGCGCATGTCGCGCCGCGAGCGGGATTTCTTGTTCTGCTGAACTGCCATGTCGAAACTCCATCAATCTGCTGCGCTGCCGACCGTCGTCGACAATCCTCTGTTCTGCTTCCATCCGTTCTGCTGCGACCGGCCGCTGGCCCTGCCGCCCTGCCGGGTTACCGCTTGAGCTGTGACAACACGTCGAACGGGTTGTCACGAGCCTCGTCGACCGGCGCCTCGCCGGCCGGGAAGGACAGCGCCGGCGCATTCGGGCACGGTTCCTCCGAGCACAGTCGCTCGGGCACGGCGAGCAGCAGCTCGTCCTCGATCACGTCGGCAATCGACACGGACTCCGATTCCGCCACCAGCACGTCGGCCTGTTCCGCCAGCTCGCTGGCCACGGTGCCATCCCGCACGATGCACAGCCGGAACGTCAGCCGGACCGGCCAGTCTCCGGCCGCCAGACAGCGCTGGCAGGTCGGCCGCAGGATCGACGTCAGCGTTCCCTGAACCCAGGGGCGGCCGGTGTCGTCCTTGGAGAACACCATGTCCACGGACAGGGTGCCCACGCCTGGCGCCAGCTCCGTCAGGCGGCGCAATTCGCTCGCCGGCAACTCACGGACGACCCGGGCTTCCTGCCTCGCCAGTTCCAGGTAAGGCAGACGCTCGTCGGGGTGGGTATCCATCGCGGCGCCATCATAGGTACCGACCCCGCGGCTGTAAAGCGGAATCTGTGCCGCAAACGGCACGTAAACGATTAGAATCCCTCGAAATTTCTGGTATCGAGAGGTAGCCGTTGAGCGGACTCATTCTGGCCTCGTCGTCGCGCTACCGGGCCGGGCTGCTGCAGCGCCTCGGACTGGACTTCGACCAGGTGTCGCCGGACGTCGACGAAACTCCCCGGGCCGGCGAGTCGCCCGAGGACCTGGTGCGACGGCTGGCGGCCGACAAGGCCCGCGCCGTCGCCGCACGGCATCCGGGCCGCGTCGTGATCGGCTCCGACCAGATTGCCGTGGCCGGCGGCGAGGTGCTCGGCAAGCCCGGCGACCGGCCCCGGGCCGTCGATCAGCTCACCCGGCTGTCCGGGCAGACCGTCACCTTTCTCACCGGACTCTGCGTGGTCGATGCCGCCGGCGGCGAGCAGCTCGAGCAGGTGTCCACCCAGGTCGTGTTCCGCACCCTGACCGCCGGGGAGATCGAGGACTACGTCGACCGCGAGCGCCCCTTCGACTGCGCCGGCTCCTTCAAGTCCGAGGCCCTCGGCATCGCGCTGTTCGAGGCCGTGCGCTCCGACGATCCCACCGCTCTGATCGGGCTGCCGCTCATCGCCCTGTGCGGCATGCTGGGCAGGGCCGGAATCCGGGTTCTGGCCTGACCGCCGCCGGCCATTCCCCTCAGCCGCCGCCGAGGGCCTCGAACGCCGCCGTCAGCGCCGCCGGCAGCGGCGCCTCGAACCGCCGACGCCGGCCGTCCAGCACCAGCGATATCGACGCCGCGTGCAGGCACAGCCGGTGCACGCCCGCCTCCCGGGCGCCGGCGAGCTGGGCGGGCGTGCTGTACTTCTCGTCGCCGACCACCGGATGGCCGCTGGCCGCGGCGTGCACCCGGATCTGGTGGGTCCGGCCGGTGTGCAGCCGCGCCGTCAGCAGGCTGGCGCCCGGCGCCGACGCCTGGATTTCGATGTCGGTGCGGCTCGGCTTGCCGTCCGCGGCGACCCGCACCCGGCGTTCGCCCTCCGCCGTCAGATATCGGGCCAGCGGCAGCTGCACGGTGCGGATCCGGCGGGGCCAGGCGCCGTGCACCACCACCGTGTAGACCTTGCCCACAGACCGGTCCCGCAGCGCCTGGTGCAGCGCCGCCAGGGTGCGGCGGCGCTTGGCCACCAGCAGGCAGCCCGAGGTGTCCCGGTCCAGCCGGTGAGCGAGCTCCAGGGTGCCCTCCGGACGCAGCCGGCGCAGCGCCTCGATCACCCCGTAGCCGATGCCGCTGCCGCCGTGCACGGCCAGGCCCGAGGGCTTGTCGAGCACCAGCAGATCCTCGTCCTCGAACAGAATGGCCCGTTCCAGGGCATCGAGCACGCCCTGCCCCACCGGCAGCGGGCCGGCTGCCGGGTCCGCCCCGGCCCGACGAACCGGCGGAATCCGGATGGTGTCGCCGGGCTCGAGGCGGTGAGTGGGTTTGACGCGTCCGCCGTTCACCCGTACCTCGCCCTTGCGCAGCATCCGGTAGATGCGGCTCCGCGGCAGCCCTTTCAGCTCGCGCATCAGAAAGTTGTCGATGCGCTGGGGCGCGTCGTCCGCGGCGACCGTCAGATGGCGGACGGCTTCCTCACCGGCCACGGGCGCCCCCAGGGCGGGAAACCCCGCCGGCGGCGCGGTGGGCACCGCTCGCGGACCTGGCCGTAGCGGATCTTTTTAGAGGTTTGAAGCACTTACTGGACACTGCTACTATTCGCCCGCCTTTCTGAGTCTTCCAGACCGAGTTAGGTCCGTTGCCGGTCGCAGGTCGAGGGACTTGCGGCCGGACAAGCAATCCAACGTCACGCAGTCGGACCGACTGCGCGACTTTGTGACTGGGACGCGCCCGAAACATGTGCGGGCGCTTCAGTTGAGCCAACGGTAAGGCGAATTGCATCGAGTTGCCATCGCACCGCCACACGCGGCCCCGCCGGTTCCGACCGACGGGTCCGGGCCGGACCCGGGCGAGCGCACTCGACGAGGCAGACGCAAAGCACGCTGCTGCCCGCGGTTTTTTCGGCGGGCGCAAGCCGTCGCCGCCGGTGCTCCGCTCATCGGAGACCGGCACGGACGGAATCGACATCAGGACGAGAAGGGATATCGCGGCGTTCCGCAGCGGCCGATGGGTACAGACCACCCCGCCACAGCGCGAACCAACGGCGTGTGCGCCGAAGACGCGCGCGAGCGCCGCGACCATCGAACGCTGAACCATCAGCGCTAGACGATAGAAGACGCGAGACAATGGCACAGTGGCGGATCGACGACAGCTCGACCCCCGGCCCCTCCGGCACCGCCGAAGGCCGGGCCGGGCTGCCGCCCGCCACGGCAACCCGCTTCGAAGGGACCGTCCGCCACGCGGCGGTCGCGAAGCGGGCATTCAGGCAACGGCGAACATGAGTTCCGGGCAGACGACGCAACCCGCTTCGAGCAGCCGCCGGCCACAACGGCCGGAGCTGCGCGCGGGCACACGAACACCTGCCCGCTGACGTCGGGGCGCCAGCGCCCTGACCTGCAGCCGCTTCCTGACCGCCACCGGTGCTGCCGACGCCGGACCTCGCGCCATCCCTTCCCTGCCGGTGATCGAATCCGCCCCTGCCCGCACGAGCCTTGCCGTTTACCGGACGCCGAGGGCGTCCTCATTGAAGGATTCGATAACCATGAAACGAATGCTGATCAACGCCACGCAGCCCGAAGAAGTGCGCGTCGCTCTGGTCGACGGCCAGAAGCTCTACGATCTCGACATCGAAAACCGGGACCGCGAGCAGAAGAAAGCCAGCATCTACAAGGCCCGCATCACCCGCGTCGAGCCCAGCCTGGAGGCGGCTTTCGTCGACTTCGGCTCCGAGCGTCACGGCTTTCTGCCCCTCAAGGAGATCGCCCGCCAGTACTTCGACAAGTCGAAGGACAAGTCTTCCGAAGGCGGCCGCACCATGATTCAGGACGTGATCTCCGAAGGCCAGCAGGTGCTGGTCCAGGTCGACAAGGAGGAGCGCGGCACCAAAGGCGCCGCCCTCACCACCTTCATCAGCCTGGCGGGCCGCTACCTCGTGCTGATGCCGAACAATCCCCGGGCCGGCGGCATCTCCCGGCGCATCGAGGGGGACGACCGCGACGAGCTCCGCGAAGCCCTGGCCAAGCTCGAGATCCCCGAGGGCATGGGCGTGATCATCCGCACCGCCGGGGTGGGCCGCAGCGCCGAGGAGCTGCAGTGGGACCTCGACTGGCTGCTGCAGCTCTGGGAAGCCATCCAGAAGGCGGAATCCGAGGAGAAGACGCCGAGCCTCATCTACCAGGAGAACAACGTCATCGTCCGGGCGATCCGCGACAACCTGCGCAAGGACGTCGGCGAGGTGCTCATCGACGGTGAGGAGGCCTACGCCGAAGCGCGCACCTTCATCGAGCAGGTGATGCCCCATTACTCGGACAAGGTGAAGTTCTACGCCGACCCGATTCCGCTGTTCAGCCGCTACCAGATCGAGAGCCAGATCGAGACCGCCTTTCACCACAGCGTCCGGCTGCCGTCCGGCGGCAGCCTGGTGATCGATCCCACCGAAGCGCTGGTGTCCATCGACATCAACTCGGCGCGGGCCACCAAGGGCGCCGACATCGAGGAAACCGCCCTCAACACCAACCTCGAGGCCGCCGAGGAGATCGCCCGCCAGCTCCGGCTGCGCGACGTGGGCGGCCTGATCGTCATCGACTTCATCGACATGTCGAGCAACAAGAATCAGCGCGCCGTCGAGAACAAGATGCGCGAGGCGCTCGACGCCGACCGCGCGCGGGTGCAGGTGGGCCGGATATCCCGGTTCGGCCTGCTGGAGATGTCGCGTCAGCGCCTGCGTCCGTCCCTGGACGAGCTCACCACCGAGGTCTGCCCCCGGTGCAGCGGCCAGGGCAGGATCCGGGACACCCGTTCGCTGGCCCTGGCGATCCTGCGCGTCATGGAGGAGGAAGCGCTCAAGGAACGCAGCTCCATCATCCGCGCCCTGGTGCCGTTGAACATCGCTGCGTTCCTGCTCAACGAGAAGCGGGGCGACGTCTATCAGATCGAGCAGCGCACCGGCACTCATCTGGTCATCGTGCCCAACATCAACCTCGAAACCCCCCAGTACGAGGTGCAACGCATCCGCGACGATCAGGTCGCCGAAGAGGCGGACGCCCCGAGCTACGAGCTGACCGAAGTCGGCGCGCAGCCGGTGGACCTGGAAATGCCCAGGGAGCCGGCGCCGACGGTCCGCAAGGCGGCGGTTCAGGCCCTCGCCCCGCGCCAGCCGGCACCGCAGCCGCGGCGCGAGGAAAGCGCTGAGGCGCCGTCGCAGGCCACGGCCGCTGCGGCCGCACCGGCGGCTCCGGCACCGGCAGGTCCGGCACGGCCGTCGCTGCTGAAGCGGATCTCCGCCACGCTGTTCGGGCCGGGACCGGCCCCGGCGGCGGCGCCGACGACCGAATCCCCCACGCCCGCCGCCGCCCAGGCGCGGCCCGCGGCGGGCGCCCAGGAGAGCGGCGACGCCGACGGTGCGCGCCGGGATCGCCGGCGCAACGGCGAGGAATCGGGCCGGGACGGCCGCGGCGGACGCCGCGGCAACGG
>MDTG01241859.1_pt1 | contig 17826 bp, 15 predicted proteins | sample 811421 | NCBI WGS metagenome assembly MDTG01 (sample SAMN05326645, study PRJNA326480) | marine metagenome | isolation source: seawater | place: Pacific Ocean: South East | collected 2011 | reverse complement strand
TGTTAAGAATAAAAAACTTAGTTTGTAGAGAAATTTATCCTGGAGCGTTTGAAATTAAAAAAGACTTTTAAATTAGTTTATTTTTCCAAGTCTCAGGTGTGCTTTCATTAATTATCTCGAGAGGCAAATTATAGTTAAACTTTCTTACACCATTTTTTCTTATATAGTCTGCTGTCTTCTTCAAAGATTCTTTAAGACTAGTAGAGGTTTTATAACCCAAAATTTTTCTAGCTTTATCTGCACTACAAACTGCTATCTTTACTTCTTTTGGTCTATCTTTAACATAAATAGGGTCAAGATTACATCTTGTTTCGTTTGCAATCATTTTTGCTAATTTATTAATTGTACAACCTTCCTCATCTGGGCCTATGTTAATTGTTTCATTTATAATATTTTTATCTAGTGCCATTTTTTCTAAACAAAAAATGCAATCATCCACATAACTAAAACACCTTTTTTGTTCACCATTACCGTAAATTATCGCTGGTTGATTTTGTAAATTTCTATTGATAAAAATTGATGCAACATTTCTATAAGGGTCATCGTATTTTTGATTAGGACCAATAATATTATGTGGAACTGCAATATTCCATTCCATTCCATGTGTATCTGATAAAAGTTTTAAAGTATTTTCAGAAGCAACTTTAGCAATTCCATAAGGATCCTCGGGTAGTGCATCAAGATCCTCAGTGAAAGGAAATTTTTGTGAGCCATATCTAGCCATTGATGAACAAAAAATAAATCTTTTTACTTTACAAATAATTGCTGCAGTTATTACAGCTACACTAGCTTGATAGATATTTTTTGTTATAAAATTTGGTGAAAAAACTGACAAACCTTCATGAGCAGTCGCTGCACAATGAAAAACAATGTCGAATCCTCTAATGTTTTTAACCATTTGTTCAAAGTTATTACAATCCTCCAAATCAAACCTTAAAAGTTTTTTTGGGAGATTATTTTTTTCACCTAAGAGTAAATTATCGTTGCCGGCAACTTGGTGGCCAATATCTAACATTCTTTTAGCTAAATTACTTCCAAGAAAGCCTGCGATACCAGTTATATAAATTTTCATAAGATTTAATTTTTAGATTATTTCTATAAATATTCAATTTAATTATAGAATGTTAATTCATTTATATAAATAATTGATATTGTATTGTATAAATTTAACTAAATGTATTATTATCTATAAATTTTTTAAATAATGAAAATATTTGTTACAGGCGCTTCTGGTTTTATCGGATCCCATTTAGTTGAAAAGCTTGTTAAAAGCGGACATAAAGTAAAGGCATTGGTACCTTACAACATTGATAATAATTGGGGATGGATTGACTCATTTGAAAAAAAAATAAAAAAAAAAATAGAAATTATTCAAGGAGACGTATCAGATCAAAATTTACTTTTAAGAGAAACTAAAAACTGTGAAATTATTTTTCATTTAGCAGCCCTTATATCAATTCCTTATTCATATAAATCTCCAAGATCATATGTAACAACTAATGTAGTTGGCACAATTAACATTCTCGAAGCTGCAAGAGTTAATAAAACAAAAAAATTGATAATTACCTCAACTAGTGAAGTTTATGGTTCTGCAAAATATATTCCAATAGATGAAAAACACTCATTAAATGCGCAATCCCCATATGCAGCAAGCAAAATAGCTGCCGATCAAATAAGCTTATCTTATTTTAGAAGTTTTGGTGTACCATTAACAATCATAAGACCCTTTAATACATTCGGACCTAGGCAATCACAAAGAGCAGCAATACCAACAATTATCGCCCAAATCCTTATGGGAAAAAAAGAAATTAAATTAGGAAATTTAAAATCATCTAGGGATTTTACTTTGGTAGAAGATACTGTGAACGGTTTTGTAAAAACAATTAACAATAAAAAATGTATAGGAGAAGTGATCAATTTAGGAACTGGATCTCATTTCACAATACAAGAAACTGTAAAAATGATCTCGTTAATTTTGGATAAAAAGGTTAAAGTAATAATTGATAAGAAAAGAATTAGACCAAAAAAAAGTGAAGTTGACCGACTATTATCAAAAAATTTAAAAGCTAAAAAAATTCTAGGGTGGAAACCAAAATATGCAGGAAAAAAAGGTTTTTATCTTGCCTTAAAAATAACAATTAATTGGTTCAAAAATCCAAGAAATTTAAATTTATATAAATCAGACATATATAATGTCTAAAAAAAAAAAAATTATTTTTTATAGTGGAAGTAGGGCAGACTATGGATTGTTAGAACCTATAATTAAGAAAATTCATAAAAAATCAGATATATACTTAATAATTGGACCTCACCATCTAAGAGATAATTTTGGTAAAACTTTAAATAAGATACAAAAAAAATTTTTTAAAAAACTTTATTATTGTAAAACAAAAATTAATTATCAAAAAGTAGATATTATAGATTTTATTTCAAAATCCTCAAAGAACTATAAAAACATTTTAAGAAAAATTCGACCATCTATGGCAGTTATACTAGGAGACAGATATGAAGTTTTATCTTTTGCTATGGCTTCTTTTTTTGAAAAAGTTAATGTTTGTCATTTACATGGGGGTGAGAAAACTATCGGTTCTTTTGACGATACAATAAGACATGTAGTCACTAAATTTAGCACATTTCATTTTTCATCAAATACCATATACAAAAACAGGTTAATTTCTCTTGGAGAAGACAAAAAAAAAATTTTTAATTTAGGTTCTATCGGAGCTGAATTAGTTAAAGATTTGAGTTTTTTTCCCAAAAAAGAAATTTTTAAGTTTCTCAAATTAGATGAAAAAAAAGAAATTATTTTATCCACTTTTCATCCTGAAACTAATACTGGAATAAATTACAAAAAACAAATTGAGATATTTTTATTATCTTTAAAAAAATTCAAAAAATTTCATTTTGTCTTTACAGCTAGCAATCCAGACCCTAGTGGCGAAATGTTTAATCGAAAAATAAAAAAATTTGTAAAAAAAAATTCCAATTGTTCATTTTATTACTCTTTAGGTAATCAAAATTATCTTAATTTAGCAAAGTTTGCTAAGTTAGTAATTGGTAATTCATCAAGTGCAATTATTGAAATCCCTTCATTGGGTATTCCAGTGTTAAATATCGGAGATAGACAAAGTGGAAGAATCATGTCAAAGAATATTTTTAATGTACCATTGAATAAAAATATTATTGAAAACTCTTTAGAGAAAATTTTAAGAGTCAAAAAAAAAATTTATTTAAATTCAAATCCATACTATAAAAAAAACTCAATAACAAATATATCAAAAAAAATCATGAGTTTAGTAAAAATTAAAAATACTTTTAAATATTTTAATGATTAAAAATTTACAAAAAATAAAAATAATTGCTGAAATAGGTGTCAACCATAATGGCAGTATTCCTTTAGCAAAAAAGCTTATAAAAATTGCAAAACATTCTGGGGCAGATTTTGTAAAATTTCAGAACTGGAAAGCAGAAAGGTTAGTAACAAGTAACGCTGAAATGGCAAATTACCAGAAGATTAATACTAAAAAAAAGTTTAAACAAATCCAACTATTAAAACCATTAGAACTAAAGGATAAAGATTATTTTTACCTTATAAAGTATTGCAAAAAAAATAGTATACAGTTTCTTTCATCCCCATTTGATGAAGTAAGTTATAAATTTCTTACGAATAAACTTAAGTGTAGAATAATTAAAATTCCTTCAGGTGAAATAAATAATTTTTTATTGCTAAGAGAAATTAATTTAAACAAACATAAAATCTTTTTATCAACTGGTATGTCAACTATTTCAGAAATTGCAAATTGTATTAACTTTATCGCAAAATCGAATATTTATTGTATTTATAAAAATAAAGTCAAGATAAAATCAAAATCAAAATTAAATTTTTTAAAAAAGAAAATAATAATTATGCATTGCGTTACAGATTATCCAGTACAAGATAATTATGCAAATTTAAAAGCAATCAAAACAATAAAAGATGCTTTTAAATTACCAGTGGGATATTCAGACCATACAGATGGAGTTATAGCTCCAGTTATTGCTGCATCTTTTGGAGCTGAATTGATTGAGAAACATTTAACAATTAACCAAAATTTGAAAGGACCTGACCACAAAGCATCTTTAAATCCAACTCAATTTAAATTAATGGTCAACAATTTGAGAACTTTTGAAAAAATGTTAGGTAATGGCATAAAATCACCACAAATTTGTGAAAAAAAAAATATGATAGTTGCAAGAAAAAGTATAGTAGCAAAAAAAATAATTAAGAGAGGAGAAACCTTTACTTTTAAAAATATTACTGTTAAACGCCCCTCTGGGGGTAAAGACCCATCACAATTTTTTCAGTTTTTGGGAAAAACAGCAAAAAAAAATTACAGTAAAGATGAAAAAATTTAAATGAAAATACTATCAATTTATCCTTACACACACATTTCATCTGCAGCATTAATGATAAACGGTAAAATCGTTGCAGCTGCACCAGAAGAAAGATTTAACAGAATAAAAATGAGTACAGCTTTCCCCTTCAATTCGATTAATTGGTGTCTTAAGAAAGAAAATTTAAAACTAAAAGATATAGATTTAGTAACCGTACCCTGGAATCCAGCTATAAATATAAATTCTGCATCATCAAGATGGACTAATGATCTTAGATGGAGGGGAGAGATGTTATCTAATATTCCTATTAATTTAATGAAAATTCTTGATGATAAACCATCTAAACAAATGAGATTAAGTTTTAATGATATTGAGGTGTGCTATCTGAATCATCATGAATGTCATGCAGCCTCTGCATTTTTTACATCTCCTTTTAAAAATTGTGATATTCTAACGATAGATGGACACGGTGAACAGGATACCTGTTTTCTTGGAGTAGGTAAAAACAATGACATTAAACAAAAAAGTTCCATCCAATATCCTCATTCTATCGGTCTGTTTTATGGAACATTTACAGATTTTTTAGGTTTCAAACCCGATTCAGATGAGTGGAAAGTTATGGCACTGGCATCTTATGCTTTAAAAAAAAATATTTATGATAAAAAAATTGAAAAATTATTTAAACTTACAAAAAAAGGTTTTGAATTAGAATTAAGTTATTTCGACTTTTATACATTTGACAAAAAAAGAAATTTTTTCAATGAAAAATTTGAATTTCTTCTTGGTAAAAAAAGATTGAAAAATGAAGTAATATTAAGAAAACACTATTTGATTGCTGGTGCTATGCAAAGGGCTTTTCAAAAAATTGTATTTCATTTACTAAATGTTTTAAAAAAAAAAGGATCTAAATCGAATAATTTGGTTTTAGCTGGTGGTGCAGCAATGAATTGTGTTTTTAATGGCTTACTAGATAAAAGTAAATTATATAAAAATAATTATATTCCAGCGTATCCAGACGATCTAGGAGTATCAATTGGAGCAGCTTATTTAGCAAATTCTAGGTTTAATAAAAATAATAAAAGAAAAATATTTCATGAAAAACACAATTATTATGGGCCTGGATTTTCAAGGACAGAGATAAAAGATGAAATTTTAAAATCGAAACTTGAGTTTACAGAATTTAAAGATGGTTTATCCATACAAACCGCAAAGTATTTAGCAAAAGGAAAACTTGTGGGTTGGTTTCAAGGAAATATGGAATTTTCTCATAGAGCTCTCGGAAATAGATCAATATTAGCAGATCCAAGGAATTCAAAAATTAAAGACCTAATTAATAAAGCAATAAAGTTTAGAGAAAATTTTAGACCGTTTGCACCAGCGGTCTTAGAGAAAGATGCACATAAAATTTTTGATATTAAAAAAAGTAATAAAGTTTTTTTTATGGAGAAGGCTGTCAAAGTAAAAAAAATTTGGAGAAAAAAAATACCTGGAGTTACTCATATAGATAATACAGCAAGAGTTCAAACAGTGAATAAATCCATAAATCCTATATTTTTTGAGTTAATTTCAGAGTTTAACAAAATTACAAATACTCCAGTTTTGCTCAATACATCATTTAATTTAAATGGAGAGCCAATAGTTTGCTCACCCAAAGATGCAATTAGAACATTTTTTTCATGCGGGTTAGATGTCCTTGTGCTAGGAGATTTTGTAATAAAAAAAAATGATTAAAAATAGATTTTTAAGAACAAATTTAGTTAAAAATAACATGTCTATAATGGATGTTATCAATTGCTTAAATAAATCAAGTGAAAAAATTTGTATTGTTGAAAATATGAAAAACAAAGTCTGTGGTATTTTCACAGATGGCGATATAAGAAGAATATCAATAAGAATAAAAAACTTAGAATGTAAAATTTCAAAACTTTATAAAAAAAAATTTATATTTTTAAGAGAAAAATCCTCAATTTCTGATGCAAAAAAAATTTTTCTTAAAAAAAAAGATATTAAATATATTCCTGTTTTAAAAAAAGATAATAGGTTAGTAGGGTTGTACTCTAGAGAACAAATTTTAATTGAAAAAAAGTTTGAGAATGAAATTTTGATTTTAGCAGGTGGTTTAGGCAAAAGGCTACATACTCTTACAGATTTTTTTCCTAAACCAATGATAAACGTAGGTTCAAGACCATTGTTAGAGAGTATTCTTTATTCACTAAAATCATCAGGTTTTAAAAATATAAATATATCAGTTAATTATTTGCAAGAGAAAATAAAAAATTATTTTGGTAACGGAGATAGTTTGCAATTAAATATCAGTTACTTTTCAGAAAAGAAAAAACTAGGAACTGCAGGGCCACTATTTTTTTTAAAAAAAAAGAAAACAAAAAAAACTATTTTAGTGTTAAATGGTGATATCTATACAAATTTAAAAAAGGATAATCTTTTGAGGTTTCATCAAAAGAATAAAAACGATTTTACAATTTGCTGTCATCCTTATACTCACCAAATTCCTTATGGCGTGATTGAATTCAGTAAAAAAAGTAAAGCTTTGATTAATGAAAAGCCAAAAATTAAATATTTGGTTAATTCCGGAATTTATTGTTTAGAGCCAAAGCTTTTAAAATTTTTAGCAAACAATAGATATCAAGACATGAATGATTTTATAAATCTTTTAAAAAAAAAAAAAAGGAAAATAGGTTTTTTCAATATTCATGAAAATTTATATGACATTGGTGATTATAATAAACTGGTGGAGGCTAGACAGTCAGGATAGTGATTAGTAAAAAAAAAATAATTTGCATAATACCAGCAAGAAAAGGTAGCAAGGGCTTAAAAAATAAAAATATTAAAAAACTTCAAAATATTCCATTAATTGCATGGTCAATTTTAGCTGCAAAAAAATGTAAATTAATAGATGAGATAATAGTTAGTACCGACTCAACTAAAATTTCAAAAATAGCAAAAAATTATGGAGCGAGGGTTCCATTCTTAAGACCAAAGCAATTTGCAACAGACAAATCAAGCTCTTTCAGTGTAATAAAACATACGATAAAGTTTTTAGAAAAAAAAAAATATTTTTTTGATTATATTTTATTACTTGAACCTACTTCACCTTTAAGAGATCCTAAAGATATAGATTTATGTATCAAAAACTCTTTAAAAAATAAAATTGACACAATTGTAAGTGTAACAGAAGTAGTTAATCAGCACCCTTCATTTTTGTATTCATTCAAAAAAAAAAATTATTTAAAGCCTTATTTAAAAAATTCAAATAAATTGTATGTAAGAAGACAGGATATAACACCTTTATATTATTTAGAGGGATCATTATATCTATCAAAAATTTCGACATTATTAAGAGAAAAAACATTTTATCACAAAAAAACACGTGGGCTGAAGCTGGATAAATGGAAATCCTTAGAAATTGATGATATTGACGATTTTAATTTAGCAAAATTTTATGCAAAAAAATTAAATATTCTTAAAAAACTAAAAAAATGAATAAAGGACAAAAACTCTTAAAAAAAGCGAAACAAATAATACCTGGAGGAAATCAGTTATTATCAAAAAGGAGCGAAATGTTTCTTCCTGGATTATGGCCAGCTTACTATAAAAAAGCAAAAGGATGTAAAGTTTGGGATTTAAACAATAAAGTTTATTACGACTTTGCTGGAATGGGCGTTACATCATGTGTTTTAGGATATTCAAACGAAGATGTGAATAAATCACTTATTAAAGGATTAAAAAGTGGATCAATGTGCACTTTAAATGCCACAGAGGAAGTAGATTTAGCAAAAGAACTATTAAGAATACATAAATGGTCTGGAATGGCAAAATTTTGTAAATCAGGAGGGGAAGCATGCATGGTTGCAATCAGAATAGCAAGGGCTTATTCAAATAAAAATAATATTGCTTTTTGTGGATACCATGGTTGGCATGATTGGTATTTAGCTACAAACATGAATAATTCTAAAAACCTAGATCAACAGTTACTTCCAGGACTCAAAACTAGAGGTGTTTCAAAATCATTTAAGAACTCGATCAAACCTTTTATGTACAATGACATTAATTCATTAAAAAAAATTTTTAAAGAAAAAGATAATGATATTGGAATAATTATTATGGAACCTATGCGAGGTGTAAAACCTAACAAAAATTTCTTAAATCAAGTAAAATCAATAGCAAGAAAAAATAAAGCTATAATTATTTTTGATGAAATTACATCTGGATTTAAAGACAATTATGGGGGTCTACATTTAAAGTTAAAAATTAATCCTGATATAGCAATTTTTGGAAAATCAATAGGGAATGGCTACCCTATCTCAGCAATTATAGGAAAAAAGAAAATTATGCAAGTCGCTCAAGATACATTTATTAGCTCAACAATGTGGACTGATAGGCTCGGATTCATTGCTGCAAACACAACATTAAAAATTTTAAAAAAATTTAATATAAATAAAAAAATTTCATCATATGGGGTAAAAATTAAAAAGGGATGGCTTAAACTTGCAAAAAAAAATAAAATTAAAATCTTAATAACTGGACAAGATTGTATTCCATATTTGAAATTTAATTATCCGAATAATCTAGAAATACTCACATTTTTTACTCAAGAAATGTTAAAAAGGGGATTTTTAGCAGGCGCCCAAGTAGCAACAAGCTCTGCTTATAGTAATAAACTAATTGATAAGTATTTAAAAGAGGTAGATGATGTATTCAAAAAAATACATACAAATCTTGAGAAAGATAGATTTCCATTAAAAGGGGAAGTTAAACATTCAACATTTAAAAGATTAACAGGATGAAAAAAAATATAATTTTATTTGGATCCTCAGGATTAATTGGAACGTCATTAAAAAAACAATTAGAAAAAAAACACACAGTTATTGGAATAGATATAGTAAGCGGAAAAAACTCCAATTTTAATTTTAATGCAAATAATTTTAATTTAGCAAAAAAGAGAGTTAACCAAATTATAATAAAATATAAAAAAATTAATGCAATAATAGTTTGTCTTTATCCCCGAACAAAAAAAAGAAAGTTCCCTAAATCTCTAGGTTTAAGTTTTAAAGATTTTTCCAAAGAAATTAATACTCACATAGAGCCCTTCTACAATTTAAATAAAATTTTTATTGATTACTTTAAAAAAAATGGAGGAGGTTCAATTATAAATTTTGCATCAATTTACGGTTCTTTTCTACCAAGGTTTGAAATTTACAAGGATACCAACATGGATATGCCATTATATTACGCAATGTCTAAATCATCTTTAATAATGATGACAAAATATCTGGCTAAATTTAATTTAAAAAACAAGATAAGAATTAATTCAGTTAGTCCAGGTGGGATTTTTGATAATCAAAATAAAAAATTTTTGAGTAATTACAGCAAATTTTGTTCAACTAAAAATTTGCTTAAAAGTAGTGATTTAAATGGAATAATTGAATTTTTGATATCAGATTACTCAAAAAAAATAACTGGACAGGATTTTGTAATAGATGATGGGTTTACTTTGTAAGAATGTTAATAACTCTAAAAAAAATTCAAAATTTAATAGACAAAAAATACCAAGTTAAATTTTTATTCCATTTTTTAATTACTTTTATTTTAATGGTATTAGAGATTGCTGGATTGGCTATCTTATATCCTTTAGTAACAATGATAACTAATAATGATATTCCTTTTCGGAACTTGATACCTGTAAGTGAGGAATACTTTTTGTATTTTTTTTCATGTATCTTATTAATAATTTTTCTATTAAAAAATTTCTTGCTTATTTATTTTAATTTATGGCAATTTAGATTTTTAGGGAAAATACATTTAAATTTAGCATCTCGATTAATTAAAAATTATCTCATGATGCCCTACAAAAATTTTTTAGATACAAACTCCTCAACTTTAATAAAAAATATTGACGAAACACAAAGCTTTTCAACATATCTAAATAGTATTTTAAATATATTAATTGAAACAATAATTATATTTGCAATTTTTATTTTGTTATTAAAAATCGACCTTTTATTTACTATTTTCGTATTGCTTATTGTTATATCAATTTCATTAATTTTTTACATATCAACTAAATATAAATTAATGATGTGGTCAAAAGAAAGGATCAGATTAAGCAGGAAAGCTCTTAAGGAACTTGTTGAAACTTTTAATAGCATCAAAGAAATTAAAACTTATAAAAAAGAAGATCAATTTATATCTCTTAATAAAGAAAACTTATCCAAACAGATTAACATATCTATTAAAACCAGTTTACTTAAAATAGTGCCAAAATCACTTTATGAAATCTGTTTTATATTTTTAATTTGTGCTTTAATTTTATTTATTAATTTTTCAAAAATTCCTTTAATTGACATGCTTCCAACATTATCAATATTTGTTGCTGCTGGTATAAAACTTATTCCATCAGGTAATAAAATTTTAAATCAATACCAGCTTGCAAGATTAAATAAACTGTCTGTTGAAATTCTAAATAATGAATTTAAAAAAAAAATAAGTAATGATAAAACATCATTAAACAGAAAAAAAAATATTGAAAACTTCGTGTTAAATAATCTAGAAGTTAAAAATGTTTCATTCGGTTTTAAGGACAAGATTATACTTGAAAATGTTAATTTAAAATTCGAGAAAGGAAAGATATATGGAATAACAGGTCCAAGTGGATCAGGAAAAACGACACTTGCAAATTTAATCTTAGGATTGCTAGATTATTCCAAAGGAGAAATTAAAGTAAATGAAGAGTTTTATTTAAATGAAATTGAAAATAGATACCAATCATTTTTACCTCAAAGAATTTTTTTATTAGACAGTTCTATAAAATCAAATATTACCTTTAGCCACAACAATACTCAAGAAAATGATAACAAAATTTTTGAAACTTTAAAAAAATCAAAACTAGATGAATTGATAAATAATACTGATAAAATATTATTTCAAAATGTTGGAGAAAATGCCATCAAATTATCTGGTGGACAAATGCAACGTTTAGCTATTGCTCGAGCAATTTATCATGACTCACAGCTTATCGTTTTTGATGAACCAACTTCATCACTTGATGATGAAAATACAAGAAAAATATTTGAGAATATTAGCGCTTTAAAACAAAATAAAATTTTGATAATAGTTTCACACTCAAATGAAATTTCAAATTTTGTTGATCACATGATAACAATAAAAAATAAAAATATAACTTTCAATTAATATGAAAAATTTAAAACATATAGATTGTACACTTAGAGATGGTGGTTATTATAACTCTTGGAACTTTGAGGAAAAAACAGTAAGAAATTATCTCGAATGTATGCAAAATTTAAATATGGATTTTGTAGAATTCGGTTTTAGATTTTTGAAAGATACTACCAATCTAGGACCATTTGCCAGCACAACAGAAAAATTAATTTCTAAATTTAAGATACCTAAAAGACTAAAATTAGCCGTAATGATAAATATTGGTGAATTTTCAATTTTAAATCTAGAGAATGAACTAGAAAAACTTTTTTTACAAAAGAAAAAAAGTCATATTTCATTAGTAAGAATAGCAACGCATAAAAATGAAATTGAATTGGCAATTAAAGCCTCAAAAATCCTTAAAAAGAAGGGTTATTTAACTGCAATTAATTTAATGCAAATTACTGAAATTAAATTTAAATCACTTAAAATTATCTTAAAGCAGTTGAATAGAAGTTTTTTAGATTTTTTTTATTTTGCAGATAGTCTTGGTGCTTTGACTCAGGACCAAACTAAGTCAATTTGTATATTAATTAAAAATCACTGGAAAGGTCCGTTTGGAATCCATGCTCATGATAACACTGAAATTGCATTATTTAATACTATAACTGCTTTACAAAACGGGGCAAAATTTGCCGACTCAACTGTATTAGGGATGGGTAGGGGGCCAGGAAATGTTAAAACCGAGTTGCTATGCTCATATTTAAATTCAGTGAATGCAAAAAAATACAACCTCGTATTTTTAACGGATATTGTTGATAAATACTTTAATGAACTTAAAAAAAAATTTAAATGGGGTACTAATCTTTATTATTACTTGTCAGCAAAATATAAGATCCATCCAACTTATATACAGTACATGTTATCTGATAAACGATATGAGGAAAATGAATTGATTTTAGCAATCGAAAACCTAAAAAAACAAAAGTGCAAAACATACAACCCAAGCATTTTAAAAGATGCCACAAAATTTTTTAAAAAAAATGACTTTAGAATTGTCAATACTAAAAAGTTTTATAATAAAAAAATTTTAGTTCTAGCGAATAGTGAAACTCTCAATTTAAACGAATTTAAAATTAAAAATTTTATTAAAAAAAATAATCCTTTGATTATTAGTTTAAATAGTTTAAAAAATTTAAAATTTTCTCTTAAAGTTGATTACTTAGCAATATGTCATCCAACTAGAATAATTTCTGAAATTAATTCAATACCTTACAACACAAAGTTAATAACTCCATACACTTCTTTAGAGAAAAATTTACAAAAACTTTTAAAAAATTATAAAAAAGTAAATTATGGATTAATCGTAAAGGATAAAAGTTTTGAATTTACTAAAAGTCACTGTGTATTGGATAAAGCTTTTGTTTTACCATATGTCTTATCATTACTAATTGCTTGTAAAGCAAAAGCAGTATTTTTAGCAGGTTTTGATGGTTATAAAAATAACTCAGTGATGAGAAGAGAGCATAATAAAATATTTAATAAATTTGCAAAGCTAAATAAGTTTAAACATCTAAAATTTATAACTCCAACCTTGTACAAAATAAATTAAAAAAATGTTTATTATATCACAATTTTTTTTTGAGAATTTTTTTTATCCCAGACTTATAGTCAACAAGATTTTTAAATTTAAAGATTTTTTTGATTTTAGTATTATCCCCATAAGTTTTGTACATATCACCCAATTGAAATTCTTTACCAATTATTTTAGGTTTTTTTCCAATAAACTTACTAACTTGATTAATTAAATTGATAATCTTAACTGATGATCCATAACTTACGTTGTAAACGTTATGTTTAGGTTTTTTTGCTAAAGATATTTTTTTCACAATATTTAAAATTAATTTTGAAACATCTTCAACATATGTAAAGTCTCTATAGTGGTTTCCGTTATTAAACAACATTATAGACTTATTTGTTTTTATGTTAGTGATAACCTTGGGAATAAACATATCTGGTCTGCCTAATTTTCCGTAGACAGTAAAAAAACGCAAACCTACAGAATTAATTTTAAATTTTTTAAAATAAAATTCGGCTAGTTGCTCATTAAAAACTTTAGTCATACCATAAATGTTTTCTGGATTAAGAGCTACATTTTCTTTAGTGGGGAACGATTTGTTATTACCATATACAGAACTTGAAGATGCATATATTAACTTTTTAATCCCATTTTCTTTCATACTTTCAAGTATATTTAGAAAACCTTTTATATTTGTATCAATATATTTTTGAGGATTAATGAAACTATATCTAACACCAGGTTGAGCAGCTAAATTTATAATCACACCTGGATTTATTTTTTTTAAAAGATTTTTAAGATTCTTATCTATGATATTTTTTTTATAAAAATTGAAACTTTTAAATTTTGATAGAATACTTAATCTTTTTCTTTTTAAGCTAACATTATAATAATTATCTTGATTATCTATTCCAGCAACAATGTAATCATTTTCAAGTAGATGTTTGGTTACGTGAAAACCAATAAAACCGTTACAACCTGTTACAATTATTTTTCTATTTTTCATCTATAAAAGTTAAGATATGTAGAACTCTCTGATCCCATGTATATTTTTTTGCGGTTTTATAGGAGTTTGATTTGAGCATAGAATATTTTTTTTTATTTGATATCACTTGTCTGATTTTTTTTTTCCATTCTTCAATACTGTTTTTTTTTATCAAGATTGCATTATAATTATTCTTTAAGATATGCTTATAAGAGTTCTGAAAAGATGCAAATATAATTTTTCTAGCAGCTAAATACTCAAACATTTTGAGGGGTGAAATATATTTCTTAACGTTTAGGTTTTTAATAAGAACTTCAATATTAGATGGATAGGGCATTAATAAATATTCAGAAGATTTAATAACATAAGGTATTTTTCTGTATGGAATATAATCATGTACAAATAAATTTTTTATTGAGGATTTTTCTTTTTCAAATTCTTTGGGGAAAGTATCTATGTTTCCATAAGTATGAAATTCATAATCTTTAAAATGACTTGCTAAGTTTATAATTGTTTTTATACCCTTCCCCTTAAGATAGCTTCCCGTATAGGTAAATCTATTTTTATGTTGTTTAACTTCAATTCTATCAAATTCCTTTAGGTTTATCGCGTCATCTAAAACTATAAAATTTGTTTTGATATTAAATATCTTGCTTAGTTCTTTGTGTATGAAAATAAATTTTAGGTTTTTTTGGAGTTTTTTTTTTAAAAAAAAATACATCTTTTTTGTAAATCCGGTTAATTCTGTGTGAATTTCCAAAATATTTTTAACTCTAAAAACTCCTAAAAAAAAACTTGAAATTATATTTCTAGAGATAATGATTTTGTAATTATTTTTTTTTACAATTTTTAAAGTTTTATATCCGTTAATAAGTCTCATTATAAAATTATTTGCCTTATATTTGTTTAATGAAATAATATTAATTTGATTTTTTAAATAAAAATTTTTTTTTAAAGAACCCCAACTCTGCGAATTATAATTGACAATCAAATCTACCTTCATCTTTTTTCCGAAAGCATCACACATTTTCATTACATGGACTGCATAGGCAGATTTGTTAGGTAAAGACAGATCACTTAGATATAGAATCTTCCTCATTTTACCATATTAAGAAATCTCTTAATTCTTTTTCAATTAAATCTATGTAATTTTTATTTAATTTACTCATAGTTTGTTCTGAATTTTTTTTACTCAAATTAATATTAAAAAAACTCTCATCATCTTTAATTTCCAAAAATTTAAATATTTGATCTCTTTTATTTTCATAATCATTTAAAAAATCTTCAAACTGTATAATCATAAATTTTTTTTTATCAAATTTTGAATTCTTGATTTTTTGGTAAGTAAATTTGTACCATTTTATAAACTTAATAATATCTAGTCCATCGTATGCCATTTGCGCAGAATTTTTTAACATATAAAAAACAGCTCTAGGATCCCTTAAGGTTATGATACATTTTGATTGATCAAAAAATTTAATGTTATTATCAGCATTAAACATATTTATACTTTGATCAAGTAAAGGAATTTTATCTGGATTATATTCTTTCGAATTTTTAATTACATCATTTATAAAGCCAATAGAATATGTTAAAAAGATTTCGTGATCAATTGGTATATTCATTTTAAATATATTTATATCTCTAATTTTTTTTCTTAAAATTAATCTATTAAAATAAAATTTAATTTTTTCAAAATAATTGAGATTAAATTTTTGAAATTGAGGGAGACCATTGTATTCAACTAATTTTATATTTTTTAAAAATTTGGAGTAATCATCTTTGAAATTTTTAGGATAAATTTTTTTCTGTTTAGATTTTAATTTATTTAAATTATTGCAAAATATCTCAAATTTATTGAATGCATAAGCGGTATTATTATGACTAAAGTTCTCATATAAATTATTTTCTAAATTGCTAAGCCCCTCAGGATCATTCACTATTCTAAATTCCTGATTATAAAAAGGTAAATAAATATCTTTATGAGCTGCAAGTAGATCTATAATTGCTCCACTTCCACTATTTCCTGGACCAGATATGATTATTTTTTTCACTTAAATAGTTTTAAATCTGTTAATTCTCTCTTTTAAATAACTTTGATGCAAAATCAAATTATTTAATTATTATTATTTAATTTTGTTAATTTAATGTTTATTATTGAAACTATATTAATTCCTTTTATATTTAATATATAAGATAAGTAAAAAAAATTTCGTTTTTTATTTATTATAATTAAATTAAATATCATGATTTTAATTACTGGTGCCGCTGGATTTATAGGTAGCTGTTTAATAAAACAATTAGTTAGAAATTATAAAATTATTGGCATAGATGATTTTTCTAATGGTAATAGGGATAATCTGGTAAAACACAAAAACTTTAAATTTCTCAAAGGTAATTGTGGAAACACAAAATTATACGAAAAATTTAAAAAGATTAAGACAATAATTCACATAGCAGGTCAATCTAGTGGAGAAAAGAGTTTTGAAAATCCCTTAAATAATTTTGAACGCAACACGTATTCAACTTATAAATTATTAGATTTTGCAGTAAAAAATAAATGTAAACATTTCATATATACTAGTTCAATGTCTGTTTATGGTAACCGCTCAGAAAAAAAACTTAAAGAAAATACTCAAACTTTTCCAAATAGTTTTTATGGTCTATCTAAATTAGCATCTGAAGAAACAATAATTAAATATAAAGAAAAAGGAATTAATTATACTATACTAAGATTATTCAATGTTTATGGAAATGAACAAAAACTAAACAACTCGAAGCATGGTCTAGTAAGAATATATTTATCACAAATTTTAAATAAAAAATCTTTAGTTGTGAAAGGAAGTAAGAATCGATCAAGAGATTTCATTCATATCAGTGATGTAATTAGATATTTCCAAATAATTATAAATAATAAAAAATTTTTTAATAAAATTTTAAATATAGCGACAGGTAAAAAAACGACAATCCAAAAACTTATAAAAATTATTAAAAAAAAAATTGATTTCAATTTTCCTGTAAAATATCAAAAGGGTACAAAAGATGATCAATTTTCTGCAGTTGCCAATATAAAAAGGTTAATAAGCTTAAGCAAATATAAACCAAAAATATCTTTGGAAATTGGTATTCAAGAAATCATAAATAAAAAATAGCAGTTAAATTTCGAGCTTACAAAAAAGGAAATCCATATTTTTTGATCATTAGTTTTATTTGTAGATCGTTATTTTTTTGTTTAACATTTTTTTTGTATAACCCACCTTTAATTAATTTTATTAATTCATAATGAGTGTTAATAAAAGAATATCTTATGACTTTCTTATTTAATTTTAACATCCAATTTATCCATATATCGTCGTTTGTTGGAGATAATTTTTCAATATCTTTAAGATTAAAAAAATTTTTATCGAAACATTGTGGTGGGTATAAAACTCCTCCAACACCTGTTAAAAAATTTAACGTACTATCTTTTTTATAATTATGACACCAATTATCATAGTTATCTGGTAATTGATTCAAGACTTTTATTTTGTGAACACGATTTGCAATTACATCATTTGGAAAATTTTTTGAAATTTTTAGTAACGTCTCTAATGTATTTTTTGGGTATATTACGTCATCATCAAAAGTAACAATATACCTGTTACATTCTTCTCTGTACGCTGGTATTATTTTTTTATAAGAATATAAATTATTTTCGCAAAATCTTATTTTG
>MDTG01279436.1_pt1 | contig 17827 bp, 15 predicted proteins | sample 811421 | NCBI WGS metagenome assembly MDTG01 (sample SAMN05326645, study PRJNA326480) | marine metagenome | isolation source: seawater | place: Pacific Ocean: South East | collected 2011 | reverse complement strand
TGTTGATAAAACCATAACAATATCATTTTTACTTGTTAGAGCAGAAATTTGTCTACTAAAAACTTCTTCGTATCCATAGTCATTGGAAACTGCAGTCAAGATTGATGTATCAGTTGATAGGGATATAGCTGGCAAAGGAATTCTTTCTTTTAAGTAGCGACCTATCAATTCGGCTGCAATATGCTGAGCATCACTTGCACTCCCCCCGTTGCCACAAATAAATAATTTACCGTCATTTTTGAAACATTTTATAATTTCTTGAGTTATTGAATTAATTGAATCTTTATGTGCATTTAAACCAGTAATAGTTTTGAAATGGTTTTCAAAGTGTTCATCTATCATTTTATCAGACATAATTTTTTTATAATTTTATTACGTTACTTTTGCATACTAATTGATAAAGAGAATTATATACATATAAATTATTATCTTTATCTTTATTTATATTGCTATTATCTATTAAATAATTTTGTTGAATACCCGCAGATATTCCTGCTGAAATATCAGTTTTTTTATCACCAACGACTATAGAATTTTTTATATCAAGGTTAAATTTTTTAACTGCCTTATTAATCATCCCAGGCTGTGGTTTGCGGCAGTGACATTTATCTTCTGGCATATGAGGACAATGAAATACTTCTAAAATTTCAATGCCATTCTTTGTAAAGATAGATTCCATATGCTTATTAATTTGATTATATTTCTCTTGTGAAATTATACCTCTACCAATCCCTGATTGATTTGTAAATATTACCAACTTAAAGCCTAGTTTTTGTAATTTTTTTAAAGCCTCTATTGTTCCTGGTATAATTTCAAAATCATCTACTTTAGAAATATATCCGTAATCAAAATTAATAACACCATCCCTATCTAAAAAAACCGCTGGATACATAATAATTAATTTAAACTTATCATCTGTTCTGTTTATTCTGATTTATTATATTAGTCGTTGAAAATCCCTCTAGAATTTTAATTGTTTTCACCTTACCACCATATGATCTTACAAACTCTGCACCCACTATATCATTTATATTATAGTCTCCACCTTTAACTAAAGTATCAGGGGAAATATCTTCAATAATTTTTTTAGGTGTTTCAGCTGAAAATGAAATTACGTAATCAACTACATCTAATATTTCTAAATTCTTTATTCGCGTTTTTAGATCATTTATTGGTCGTGAGTTTCCTTTAAGAATTTTTACTGATTCATCAGAATTAATTGCTACAACCAGTATGTCTCCTAGTTTCTTTGCATTTTTAAGTAAATGAATGTGGCCAGGGTGCAATATGTCAAAACATCCATTAGTCATAACAATTTTTTTATTTTTTGATTTTATATCATCTATAATTTTCATATTAATTTATTGAATATTTAAAATATTTTTTAAATCTTTTAAATCAATTACAGATGTACCAATCTTTTTTACTACCAAAGATGCAGCTTTATTTGCATAATCTGCAGATGTATATAAATCTAGCCCAGCGGCTAAACAGGATGCAATTAATGCTACAACAGTATCGCCTGCACCAGTGACATCAAAAACTTCCTCGGCAATTGCTTTTAATTCAAAATGTTGATTATTACTAATAAGTGTCATTCCTTTGTTACCTCTTGTTACTAACAATGCATCAAGGTTAAGCTCTTTTATTAATTTTTTCCCTTTAATTATTAATTGACTATGTGACTTTAGCTTTCCTACAATATTTTCAAATTCTTTTAAATTAGGAGTTAAAATTGTTGCGTTTTTATAGCGATTAAAATCGTTTCCCTTTGGATCAATAACTATAATCTTTTTTAATTTATTGGATATCTTTATAAAATTTTGAATATTTAATAGAGACCCTTTGTCATAATCAGAAAAAATGACAACATCAGAATCCTTTATTTGTTTGGTAAAAGATTTATTACTCTTAAGAGTATAACTCCTTTTATTCTCTTCAAAGTCAAGCCTAATCATTTGATGATTCTTACTTAACACTCTTAATTTTTTGATGGTTTTTTTATTTTTTGATATTTGGAAACTGTCAGAAATCTTATTTTTTTTAAGAATCTTTTTAACTATTACACTTTCACTGTCAGTACCTATTGAAGAGATCAATCTTGTACTTATTCCAAGTGCAGCAATGTTCATTGCAACATTACCAGCACCTCCAATTCGATAAGACTTTTCTTTTATATCAACTATTGGCACGGGTGCTTCTGGAGAAATACGCTCTACATTGCCATGCCAATACTCATCGAGCATAATATCACCAATTACAGTAATATTATAATCTGAGAAATTAGGAAATGACATACTTGCAGTATATCAATTTTTTAAATTTTAATATACTTTAAATGCTCAACACTAATCTTACATTGATTAGCAAATATATATTAATATGTGTGGAATTCTTGGTTCATTTAATACAAATATAAATCTAGAATCATTGATGCTTCTAAGCCATAGAGGGCCAGATGATAACGGCTTTTATAAAGATGAAGATATATATTTAGGTCAGACCAGATTGTCAATTCAAGATTTGTCATCCAATGGTCATCAGCCGATGATTTCAGATAATAAAGATATTATATTAGTTTATAATGGTGAAATTTATAACCATAAAGAATTAAGAAAGGAAATCGAAAGTACTGGATATACCTTTAAAGGATCTTCTGATACGGAAGTTGTTTTAAAACTATATGAAATATTTAATAATGATTTTTTACTGAAGATTAATGGTATTTTTGCTATAGCTATTTGGGACGTTAGAGAAAAAAAACTTCTTTTAGCTAGAGATCACTTTGGCATAAAACCTTTATATTATACCAGCAACGAAATTGATTTTACTTTTTCAAGTGAACTAAAGTCTATTATACATTCTCAAAAAATAAAAAAAGATATTGATTATAAAAGTATGGTTTCACATTTAACTTATATGTGGTCGCCAAGTCCAAGAACTATGTTTAAAAATATAAAAAAACTTGAACCTGGGCATGCAATGGTAGTAAAAGACTCTAAAATTATTAATCATTGGAAATATTTTGATATTAAATTTAATGATATTGATAAAAACATTTCTGAAGCTGATGCTATATTAAAAACAAAATTTTTAATAAAAGAAGCAGTAAAAAAACAATTAATTTCTGATGTACCAGTTGGAGCTTTTTTATCTGGAGGATTAGATTCTACGTCAATTGTTGCTTTTGCTAAAGATTTATATTTACCAAATAAATTAGAAACTTACACTATCGATTTTGAAAATACACAAAACTCTTCAATGGGAAGTTCAGAAGATATTTCTTACGCCAAGAAGGCAGCTGATTATTTGGATGTAAAATTAAATATCTTAAAGGTAAATCCTAATATGATTTCTGACGTAAGAAGTATGATTTATCATTTAGATGAGCCCCAGGCCGATCCTGCAGCTATTAATACGATGTTAATTAGTCAATATGCTAGAAAAAATAATATTAAAGTCCTACTTTCTGGTTCTGGAGGTGACGATATATTTACAGGTTACAGAAGACATTTTGCATTTAACAATGAAAAATATTGGAGCTGGCTACCACAGAGTTTTAAGAAAATAATTTCAAACAATATTAATTTAATGTCTTCTAGTAACGAATTTAAAAGAAGATTGATCAAGTTATTTCAATACTCCGCATTAGAAAATAAAGAGAGAATAGCTAGCTATTTTTATTGGATAAATCCAGAAATAATTAATACTATTCTCAATGATAGTATTAAAAATGATATTCTAGATTATAATGTTTCTAGTCAGCTGATAAAAACTCTAGATAAAATGTCAGGTACCAATGATAAATTAAATCAAATGTTATATTTAGAAATTAAACATTTTCTTTGTGACCATAACTTAAATTATACAGATAAAATGGGAATGTCTGCAGGTGTAGAAATTAGAGTACCTTTACTCGATAAAGACTTGGTTGATTTTACTACTTCATTACCAGTAAATATGAAACAAAGAGGCACGACTGGAAAATGGATATTTAAAAAAGCTATGGAAGGTATACTTCCAAATGACTTAATTTATAGACCCAAAGCTGGATTTGGCGTTCCCTTAAGATACTGGATGAAAACTAATTTAAAAGAATTTGTTAATGATACATTATCATCAAAATCTCTAAAAAATAGAATGATTTTTAATGAAAATGGTTTAGAAAGATTAAGAAGGTTAGACCAAGAAAATAAGATAGATGCCTCATATACTTTATTCTCAATAGTTTGTATAGAAACATGGTATCAACTATTTGTAGATAGTGATCAATTATTAAAGATATAAAAATGAAAAAAGTAATTTTAAATATAAAAAATGGAGAGATATCTTTAGTAACCATTCCAATTCCTAAAATAAGTAATGGAAATGTATTGGTAAAAACAAATAAATCTTTAATTTCCATAGGTACGGAAAAAATGCTTATAGACTTCGGTAAATCAAACTATATTAAAAAAGCATTGCAACAGCCAAAGAGAGTAACTCAAGTATTAAATAAGATCTCCACAGATGGAATTTTTCCAACTTATGATGCAATAAGAAATAAATTAGATGATCCTATTCCATTAGGTTATTCAAATGTTGGTATTGTTGTTGAAAGTAACGAAAGTGAATTCTCAGTAGGTGATAGAGTTATATCAAATGGTTCTCACTCTGAATATGTAAGTGTACCAAAAAACCTAACTGCAAAAATACCCGATAATGTTGATGACGTTTCAGCATCATTTACTGTTTTAGGATCAATTGGACTACAAGGCACAAGACTTTTAGAACCAAAATTAGGAGAATCTGTAGTTGTTTATGGACTTGGATTAATAGGGTTATTGTCTTGTCAAATACTTGAAGCAAATGGATGTAATGTAATAGGCATAGATATTGATTCGATTAAGTGTAATGTGGCAAAAAAAATAGGTATTAAAGTAATTCAATCTGATGAAATTGAATCAGTAATAAGCGAAGTAAGGCAAATAACTAATAGTTATGGAGCTGACTCTATATTAATCACAGCAAAAACAAGCAGTAATGATATTATTCATGCATCAGCAGAAATGTGTAAGAAAAAGGGTAAAATAGTTCTTATTGGCGATATTGGCTTAAATTTAGATAGAAATGATTTTTATGAAAAAGAGATATCATTCCAAGTATCTTCATCTTATGGACCAGGAAGATATGACCCCATTTATGAGCAAAAAAATATAGATTATCCATATGCATACGTAAGATGGACGGCAAAAAGAAATTTTGAAGCAATACTAAAACTAATGTCACAAGGAAAAATAAAAGTTAAAGATTTAATTACAAATGAATACCCTATTGATAAAATTTTAGAAGCATATGATAACGTAAAAGACCCAAGAACATTAGGAACTATAATAAATTATTCCAGCCATGAACATCATATAGAGGAAAATAAATTATTAAGAATAAAGCAATCAAATAGTGAAAATAGTCAAAAAAATCTTTCTCTTGGTTTTGTGGGAACAGGAGCATATGCAAAAAGATTTTTATTGCCAGAACTCAAAAAGAAAAAATTATACTTAAAAACTGCAGTTTCAAAAAATGGTTTGTCAGCAATGTTTGCTGCAAAAAAATTTGGTTTTGAATTTTGTTCGTCAAATCCAATGGATATTTTTTTAGATAAAAAAATCAATACAGTATTTATAGCGACGCACCATAATACACACGCTAAATTTGTTGAAAAATCAATTATAGAAAAGAAAAATATTTTTGTTGAAAAACCCTTGGCTATTAACCACAAAGAAATTGAGAGTATAATTAAAATAATTAATGAAGATACAAGATTAATGGTTGGTTTTAATAGAAGGTTTTCTCCACTTATTAAAAAAACAAAAACTATTCTTGCTAAAACTAAATCAGCATTTTCAATCGTGTATACAATAAATGCTGGACAAGTTGAAAGTAGTCATTGGACAGTAAATAAAGATATTGGAGGTGGAAGAATAATTGGAGAAGTTTGTCATTTTCTTGATCTTGTAAGATACTTAGCTGATTCAGAAATTTTAAACTGGAATGTTATCAATCTTGGTAAGATAGATGATTGTATATCAATACAGCTTAAATTTAAGAATGGAAGTATTGCTATTATCAATTATTTTACCAATGGAAATAATAAATACTCAAAAGAAAATATTGAAATCTTTAACAATGGAAAAATCATTAAAATAGATAATTTTAGAAAATTATTTTTTTATGGTTATAAAAGAGAAAAAAATATAAAGCTATGGTCGCAAAATAAGGGGCAAAAAGAATGTATAAATGCATTTATAGAGTCAATTAATAATAATTCACCAATTCCTATACCTTTAAATGAGTTAATAGAAGTAAGTAAAGTCGCTATAGATATAAATGATGCAATCTAAAAAAAAAATTATTGATATCATTGCAGGCGCAAGGCCAAATTTTGTAAAAATTGCTTCATTATTTATTCAAATCAGTAAAACAAGTAAAATAAAAAAAAAATTTAAGTTTAGGTTAATTCATACAGGTCAACATTATGATAAAATGTTATCTGATACTTTCTTTCAAGAGCTAAAAATACCAAAACCAAATTTTTCACTAAATGTAGGGTCTGGGTCTCACGCACTTCAAACAGCAAATATAATGAAAAAATATGAGAAGATAATCTTAAAAAAACCCCCAAATCTATGCATTGTTGTAGGAGATGTTAATTCAACTGTTGCTTGTGCAATATCAGCTAAAAAACTTGGAATTAAAGTTGCACATATTGAAGCTGGCTTAAGATCAGGTGATATTTCAATGCCAGAAGAAATTAATAGAATATTGACAGATTCTATTACAGATTATTTTTTTACAACTTCTAGGCTTGCAAATAAGAATCTATTAAAAAATGGTATAGAGAGTAAAAACATTTACTTTGTTGGAAATACAATGATTGATACTCTTAAAAACAACTTAAATAAATTAAATAAACCAAGTTTATGGGAGGCAAACTCTCTTGCAAATAAATCTTATTATCTATTAACTCTTCATAGACCTTCTAATGTTGATGATATAAAAAATTTAAAAAAAATTATAAGTATCATTAAAACTTTTAATAATGAAAAATTTATATTTCCAGTTCATCCAAGAACTATGCAAAAATTAAATCAAATTAAAAGCCTTGAAAAGAATTTAATCATATCAGAACCATTATCCTATTTTCACTTTAATTACTTGCTTAAGAATGCAAAAGGAATAATCACTGACTCAGGAGGAATTACTGAAGAGGCAACATTTTTTAAAGTTCCTTGCTTTACCATGAGAGAAAATACAGAGAGACCAGAGACAATTAACGTGGGATCCAATGTTTTAATTGGAAATAACTATGACTTATTAAAAAGATCAATTAATGAAGTTAATAGAAACAAATGGAAAAAATCTAAAGTGCCTGAAAAATGGGATGGTAAAGCTGCTTATAGAATTTTAAATATTATTGAAAAATTATTATGACAGTGAACAAGTTGCATAATTATTATGATACTATTATAAGGCTAAATCCATCTCAAATATTACACCGATTTATTAAGATATTTAAAATAAGTAGATACAAAATTTACTCATTTAATGGAAATATAACTCATTTAAAGCATACAATTTTTCCTGAAAGCATCGAAGACCATAGCGAACCTATGTATTCATCTCCAAACCAATTCTTCTTTATAAATGAGACTAATAAAGTAGACTCATTTCTAAATATCAAAAATAAGAAAAAACTTTGGAGGTATAATCTTTACTATTTTAATTATTTGAATTATTTTTCTAGCATAGAAGATACTAATATTGACTTTTCTAAATATATTAATATTTGGATTAATGAAGTTAAAAAAGGGGAGTCTTTAGAACCTTATCCTACCTCTTTACGAATAGTGAATTGGATTAAATGGAGTGTAAGAAATAAGTATTATAAAAAATCGTTCTTAGATAGCTTGTATTCGCAATCTATTTTTTTAAAAAAAAACATTGAACATGATATCAAAGGAAATCATATAATTGCAAATTGCAAAGCCTTAATATTTTCTGGGATTTTTTTCATTAACAATGACAAGTATAATTTTTTAAAGATAGGAAAAAAATTATTATTTAAAAATATCAACATACAAATTCTTCATGACGGTGGTCATTATGAAAGATCACCATTGTATCACTCTATAGTTTTAGAAGATTTATTAGATATTTACAAATTAGTTAGTAATCATAATTACTTTTCCAAATATGAGATTTTAAATCTAGAAAATAAAATTATTTTTATGCTTATTTGGCTAAACAGATTATCACATAAAGATGGTAAAATTTCTTTTTTTAATGACTCAGCTTTTAATATAAGTAAGAGCTTTGATAGATTAAGCTCTCAAGCAATTGATTTGGGAATTAAATTTAAATTAACTGATAGCAATTTTACGTATTTTAAAGAAACAGGATATTTTATTTACACAGATGAGAATGTAGACTTAAAATTTAATGTAGGTTGTGTTGGTCCAAAAGAACAGCCAGGACATTCTCATGCCGACACTCTTTCATTTGAATTGTCTGTTGGTAAATTTAGATTATTTGTAAACTCTGGAACTTCTACATACGAAAATAATACATTAAGATTATTTCAAAAATCAACAAAAGCTCATAATACTCTTGAAATTAATAAATTAAACTCATCTAACGTTTGGTCAATTTTCCGTGTTGGAAAAAGGGCAAAGGTTGGTCATATAAAATATGATACTAGTAATAATAATGTAAAGTTTGAAGCTACACATGATGGCTATTACCAAAGTTCTACTACAAATCATAAAAGAATGATTAATATAATTGATAATAAAATTATAATCTCAGATACTACTACAAAGCTATGCTTAGATAGCATTATTAGACTTTATCTAAATCCTGATGTGATGGTCAATGAATCACCACTTAATTTAAAAACAACTGATGGATACAGTATTGATATCAATTGCAAAAATGGAGTGATAAAAGTAGTAGATACAATGTGGTATCCAGAATTTGGAATAAAAATTCCAAATAAGTGTATTGAGATAACTATGAAAGAAAATAATTGTGAAACAATTATTAAGTGGAGAAAGGGTACAGTATGAAAATATTAGTACTAAGTTATTACTTCCATCCAGATTTATCAGCGGGATCTTTTAGAGTTAAGTCAATAATTGATAGCTTAATTAAAGAAAGCTCAGAAGAAATTGAAATTGATATTGTTACCACGCAACCAAACAGATATAAAAAATTTAGACCTATAGTCAATGATAAAATTTCAAAGACTATTAATATTCATAGAATTAAAGTCAATAATCACAAGAGTGGATTATTAAGCCAATCATTAGCATTTATAATATTTGCATATAATACATTAAAATTTATAAAAAATAAAAATTATGATTTAATTTTTGCTTCTTCTTCAAGATTAATGACGGCCTCACTAGGAGCTCATATTTCTAAGAAAAAAAAAATAAAACTTTATTTAGATATTAGAGATATTTTTCTAGACACTATTGAAGATGTATTCAAATATAGAATATTTAAATTTATTAAAATATTTATAGGATATATTGAAAAGTTTACTATGAGGCAAGCATCTCATATAAATTTAGTGTCAGAAGGCTTTTCAAATTATTTTAATAAAAAATATCCAAATAAAAATTATTCATTTTTTACTAATGGCATAGATACTATTTTTAATAATCTTCCAATAAAAAACAAAATTAAGAAAGAAATAAAAATATTGTATGCTGGAAACATTGGTGAAGGACAAGGGCTTGATAGAATATTGCCTAAACTATTATTGGAATTACCTAAAAATTATTATTTTACAATTATTGGAGATGGAGGCAGAAGGAAAAAACTTGAACGTGAACTAGATAAGCATAATGTTATTAACTATCAAATAATCAATCCTGTTACACAAGAAGTATTGATATTAAAATATTTAGAGGCGGATATACTTTTTCTGCATTTAAATAGTCATAAAGCTTTTCTAAAGGTATTACCTTCTAAGATATTTGAATATGCTGCAACTCATAAGCCAATATGCGCAGGAGTAGAAGGTTTTTCACGAAAGTTTCTATTAAATAATGTAAGTAATTGTAGTGTCTTTGAACCTTGTAATGTAAAAGAAGCAAAAAAAAGTATATTGAATACAGATTTCAATGTAAAAAAAAGAACAGATTTTATTAATAAATTTTCAAGAAATAATATTTCGATTAAAATTGCAAAAAGTATTTTAGAGATGAGAAGCTAAAAAATGATAATTAAAAAAATAGCAATTATTGGTTTGGGATATGTTGGTTTACCACTTGCTCTAGCATTTTCAAAATATTTTAAGGTAGTTGGATTTGATAATAATAAAAAAAGAATAAGTGATTTGTCAAAAGGCTTAGATATTACAAATGAGCTAACTCACACTGAACTAAAAAAATTAAAAAAAATTAACTTAACTTTTGATCAAAAGCATCTTAATTCGTGCAATGTCTACATAATAACTGTTCCGACACCAATAGATAAGCTAAAAAAACCTGATTTAAAATATCTTATTAGCGCAAGCACTACAGTAGGAAAATGTGTTTCAAAAGGAGATATCATAATATATGAATCAACTGTTTATCCAGGTGCAACTGAAGGTGACTGTATTCCAATCCTAGAAAAGTATTCAAGCTTAAAGTTTAATCATGACTTCTTTTGTGGTTATTCGCCAGAAAGAATAAATCCAGGTGATAAAAAAAATAATTTAAAAAATATTAAAAAAATAACATCAGGTTCGACTCCTAAGACAGCTGAATTTATTGATAAGTTATATCTAAAGATTATTGATGCGGGAACATATAAGGCTTCAAGTATAAAAATTGCTGAGGCAGCAAAAGTTATTGAGAATATACAAAGAGATGTAAATATTGCACTTATTAATGAACTTTCAATAATATTTAATGCGCTTGAAATTGACACTGAAGAAGTTCTAAATGCTGCTGCATCCAAATGGAACTTTATCAAATATAAGCCAGGTTTAGTTGGTGGGCATTGTATAAGTGTAGATCCATACTATTTAACTCATAAAGCAAAGTCACAAGGAATACTATCTCAAGTTATACTAGCTGGCAGAAAAGTTAATGATAGTATGGCATCGTATATCGTTAACCAATTAATTAAGAATATGGTTAAAAAAGAAATAACAATAAACAAAGCAAATATCTTGATAATGGGTTTTACTTTTAAAGAAAATTGCAATGATATTAGAAATACAATGGTAAGTGAACTTGCGTTAGGGTTGAAAGAGTATAATTGTAATGTTGATATATATGATCCTTGGATTGATATTAGCGATATTAAGAAAATCTATAAATATAATTTTATAGCTGAGGTTGAAAAATCAAAATATGATGGAATAATTTTAGCAGTTGCACACGATAAATTTAAAGATATTGGAATAAAAAAGATTAGAAGATTTGGAAAGTCATCTACAATTGTTTATGACTTAAAACATATGTTTAATAAAGATCAATCTGATTTAAGACTTTAATAATTATGCATTTATTACTTACTGGTGCAAATGGTTTTGTTGGTAAAAACTTTATTAATTTCTTCATTAAGAATACAAAATATAATTTAGTCTGCTTAACTAGAAAAAAAACAAATAACATTATTAACCCTAGAATAAAATGGGTTTTAATCAATAAGTTTGATGAAAAAATTAATTGGGATATGCATTTATTAAATATTAATTGCGTTATTCATCTAGCTGGACAGGCACATACTAAAAATAGCAAAAAAGACAAAGAGCTTTTGCAAGAAAATTATCTTGCAACTAGAGAATTAGCAGTAGTATGTATTAAAAAGAATATTGATAAATTTATTTTCTTAAGTTCTATAAAAGTGAATGGAGAATTTACACAAAATGATAAGCCTTTCACAATAAAAGATAAACCTAGTCCAAAAAATATTTATTCAGAATACAAATATAAAATAGAAAATATGCTTAATGATTTATTTAAAGGAAAAAAGACTAGTCTTGGAATAATTCGTTCTCCAATTATTTATGGCCCTAATGTAAAAGCAAATTTTAACTTAGTTTTAAATATTATTAGATTTAGAATACCAATACCTTTTGCAGCATTTAAGAATAAAAGAAGTTTTATTAGTGTAGAAAACTTATGTGATTTTATATTATGTTTTATTAAGTATAGTGACTATCTGTTTGATACATATTTAATCTCCGATGATCATGATATCTCTACAAATGAACTTATATATAAAATTTCATCTATATATAAAAAAAAAATAATAATATTTTATTTACCCAAAATAGTTATTCTCGTTATATTTAAATTATTTGGTTTAAATAGTTATTTAAATAAGATGTATTCAAATCTTCAGGTAGATATAAATTATACTAAAAATAAATTATTATGGAAGCCAAGATATAAAATGGATTACAGCTTAAATCAAATATTAATTGATTCTAAAAAATGAAAAAAATATTTTTATATTCTTTTTATTTCGTAATTCTAGTTGTATCAATTATACCAATTATCTTTATATCAATAATTCTATTTATTACACAAGGAATGCCAATAATTTTTTGGTCAGAGAGAGTAGGAAAAAATAAAAAATTATTTAAAATGCCTAAATTTAGGTCAATGAAAAATGATGCACCAATAATCGCCACTCACCTCTTAGAGCAACCAGAAGCTAAGGTAACGGTAATTGGAAGAGTGCTTAGAAAATACAGCCTTGATGAATTGCCACAAATAATTTCACTATTTCAAGGAAATATGTCTATTGTAGGACCGCGACCTGCATTATTCAATCAGCATGATTTAATAAGTCTTCGAGAGGCAAAAAATATACATGCAATTTTACCAGGAATTACAGGATTGGCACAAATTAATGGTAGGGACAATATAAGTATAGAAGATAAAGTTGAATATGATTATACATATCTTCGGAATAAATCATTTTTTTACGATTTAAAAATAGTATTTTTAACTTTTTTGAGAATCATAAAATCTAAGGATATCTCTCATTAATATGAATGTTTATATACATAAAATTTTAAATTTGAATAGAGGCTATAAACAATTAATCCTTGTAAGCAGTGATTTATTCTTATCTATACTTTCTACTTGGATTGCTTACTCATTAAGAATAAGTGAAATTCATATCCCCTCAGGTATTGAATTCATTCCTTACATTTTAGCATCAATATTATTTCTATTTTCTTTTTATTTTTTTAAGATCTATAGAATTATTCTTAGGTATGGTGGAGTTAATGCCATTCAAACAATACTTTTTGCAAATATATCTTACGGCATAATTTTTTTCTTAATCTTAGACTACTTAACTTTATATAATGTCCCAAGATCAATAGCAATTTGGCAACCTATGATGTTTTTACTTATATTAGCTTTAAATAGATCTATTTTTATTTTACTTATTAGTTATTTCAGAGAAGTAGATGGAAGAAATAATATAATGATTTATGGATCAGGGGATGTCGCATTTAAAACTGCATCTACATTATCATTGTTTCCAAAAAATAGAATTATAGGATTTATTGATGAAAGTTTAGCAAATAAAGGAAAAAAAATTCTTGGGTCTACTATTTATAATAAAAATCAAGTGTCAAAAATAATTAAATTGAATAAAGTTAATCAAATTATTATTGCTGTTGACAACATATCAATAAATGAAAAAAATAAAGTATTCGAATCTCTACAAAAGTATCAAGTTTCAATTAAGACTCTAAACCTGACATCTGAAAAATTTAGCAATGAAATAAATGTTGATGATATTCAAGACTTGGAAATATCTGATATTATAGGTGGTAAGTACGAATACAAAAGAGAAATACTTTTGGATAAGATTAATGGTAACATTGTATTAATTACAGGTGCAGGTGGATCAATTGGTTCAGAGTTATCAAGACAAATACTATTAGCAAGACCGAAAGAGTTAGTATTAGTTGATCACAGTGAATTTAATTTATTTAATATTGTTAATGATATTAATGATCTATGTTCTAAGAATAACGTCAAAATAAAAATTAAACCATACCTTTCATCTATATCAGATAGAAATAGAATTAAGACAATTTTCCTAAATCATAGGCCTAATCAAGTATTTCATGCGGCAGCTTATAAGCATGTTGGATTGGTTGAAGAAAATATTATAGATGGTTTCACTAATAATGTTATGGGTACAATGAATGTTATTGATGCCGCAATGAAAACAGACTCAGTTAACAACTTTGTTCTAATTTCAACAGATAAAGCGGTAAGACCGACTAATATAATGGGAAAGACTAAAAGATTAGCAGAAATTTTTCTTCAATTATGTGCATCAGAAAATACTAAGGTAAAATTTTCAATTGTAAGATTCGGAAATGTTTTTAATTCATCTGGCTCTGTTATTCCCATCTTTAAAAAACAGATAAGTAGAGGTGGTCCTGTCACAGTTACAGACAAAAATGCCACTAGATATTTTATGTCAATACCTGAGGCAACCGAACTTATTTTAGAAGCTAATGATAAAGCGTGCGGAGGTGAAATTTTTGTTTTAGATATGGGTAATCCAGTTAAAATCATTGATATCGCAAAAAAAATGATTGCCTTGTCTGGACTAAAAGTGAAATTTAATAATTTAGATGAAGGCGATATTCTCATTAAAATTACGGGACTTAAGTCTGGTGAAAAATTACATGAAGAACTTTTTATAGGTGAAAATATTATAAAAACTGACAATAAAAAGATCCTCATTGCAAAAGAACCATTCCTTGAAAGAAAAAATTTTGAACACTTGATGAAATTATCGAGTCTTGCAATTAATGGTAATAGTGAAGAAAAATTAATTGATCTGCTTAATGACTATGTATAAATTTTAGGTATTAATAATTTTGACGTTAAATAAAAATACTATTGCAATTAAATCTGCTTCAATTCTTTTCTATCTAATTCCATTAGCTTTATTGACAGGACCATTTTTACCTGATTTGTTCATCTCAATTATTGCAATAATATCTATTACATTGATTATTAGGAATAAAGAATACCATTATTTAAATAATAAATTTTTAATTTTTTTTATAATATTCTATATTTACCTTATAATAAGTGCACTACTTGGTGAAAATATATATTATTCACTATCACAAATTATTTTTTATTTTAGATTTGGTCTATTTACAATAGCGGCTTGGTATCTTTTAAATAAAAATCAAGATTTAATTAAATATTTTACAATTATATTTTTGGCTACATTCTGTTTTAGCCTAATGGATGGTATGTATCAGTATTTTAATGGATTTAATTTTTTGGGTTTCGAAGCTCAGCCATCAAGGATGACTCTTGTATTCAATGACAAAATGCTTCTTGGAGGCTATTTAGCAAGGTTATTTCCTCTTATGTTCGGTTTATTAATATATTTATATTCAGGAAAAAACTGGGTTATTGTTTTTTCATCTATACTTTTAATATTAACAGATATTTTAATTTATATATCTGGAGAGAGGACAGCTATTGCACTATTATTTTCTACTTCAATATTTATAATTATCTTTATTAAGAGATTTAAGTTAATTAGAGTTATAACTATAGTTATTTCTATATCCATTCTTTTTTTATTAACTATAAAAGACGAGAATATAAAGCATAGAATTATTGGTACAACATTACATCAAATGAATATTATCTACAATTTTGATAATATTGTATACTTTTCAAAAACCCATGAAAATTTATTTAGTACATCATGGAATATGTTTTTAGAAAATCCCATTACAGGCATTGGACCAAGTGGATTTAGAAAAAGCTGCTCTTATAAAAAGTATTCTAATAATATATCTTATGGCTGTAGTACTCATCCACACAATACTTACTTTCAATTAGCCGCTGAAACAGGAATTATTGGATTAATGTTCTTTTTATTTTTAATCTTTAAGATCTTATTAATCACCAGTAAGCAATTTAAATCACTTATATATAAAGATTATAATAAAGGCATTAGTGACTATCAAGTTTGTTTGCTAGCCTGTTTTTTGGCAACTTTATTTCCATTTTTACCCACACAGGACTTTTTTAATAATTGGATAAATATTATTTATTTTTTACCAATTGGTTTTTTTATGCATTCATTATATAAGAATTAAATTAATTACCTTTGAGATTATAAAAAATAAATAATAAAAAAAATTATGTGGAAAGAATTTAAATCTAAGATACATGGAACTGGAATTATTGCAGATAAAAATATTAAGAAGAATGTTAAAATAATTCAATATATAGGTGAAAAAGTAACTAAGAAAGAAGGTGACAAAAGATCAGAAGAGAGAATAAAAAAATATATTAATACCAAAAATGAGGGATCGGTATATGTGTTTGAGCTAAACAAAAAATATGACATAGATGGTTCACCCCTGTATAACAAAGCAAGATTTATAAACCATTCCTGTGAACCAAACTGTGAAGTTGAAATAGAAAATGATGAGATATGGATAAAGTCAATTAAGCAAATTAAAAAAGGTGATGAACTTAGTTATGATTACGGATATCCATTTGATAAAGATGATTTTTCTGATCATCCATGTAAATGTGGCTCTAAAAAATGCATTGGTTATATTATTTCTGATGATGATTGGTCAAAATACTTAAAACATATTAAAAATATTGTTGATAGAAGATAAATATTAGGCACTAGTATATATTTTTTTAAAAGAATGATTTTCATTCATTTTTTCAGCAACTTCAATTTGCTTTTGACGCGTTGTTGAGGATTGTATTTTTGTTATTGATTTTAAATTTATACAATATTTACAAGTAGCTCCTTTCTTATATGATTTCAATTTCATATCTTTTTTAGTAATTGGGTGTCGACATCCATAACACTGTTCGAATGAACCTTTTACTAACTTATTGTTAATTGCAACTCTATTATCAAATACAAAGCATTCACCTCTCCAAGAAGAATTTTTTTTATTTTTTTTTACTTCTAAATAATTCAATATTCCCCCATCAAGTTGAGATACATCTTTATATCCATTTTTTAATAGATAAGACGAAGCTTTTTCACATCTAATTCCTCCCGTACAAAACATAGCAATAGGTTGATTTTTTTTAATTTCTAATTTTTCTATAAATTTTGGAAATTCTCTAAAAGACATAGTTTTTGGATTAACTGCATTTTTAAAAGTCCCAATACTTACCTCGTAATCGTTTCTGGTATCAATAATTACATATTTCTTATTGTTAATGATTTTGTCCCATTTTATAGGATTAACATGTTTACCAGTAAGTCTCTCAGGTTTTATTGATTTGTCACCTATTGTGACAATTTCTTTTTTTAAACGAATCTTTAGCCTATAAAAAGGTATAAACTCATTTTGTGAAATCTTAATTGATAATTTTCTTATTTTTAAAGTTTTCTTAATAAGGCGTATAAATGCATTTAAATCTTTTTTTGTTCCAGATATTGTTCCATTAACTCCTTCATTAGCCAATAAAACAGTTCCAAGAATTAATTTATTTTTTGAACATTTATCTAATTTTATCTTTATGGATTTTATACTTATTAAACTTTTAAATCTATAAAACGTATATATATATATTTGATCTTCAATCATATTAATATTCTACTGGAATTGGATCTAGTGATCTCCACAAATACCAAGTCGCTACTGACCTATAAGGCTTCCATCTATCACCTATTTTAATTATTCTCTCTCTTTCTGTTGGGTATGAAAGTTTATATAATTTACATAGACCTTTGATCATACCTATATCATCGAGTGGAAAAATATCTGCTCTACATAAATTAAAGATCA
>MDTG01182550.1_pt1 | contig 17828 bp, 32 predicted proteins | sample 811421 | NCBI WGS metagenome assembly MDTG01 (sample SAMN05326645, study PRJNA326480) | marine metagenome | isolation source: seawater | place: Pacific Ocean: South East | collected 2011 | reverse complement strand
TCATTCTTCTTCACCATATCCTTCAATTAAACTTGCACAAGTATAACCCATACTAACAAGCAAACTTGCCGTCATGTATGCAATAGACTTCCAATCAAGTCCTTCGCTTTCACGAATCATCTCTTCTGTTTTTTCTCTAAGCATATCCTCATACTGTTGTTCAAGGTCGCCAACATTTTGACTCGTCACTTCAAAGTTATCTATCCATAGTTCTATTTCTTCTTCCTTATTCATTTCTTCACTCCCTTAAATTTATTCTTTCTCGCTATTTGGCAACATACTCTAATCTTATCTGTTGAATGAAGATTCCAAAACTCTCCACTTTCCCAACCAAACTTATGTTCAATATATTGGCATAATTGTTTCCTTGACATCTTTTCAAAATCCTCATCAATTTCTATCCCAAGGATAGGGCCGCCTTCATTCTTTAGAAATGAATCGAGAATAACATAAACTCGGCCCATACCGTTGATTGTTTTTCTAAGCAACCATTGAATCATTTATTACCACCCTTTTTCTTTTTACCATTAAAAACCCATTTATTTGGGCTTGGAATGTTTTTATCATTAGGATGATTAAGTGCATGTTGTCTCTTTCTTTCAAGAACAGTCATAGTTATATTATAACTCGCTCTTTCGGGATATTTTCTTGCAGTTGATTGTCCTTTCTTTAATGTTCTAAATCTCATTCTTCTTCACTCCAATTTTCATCACATTTTTCATTTTCATCATAGCCATAAGTACCTTCTCCCCATCTTTGTACTCTTTCCTGTTCAAAGTCACGGAATATCTGTAATTGTTTTGGTTTTGTATTCTCCCAAAACCCATAATGACCTACTCCGCCTAAAACAAATGCAGTTTCCATTAATGGTTCCCAAATACTAACTGTTCTAATATCTGTTCCACTAAAATACGCACTGCCAAATGGATGAGTATGAATCCATGTCTTAATAGGTAATTTCATACCAACAGGGTCAATCTTGAAATCAACATAACCCGAAGTACCGGATGAAATGAATATCTCATCATTAGAATCAATAACAACTTGTACCTCTAATTTAGGTAGTATTTCTGTGGAGGCATACCAAATACCCGCCATTAATTCATCATTAAACCATGCTTTATTCTCATAACCATCTCTAATGTAATATTCTGCTTCTGCTCTTGCTATTTCTAAATCTGCAAGGTATTTATCATACCCATCATCACCATTTCTTTTTTCTTCTTCTCTCATAGCCCAATCACTGCTCTTGCTCATTATTGTCACCTCTTAAATTTTTAAGTACCGATTGAGTTAGTTTCTCAATCTTTGCTTGTAGTTTGCGTATTTTACTCACTTTACGCTTGACTCTCCACGATTCTTCAGTTAATGTGGCCAAGTGTAACTTCTTGACTCTAATCGTGTCTGTGGCCTTCATAACCTGCATAATATGTTCGGGTTCTGTGCTATCAACAAGGTATTCTAAACGACTTGCGATTTGCCCGTAACTTCGACCATATCGTGCTTTTGCTTCATCTATGCTTAATTCATAGAAATGGATTAACAAATCCAAATCCTTTTCAGAATCCCAAAAATCATCTGAATTAGATAATGGTGTTACAAATACTGATTCGTTATTTGCCATGTATTCACCTATTTGTTTCGCAAATTCTTCATAGGATGAAAAACTACCTGTTGGGAAATCTTCTTCAACGCCAAGATAATGAGCAGTTTCTTCTTGAACCTCCACACTATTACCAATTTCAGCGATTTCCTCAACCAATTGCTTATCCAATTTCTTAACTCTGTTTTTACATGCTGGAATGCTTCTCTGTAATTCTCTTGAAATGTCCTCCCAAGATACTTCATCATTCACATATTCCAGCAATTGTGTTTCTTCTTCTTTACTCCATCTGCATGTCTTGTAACCCATTTATGCCACCATCTCTTCATTTGTTTCTTGTTTGAATTCCCAATTATGGAAATCCTCATGTCTGGCCAGAAACCCGCCAGCCTCATTCATTGGGCCAATATATTCTGCTGAACATATTTGGCACCAAACGGCCACTATTTTTTCATTCCAAATACAACCGTTTTTATTCTCATATTCGAGAATTTCTCCTACATTGTCTAAACTAAACTTCATTCTTTTACCTCCATTAATATTTTGTGCATTAATTCACGCATTTCCCAATGCTCTTGGGTATTTTTTGAAAAATAATCAAACAGTTTATCCCATGCTTTAGCCTTTATATCATTCATGCGTTCATCACCATGTATTCTTTTACATCTTCGTCATTAAACCATCTTTGCACCCATTGTGCGCCAATTCCTGCAATAGCAATTTGCATAAATTGTACTCCTTTATTTGAGCCATCCCAAGAATCTCCTTGACAAGAGAATGAACCGGATGGGCCAGCCAATAAGGTATCATACATCTTAGGGTCTGCTTTATGTGACACAAGTGCGGCATTTCTGCCTTGCGCTCTCAAATCGAGCCATTTAAGACTTGTGTTATACAAGGTCTTTCTGATGCCTAAATTATCCACACAACAGATAACCAAATCATATCCTTTCATTTGTTGTTCACTAAGAATAGGAAATCGGTGCGTGTTTAATACGCTATCATATCTTGCGATAGCATCCACCTTTCTTTTAGATATTTCTGACTTTGTGAAGTTTTGATATGGTATGTTCTTCGCTTCAACAATATCGGGGTCTGCTACTGTAATAGCATACAAATCCACCTTATCTAAAAACTGAATCAAGAATGACCCAATTCCGCCTGTTCCTATAACTAATATTTTTCTTTTCATTTTTATTCACCTCGACTAATTATTCCTTTTTCTCTCAATTCTTCGTAGTTATCCATCCAATTCGCTAGAATCTTTATTGCTTCTCTTCGACTTAAACTAAATTCTGATTGTAAATAGGGAGAAGCACCAAACATATTGGTTTCTCCACTCTGTCGTAATTCTTCTAAATACACATAGTATTCAATCCATTCTTCATTTATTCCATCATTCATTTTGATTCCTCCTTCTTTCCATAATGCGTTTCTCTAATAGCATCGTATTTTCTTCTATACTTGATATGTGCATGTTTGTAAAGCACAACTTCAAGTCCACCGCCACTAACAGGGATTAATACTACACAATCACGGCAAGCCGGTAGTCCTGTCTTATCACAATCAGTTACGCTTGTATTGCTACAAACGGTACATCTTGTTCTTTTACTTTCCATATTATCTAAATTCATTTTCATTCACCTATAAAATTAATATCCTTTCCTTTCATTTCCTTTACTGTATCAAAACCAAGAAGGGATATAATCTTCTTAGTTTCTTTGTGGATATTCCATCTTCTGAATCCTGTTTTTTCAGAAATCAAAACCGAAGTAATATCATTTCTAACAAAGACATTTGCAGTTATCCAACAAACTGCCGCAAAATAACTCTGCGCTCTATTATGTTCTGCTCTATTCAGAACAGGTTCTATTCTTTCTAAGACCTGTCTTGCTTGGAGATAAAACACATTGTCATCAGTAATTAGATTCAATACTCTTTGAAGGCTAAAAGAAGGATTAGTTTGCTTTAGGATTCTATTACCATAATGCTGGTTAATCTTTCTTGTTAATCTCATTACTCTTGTTTTATTACAATCAAACTCGAAACATATCTCCTTGAAAGTATATGGTGTACCATTTTCTTTCAAAGCATAGTGTACGATTGCGGCCCCTCGTTCTTCATAAGAATAGTTGGCCATTTTCTTTGCTGTATATAATTCAAGATATATCTTCTCGACTCTTTCACCCAAATTCATTTGGGGTGCAATAGCGGCTAATGTCATATTACAGTGCATTAGCCCGTTTTGAACATTCTTAGGAGTAACACTGTTCTTGCCAAACTTATTGAATTTGAAAGAACCTTTACCGCTAATTACTGAGCCTAATTTACCATTATCTGCTGAATGCACAACATCTCCTGTTTTATTCAAAATATGAACATTCTGTTCAAAGATTTCCTGTACTAAAACAAGTCCACAATCGTTGCAGATTCTTTCTCCCATTCTTTCATCAAAATAATTTTTTGTTGCACCGCATTCATTACATTTCATTAAAATCAACTCTTTCATTGTCATTTGGTTTTTTAATTAGGTATCTTCTTATTGTTGATACTATTTTTATTGTAAAAGTGTCATTAAGCAAGGCTAATGCTCTTGCCGCAAATTGGTCGCCTAATGGCGAATCTGAAGTCATATTATCTATACAAATCGGCCCTCTCCAATTCCAAGAGTTTTTAGGCATCTTTGGTGCAGTCAATTCTGACTCACCTTTTATGGCTAAGTCTGCCTCATATTCTGCTAATGCTTCTCGATATTTAACCATCATCTCACCGAATTCATTATCTCTATAATGAGGCTGTTTAACATAAGTCTTTACCATTTGAATTTGAGACTTGAATTTATCATTCGTTAGCATCCAATCGTATTCCTTTCCATGAACATAAATTTTCTGTAACTCTCCTTGCTCATAAACGGCTTTTAATCGAGAACCATGTTGCAATAACAAATCATTTACTAACTGAATTGCTCTCTTTTCAACAAGGTCTGAAGTTCGGTTTTGTTTCAAAAACTCAACCATTAGAGTCAATTCTGAATCTGAAGGCTTTCTGCCAACTGTTCTCTCAAAAAGATTAGCAGGAGAAATGTACTTCCATCTGCTTTTCTTATGTCCTTGAACATAAAAGGAACAATAAGACTCTAACTCCTTATTTTTAATTACTCCCCATGTACCGTCACTAACTTCAACTGCACATTCCTTAGCACTAATTTGTTGAATATTTAGACGACATTCAATCTTCTCAAAGTTATCAAAGAAGTGATAAGGCGCACGATTCTCTAAACAATACTTGATATTTTCAGATAGGGAAAGACTACTCATCAAAGTTTTCATTAGCACAGGGGCTTCTTTATCAAAACAAGATTTGTATGTGACTCTTGCTAAGGCATTACAAATGGTATTTAGGCTCTCAGCCTTTCCATTAATATAATATCTAATGCCTTCTTTAGAAACAATAACAGGTAATTTCTGAATATAGATTGTATGTTCATATTCTTGACTTTCACCATAATTACGGTAATAGCCACTGTGCTTCCTAACTGCCAATTCCTTTTTCCACCAATTAACAAGACCTGCATGAACAGGGTCTTTTTTGTTTCTAATGAAGTAACAATGATTGTTACTGAATCGTTTAGTTTCGCTTTTAATTAGGGTTCGGGAATATTGCCCTGCATCATTTGGTTTTTGTATTTGTAAATTTATTTCTCTCATTAACATCACATCATATACATATTAGTATTGTCTTTATCGCACCTTTCGTGCATTTCTTTATTGATTTCTTCAGCAGTCAATAACTGCCCTCCACATACCCTACATCGGGTTGCGGTGTTCTTATTCTTTCGTTTATTCTTAATATATTTAGGGTCTTTGTCTTTCATTAATATTCACCACATATTCTATTCATTTGTTCATGGATGACTTGGCATACTCCGCATTCTTCTAAATCAAAAGTCCAGCAATCTTCCCAATTAACATCATGGTATGCTAAAGCCTCTTTTATTTTATTAGATTGATTAATCAAATAATTATCAAATCCTTGTAATACAGCCTCTTGTATGTCCCACAAACATTCCTTAAACGAGTATGTTAATCTAAATATTTTATCTGCGTCTTTATTATAAGATTCGCAAACATTTATTGCATTTTTTATTTTAATCAAAGATTCTTCTTTTAGTCCTTGACACATGATTATTATTACTCTCACACACTCTTCATAATCCTTGAAGAGTTTCATTTATTTCACCTAAATTTCACATAGTCCACCGGCACAGGCTACTTCGCCTTTCAAATCGGTGTTGTCTTGAGTTTCAACAACTCTTGTCAAATCAACATCAGTTAATGATTTAGATAGACTATCATAAGTTTCCTTATCACAGGTTTCAAATGGTGCTTGAACATATGTTCCGCCATCATACGGCAATACAGATAGACCATTGTAATAATGTCTATTCATCCATAACCAATCACCTACATCAACCCATTCATCTTCTTTTACAGAAATGGTTGCTGAAACATTATGAGTATTCAATCCGTCTTTATGTCCCGCACGAACCCAACGAATGCTGAAATTCTTTACACGCTCTAATAAATCAAATACTGACTCATGGCGAGTAATAGCATTACTTGGTGCTTGCTGAGGAACAGAAATAACTGCGGTATCATGCGGAGAGAAGTATTCATCTTCAATTAATTCCTCATGATTATCATAAAGATATGAGTAAATAGGTTCATTCTTTCCGACTCTAACTCTTCTTAGATAGAATTCATCATGCCATGCGTGAATACCACTTGAAGTACCTAACACAAGAGAAGTAGTCCCTGCTGGTTTTACACAGGTTGTTCTTGCAGCAGGTTTAATTCCAATAGCCTTAGCAACCCTTTCATTCTCCTTCTTTACTTCGAGAGCAGCCATTTCTAAATCTAAATGCTCAACAACATTTGAAGCAATACCTGTCATAGATACACCTAATAGTGCATCTTTTTCAGTATTCTTTCTCCATATCTCTCTAAGATAATGGAAATCAGTATAGCCTGCTTGTAGTGTTCCTAAGAATGCAGCCGCACTAACTCTCATTTCTAGGTCGGCTTGGTCTTTTATGTCAGAAGCATTCACTTCAGTTAAATTACAAAACTGATATGGTCTTAATGCTATTTCACAACATGGGTTTGTTCCCCAATCTTTATCATTACTGAAATAAATTCCGGGTTCTCCGCTACCGCTTAATTCAATTCTTTTCCACAAATCCAAAAAGAAATCTTTAGTGATTCTGTGTCTTAACAATACTGCTGAATTATTCGCACGACCTCTTTGTGGGTTATTTTCCCACCAACTGCCAGATTTACATGAAATCATTTCATTATCATCTGCTGAAAACAAACTAATCATAGCGGCTCGTCTAATACCGCCACTTAATACCGCATCAGCAATATGGCACATAATATCGTGTGTTTGAATAGGAGTTAATTTAGTTCCATTGGGAATGTTTTGGAGTATTCCTTGAATCTTTACTAAACATTCTCTTAATGGCTGAGGGCCGGGGGCTTTTCCACCGGAAGTAATTAGGATTGCACCTTTCTCTCTAATATCTGAGAAATCAAATACAGGGGTTGAAGTTCTAATTCCCATATAACATTCCATTAGTATTTTAATAGACTCAGCCCAACCTTCAATTGAATCTGCAACTAAATATCTTCGTTGTCTATTAGGGTTAGGTTTTTGAATTTCATTAACTAATTCAACATGGTGTCTTTGAACAGAATAACCTACTCCTGTTCCACCGAGTAAAAGGAACATAGCCTCGCTAAACGCTATGTGTGAATCTATTGGCATGTATGCACAATTATAGACACGATTAGGACTCAATTCAATTGGTTTACCACCAAATTGCATAGAGCGCATCGAAGGTAATACTTTCTTAGGAACAACAAAATGTTCATACACATTTCTAATGTCTTGTTCCAATTGAGGATATGTCTTAATGTGCATATTCATGTTTCTATCGCATATCTCTCTCCAAGTTTCTCTTCGTAACTTCTCAGCATCGTATTTTGCATACTTCATATGTACTGTAATATCTGATAATATCTGTGTATTTTTCTCCATCTTTAACACCTTAGTTTTGTTCTTTTAGGCCATTTATCTAATGTGGTGAAGGAATGTAACCAATCCAATCCTGTTTTTGTCACCACCCATTCTTTCTCTTCAAGAAATAGCCAATCTTGAAAATCATCTAATGCTTTAGCACCGTGTTTATCAAGTAAATCCTGTGTTGAGGAATACTCTTCATCACGGTATTTTATGCGAGTATCGCCACACGCATAAATATATCCCTTTTTGCTTCTCGCAATTACATAATTATTGGGATAAAAGTCGGGTTTTACAACGGCTACGCCATCTATTAATATGGGCGTAACGAGCGACCAACCCTTAATTTCGCTCAAATATATTTTGAGTCCATCTTCAGCAATAAAATTAACTAAATCAGTTATCATCACTGAAAAAAGGGGAGAGCGATTTTGCCACAAATTAGAGCAAAGGCAAAATCACTCCCCCCAAGAGGGTGAAAATAGGCTTAACCTATCTAACAAGAACCTCCAACAACAGCAGGGGTTAGGTCAACATTTTGTACCGTGTCCCAATTAATGTTGGCAATTTCTTCTCTCGCAACCATTTCACCATCAATGAAGCACCAATGGGTCGGGTGTGAGTCAATCTGCTCGATGATTGAGTCGGACTCAAGCATCAATTCTGTGTGGCCTGTTTCGTTTAGAATTCTAATTTTAATCATAGTTTCCATCTCCGTATTTTCCTATATTTTTCACCCTATATTAAGGAGGACATTCAACCTCATCGAAGTCATGCCAAAAGTGGCTGGCGGTGTCCATCGCCTTCTGTCTTGTGATGTGGGTTCCTCTATTAACATTTAATAGAATAATCCAATCAGCAATTTGCTCAATTGTATCACCATTACTCAACATAATGTGTAATTCACTCATTAGACCCATCATTCATCATCTCCAAATCCTCTTTCTCAAATCGTCTTTGTTCTTGTAAATATCCTGTTAGAAGCATATCCATCTTCTCTTGCATATTCTCAAGAATACCTGCAATTATCTTTCTATTTAGACTAATCCATATTTTATGATATGTATTAATGACAACCTTTGGGCCATCATCCTCCGTTTGTGTAATTACAATCGGTGGCATTTCACTTGTATTTATTACTCTAAATTCAACATTTGTTTTCATTTCCATTTTTCATCATCTCCGATATTATTTCTCCCAATACTAACAGTCGGGTTCTGTCTTTTGTTGCAATCAGTGGCTCAAATTTATTTTCCACTTCATTATCTTCTGTCGCATTTACAAGCATTGTAGCAACAATCTGCGCTAACTTCTGTGTGCTTGCATTCATTAACAGTTTAGTTATTCTTTCTTTTACATCATCATTGTATTGAATAACACTTAGACAATCTAAGCAATCCATTTTTGCCATATTATCTGCATGTTTATCATACACTAAATAGTATAAATTTCCATTACATATTTCACACTTCATTGGTATTCACCTTATCTTCTAAGACCTGAAAACAACCATAGCAATAGTATCTATCTTTGCTAATTGGTTTTTCACAAGCCAAACACCTTTCTTGCATTTTTATTCCTCCGCCATTATATTCATTCTGTATTTAGGATTGGTAGCGTTCCATGCCCTTGCTTTGATATTGTATTTCTTAGCAAAGTGAAACTTAGGCCACCAAGCCGGTTGTTCTCGTTTTTTCCATCCAGCAAATCGCCATTTACCTTCAAGGTAATAATGACGATAAGATTCAATCACAAACTCCCAACAATGGTCTGCATGAGTATTAGGTATTCTGTACTCATCAAACATAGCAATTGTTACAGGACTCAAACCTTCTTTGGGAAAAGAATGAGAGAACACTGTTTCTTTGTAGTCATGGCATTGATGTATTCTTTTGAATGAACCATGTTCTTTGCCATAGCGATAATCATATTCACGACATAGTGCCGTTCCATGTGCATATAGCCACTCAAAGTTTTCTTGTGATTCTCTCGCCCAAATGGTCGAAGGATGATTTAGCATAGCAGGTTTCATCAAATTAGATTTGATAAGTTTGTGATGCGCTTTCAAGTTTTTTAGTGAAGGCTCTGCATCAGGTTTTTCCAAACGAAACATCATATACAGAATATTAGTATGCAACATTTGACAAGTTTCCGTTGGCATTTTTACAACATGCTTGTCTATCATTTGTATTGCTGCTTCTTTTGGGCATTCTGATAATGCAAATATATTCATTCTTCACCAACTCCTTCAAAGGTCACTAATAATGTCATAGCGGTTTCTCTTGCACCTTCAATATTCCCTTCATCAATTTGTTTGATAATGAGAGCAGTATAACCCACTAAGATTCTTTTGTGCCTATCCCATTCTTTTTCAAGACGGGTTACATCATTTTCTTTGCTCATTTTTCTGCCTCCAATAAACCTAATCCTAACGCTTTATACAACCAATCAATAAATACTTCACTATTCATATTTTGCTGTACGCATTCTATACATGCTATTGCTTTTTTATAATGATTCATTTGAATTTCCTCCTTGCTTCTTCATATATCTTAAATGTGTCTTTACGACCCAAAAGAGTTTGTTGCTTACAATACTCTTTTCTTTTCTTAATTACTTTAACATCAGTATTAAGATAATCTGTTTTCCAAAACCTATGTTCTGTTTTTTTTATTATGTCTTTCATTTTCATCTTTATTCCACCTTATTATCGGGGCAGGTAGCCCATTATTGTTATATTTAGATAGTGCCTCATCCCTACAACCGTCACAAAGCCGCAATAACACCTTAGATAATTCGTCTAAGTCTAATGACTTGACTTCTATCTGCATGTAATTAGTTGCGCTTAGAGCGCATATATCACATTTAGGCGGGGGGCTTTGCGACGGTTTTTGAAAAGAGCGTAACAGTCTTTTAATCATCTTGTTGCCTCTTCAATCTATTGATTTCCCAACTTGCTTGACGCTTAGTTAGTTTATCGAAATCATCTTCATAACCTAAGTCTTTGAGATAAGCAATTTGCTTTTCTGTCGCTGAATCTTGGTCTAAGACTTTTCTAAGAGTTTGTAATTGCCCGTTTGTCAATTCTCTCTCTTCAGTTAGTTTCATCTTAATGTCAGCCAAGAAGTTAGTTTCCCAATCATTATTAGCAAAAGATTCATCGAAGTTAGGAATACCGTAATATCCACACATATTCTCAAATGTGTCGCTATTGGCTCTCAAGAATCGAGCATTTTCGACTGCTCTAATTCTTTCTCTTTCTGCTTGTTTTTTAGCCTCTTCTTCTCTTCGTTTCTTGAGTTGTAATTTGCGAATTTCTTCAGCCGCTTCTCTTGCCGGTCTATCTCTTTCCCACTGTTCTTTACGAAGTCTTTCTCTTTCACGCTGTTCAGCCTGTCTTTGTTCTCTTAGGACTCTATTTCTTTCTCTCTTTGCAATTATGTCTTGCTTGCGTTCTTCTATCTCATTCTTGTATTTCTCATATTCAGCAATCTTCTGATTAGACATAACGAATAGATAAGACAAGTCACGCATCAAAAGGTCATTTGGATAGCCTCTTGTTGTTTGTTGATTCTTAGGATTATCGGGATGATTCCATCTCCAAACCACTGAAGCCATTTTGAAAAAGCGAGTACCGAATTCACCGCTACCAACCTTTCTAATCTTAGTTACATAACGGTATCTTTCAGTTTCATTACACCAATAGGTATTATTGGTAGTATGAACATTGAAATGCAAATCAATTTCTTTGACTTTGTTAAACATCATCTTAAACGATTCACCGTTTTCAGCCCACCATGCTTCTGCTTTCATAGAAGCAACACGAACATTAATCCATTCTTGGATTTGTGCATCAGTAATTGCATCAATAGGGATTCCCTTATCTTCAGCAATTGACTTCATAATCAAATAAGTATTGATATGGTCTGAACCCACACATTCAACAACGCCATTTTCAGTATTAACTATCTCAAAATGATATACAACCGGATGGCCACAAAGACATTTACCACGGCCCATTTGAGAATTAGTTACCCAAGCAGGGGCCGCATCAGCATTACCCCACCAAACTTGTCCTGTGGCAATCCACTCTTCTTTGGCTTCTTCATAATTATCAGCATTAGATAATTCAGTTAGTCTGCGCTTTAGGACTTTATCCCATCTGCCGTTTCCTAATTTTCTTTTAGCCACTAATGTTTCAGCCATTTTACTCACACTTCCTATGATATTTAGTCATAGACAAATCAACCCATTCAAAAAGGTCTTTTGCTATTCTCTCGACTTCATCTTTAACGAAATCAACTGCATCTTGAGGACTATTAACTAAGTCCTGTAACAAATCAGACATTTCTGCCTGTGTCATATGGTCGTTTAGTAAATCAAATGCGCTTTCATATTCGCACCATTCTAATATTTCTTCTAACATTTTATCACCTTAGTTAATCTGCGGTTTAGGGCCGCAATAGAATAAGTTTTTCTTTGCTCTTGTAATTGCTACATAGCAAATGTTGTTTTCTTCACTACCGCCCTTTGGATGAGGCATTCTATCAGTAGCAAGAATATAGACATTATCTGCTTCAAGACCCTTAGCCTTGTGAACAGTGGAAAGCATAATCTCTCCTTCGTCATTGTTATCGAATACTCTTTTAATTTCAGAGATAATTCCACCAACGGTGGTAGCCTTGTCTGTGAAGATAGCGATACATTCTTTCTTATCTTCGAGAGCAAGTGCTTGATTAACCTTATCTTGGCTAATCAACTTAGCATGGTTGAATTCAAAGTCAGCCATAAATAACTGCCAGAATTCTTCTGTACCCATGTGGTTGTTGCCTGTAATCTTCTTAACTGCATTAACTAATCCAGCCGTCATATCACGGCCAAGAATGTATGCTGATTTACCTTGACTAATCAAATCGTAAAATGCACTAACTAATGGTGCATTATATCGGCATAATACCATATCGTTTCGTAGTGGTGTAAATGCCGCACGAACAATTACATTCCCTTCGGGTGCATCATCATGTGCATGATAATCTGCAACATATCGGTTTGCTTCAGAAACAACTGATTTAGGACAACGCCATGTTGTTGTTAGCGGGAAATGGCTTATTTCTCTTGAACCATTTTTAAGACGCCTCTCAAACATACCAATTGAGTTTGAATCTGCGCCACGGAAGCCGTAAATTGCTTGGTTTTTATCACCGACAATAATACATCGGCCACCATTTACACATCTTGAAATCAATTCTCTTTGGACTTCATTGAAATCCTGTGCTTCATCAACGAACATAATGTCGTAGTGTGGCAAAGGATAGTTATTTACAATTGGCATCCAAACCATATCATCAAAATCAATCAAATGAGTTTGAGTTTGGCACATTTGAAGAATAGTCGGCATTATTTGAATTGCCTGTTGTTCTTCTCTTTCTGATTGAAATTGAATATTATATTCATCAATTAAACCACGAATTGCAGTCACATTGTTTCCATCAACCATAGCACCTTTTACGAGTGATACTAACTTCTTTAGTGGTGTAACATAATAGTCAGCACCTAATACTTCTTTTATGATGTTAGTTACCTTGTAATTATTTACTTTAGTTCTAATACCAGCATTTCTAATTGCTGCAAATCCAAACGCATGGAAAGTCTTTGCTTCAACATTTTCTGGCAGTTTTTTTGCTAATTCAGTTGCAATAGATTTGTTAAATGCTAAGAAAGCACAATCCTTATCTTGTACTCTATTTGCACCTTCAACAATTGTAAAGGTCTTACCTGTCCCTGCACCAGCATTGACAAACACATGACCTTCTGTGTTCTGTATAGCGTTCCAAATCGCTTCTTGTTCTTTTGTTCCTTTTATCATTTTAATTCCTCCTTATTGTTATTAATAGGGAATGTGAAAAGTCCGATTTTCTCAGACGGTGAAATTGTGTAAAAATTTACACTGCGAATGTGGCGGGCTATGCAGGATTTGAACCTGCGACCAACGGATGTCTTTTGAGGAAATAACTGTGTAAAGATAAAAAAACACATTACCGGAAGGAGGTGATATGTTATTATTACTCGGCAAACCCCATTAAAAGCCCGTTGCGCTACCTGACTGCGCCAATAGCCCAAGGATAGGTTTAGGGAGAACTGTAAATTATGTCTAATTTACTTAACTTCGTTAGTTGCGCCTGTTCTGCAACCTAAACCTAAAATGAGAAGCATTGTTTGTTGTTGGTGGAATTGCTCACGCATTCCTACTTGCTCAATCTATCCCCCCCGTACAGTATAGGTTCGCCCCGCACACCTGCCTCGACTTCATAATTCATATGAAAAGAAATCCTAAACAATTCACCAACAAGAAAGAAAGCCTCCCATTTCCCCGAAGAGAGATGGGAGGCAAATTCAGTGACCCCCGGCTGTATAAAGGAATCACTGTACGCATGAAAAAGTTGATACTTTTCATTCTTCTTCATCAGATGGCGTTAGGCTTTCCAAAAGGCCATCCCAAGCACCTGTTGAATACATCTTTTGCAGTTTTGCTCGCTCTCGCTTCATAACTACATTTGCATATTCTTCTGCGTTTTCATACTGTCCTCCACCGGACTTAGTGTGTTTTAGAGTAATTACACTCATAATTGGGTGGTGGTTGTAATAATTAGTTGCGGCTTCTGTTACCAATGCACAAATCTTGTCAATTGATACTCTAACTGCGGCTGGCACATTTGATTTAGTTCCTCTTCTTCCGAAAGGTGAACCTTCTCTGCCCTTTAGGATAGCCTTTAGTGCTTTTTCACAAGGCTCTCTTTCTTCAGCATTTGCGGTTCCAATCTGCAAATTTAGTTCAACGATTTGTCGTACACCTGCCGGCAGTGCGTCAGTTGCGACATACTCGTTGACCTCTGCAACCAATCCATTCCATGTTTCATCATCCATATTTTTCATCTCCATTTTTACGGGCCTCTCTCGGCCAAAATAGCACCCCTCCGGCCCTATATTAAGGAGGACAATTACCAACATTTTGCGTATTTTCTAATCGCTATGAGGGTGAGTATTTTTCCATTCTTTCACTAAATCAAACAAACAAGTTAATCCATTTTCGCCCATGTAAAGACCAATGAAAAATAACTATTATTCTCACGATTGTTCGCATTTTGAGAAATATGGGTTGTGCAACACAACCCTATCAAAACACATCGAAACCTGCAAAAACAATACTTCTCTTCTCTTCTCATGGGGGGTGTCTTTTTTCATTTATTCTGTGGGACATAAGTCCTCTATAATGAAAGGGTTATGTAAGACCAATCAAAAAAGCCTTCCCCCCATGAGAAATGAGAAATATGAGAAATATAAAAATAATAAATAATTTATGTTACATAACCCTTCCGTTTTGGCCCCGATTCTTCTCTTCTCATTCTTGAGAAACGATGAGAAGTATTGAATACTTTACTATTATATTGTATAATATTGTTATTCATATAAGGTCAATTGAGGATAAGAGTAACAAATTGTTATTCTATTGTAGGACATATTTGTTGTATAGTTTTGTCCTATGTTTATAGGTAAATTAGGTATGAGTCGCTTTGTGATGAAAACCCTGTACCGAATCGAAGAGTGAAGTTATGGGCATAACATACACACGCACTATGACCTTCACTTACGAAGGCAATATGACTAGCAGACAAGAAGCAAAGTTAGCAAAAGACCTTCAAGATAAAGGCTTGACTCTATATGCTAGATTTTGTAACATTATTGAATACGGCTTCCAAGAAGTGATTGATGAAAGAACAGTCTGGGAAATACGAGAAACAGACCCTAACGGTGACACACTAATGAGTTGCAAGTGGAGAAGCGATGCAGAGAAAGCATACAACGCATTCAAGCATTTAGTCGATATTGACTTAGTTACTGTTGAAACCACTACTACTTCTAAAGAATGGGTTTCTCCCCAAGGTCAATGGATTCAGTGTTCAGAAGAACTATTGGATAAATTAGATGGAGAGAAGGATATTCACATGGGTAACATATTGTATCACATGGAAAACGATGAGGATAACCACATTACAATGCGACCCTCATTACTTTTAGACTCTTATGGAGAGCATATCTTAACATTCGATATTACTTGGAAGCCTAAGAAGATTCAGCGCAAAGACGCTATTGAATCTGCTATGGTTGATACTGTATTCAATGACATGGTTGCTCTGAAGAACATTGTCGAAGGCAGACTGAAATTGAAGAAGTACGGGATTGATGTTTCAAACCCTGAAGTTGATTGCAATTTCAAGGCTCATACTCTAAACGAGTCTAAATGTGCGCCAGACATCATTCAGAATATCAAGGATGGCAAGAAGGGCTGATTCAAATGTCCTCAAAAAAACCCTCTAAAATCTCAACTCCTTTAGAGGGTTTTCCCTGTACGGACAGGGTTTTTTAACTGCAAAGCATTACAATACCATATGGTTGGCTTTGCCGTATAACGAAAACCCTAAGATTTACTTCCTCTTAGGAGGGGCTTGTATGAATGCCAGACTTATTCGTATTCATACAAGCCCCGTAAGGAAAAAGGCGCAACGAGAGGAATAATTAGCATCATTCCTCTTCGTCGCCCTCCGTAGCGTCTGTGGTTGCCTCTTTAACAGGAGGCGGAGTCATCAATGGCACATTACCATCCATGGAGCCATCCCAACGGGAACCGTTCTTATCCTTGTGTGCGTTTAGAAGCGCACGATAAGCCTTAGCACCCATTTCTTCAGCAAGGTCGTTAATAGTTGCATAAGCACCGCCAGAGCGACCATGCGGCAAGATAACCTTTAGAATGACATCTGCATCAGTAAGCGCAGCAAAGGCACTGATTACCGTGTTCTTCACAGAAGTAGCATTTAGCAACACTTCGTCTGGTAGGTCGGATTCTCGGCCTCTGCGGGCTGATGGGAAATCTGAGTATTTCTTACCAAGGTTTCTAATTGCACCCCAATAAGTGTCTCTCTCATCATCGTTTTCTGCGTCGTTTCCTAGCATGATTGATAACTCAATCGCTGGATTGACGGGTCGGGCTTCTTTCTCAAGCCACAGTGTAACTTGAGCCGTGTTCATATTCCAATTCTCTATCTTCATCTTAAATCACCTAATTATAAGTGGTCTAATGCTTCATATTCCTCTCGAAGCAACCTAACTTGGGTGTGGAGTATAGGGTTGTAATTAAACAAGCGCAAAGCGATTACAACCATATGGTCGTGCGATTTATCTTTGTTGAGTGACCCTAAATCTGACCGAAATGGTGTTATTGAGGAATACCAATGAAGTTGGAAAACTACAATGATAAGGTTGAACTCATCGAGCCGTGGTTGCTCAAGAAAAAGGGGGTTGTTGAAGCCAAACTTCAGCAATTTGACCCTAATTCTGATGACTACGACGAAGATGCACATAATGAGGCCAAAGCAGAGAAAAAACTGCTTGGCGGCGTTGAAATGTGTCTTGCGATGTGTGATGACCTTGATGAAAGCCCTGAAGATACGAAAGAACGCGCCTCTTTTTGGAATACAATGAGAATTAGCGGCTCTAAGTTTTCTGATTGGCCTATTGAGAGCAAGAACACCGGCAGTAACCTAACCACAGAGCAAAAGGTCGTCGCAAACCACCAAAAACCGCTTGTAGCGGGCATTTTCAAGGAAGTGCTTGCTATTGAAGGCGCAGAAATGGTTCTAAGACGAATTATCACGCCAAGTGCGAGAAAAGGTGGATGGTTCCCTCTCGGTTCGCTTGAGGATGAGATGAATAAGTTACACGATAAGGTCGTTAAGGTCGCACTGACTGACAAACTCGAACGCATTTCACTCAAAGTGGAAGAAGGTGTACTTACCTACATCGAAATGCCGCCTCTGAAGCCTAAAATCGAGCGAAAGCCGAAAAAGAAGGCTGAAGAAGCACCAAAAGCACCGGAATCGGCTAAAGAAGAGGAATAATCCTCGAAATTAGCAGTATTCACGCTTGTTACGCCCAAATACGGGATTTTTGCCTTCGCAGGGGGTTCGCCCCCTGTGGAGGCTCATTTTTTTTGGATTTTGACCTATACCCCAAAATTTAGCCCTCCCTACCCAATATTAAACAAAGATACAATACCATATGGTAGTGGCTTTGCCATTACCGTATCATA
>MDTG01277524.1_pt1 | contig 17829 bp, 14 predicted proteins | sample 811421 | NCBI WGS metagenome assembly MDTG01 (sample SAMN05326645, study PRJNA326480) | marine metagenome | isolation source: seawater | place: Pacific Ocean: South East | collected 2011 | reverse complement strand
GGCCAGCCCGTCGAGCAGACGGTGCAGTTCCTCCTTCGCCCCGACATCGACCCCTCGTGTCGGTTCATCGAGGAGCAGGACCCGAGGGCTGCATTCGATCCATCGCCCCAGCGCGACCTTCTGCTGGTTTCCTCCGCTGAGCCCGCTCGCCGGTTGCGAATCGCGAGACGGGCGCACCCCGAACCGCGATACGAGTCCGGAAGACGCCGCCTGCTCACGGCGAGGGGATCGGATCGGCCCTCGTGCCAACCCGGCGAGACCCGGGAGCACCAAATTCTCGCGAATGGATTCCTCGAGGATGAGTCCATCCGACTTGCGGTCCTCGGGGACGAGGGCGATCCCGGCCGCCGCGGCATCCGCGGGGTGCCGGATCATGACCGGTCGCCCGTCGATCTCGACGACGCCGGACACGATCGGATCGATGCCCGCAATCCCACGCAGCATCTCCGTCCTGCCTGCACCAACCAGACCCGCAAGAGCGACGATCTCACCCGGCCTCACCGAGAGATTGATGCCGGCTCGAGGGAACCGGGTGGAACGAAGTCCGAAGACCCGGAGTCGTGAAGGTGCCCCGGGATCGAATTCGATTCCCCGGCGCAGTTCGCCTGCGACCAGGTCTCGGCCGACCATCAGTCGGACCATGGAGTCCCGGTCGATGTCTCCCCCGACCAGCGTCCCCACATGCATTCCGTCGCGAAGAACCTCTACTCGGTCGGAGATCCGGCACACCTCGTCCAATCGATGGGAGATGAAGACGATGGCGGCACCCTTCAGCCGGAGGCGTTCGACCGTGGACAACAGGGTTTCGGTCTCGCGATCGGTCAGGCTGGAGGTGGGCTCATCCATGATGATCACCTTCGCGTCGGTGGCGAGGGCTTTCGCGATCTCGACCAGCTGGCGGGTGCCCATGCCGAGACCGGAGATCGGGGTGGAGGGATGGATGTCCTCCAACCCGACCAGCGACAACGCGGATGCGGCCCGCTCACGAGCCACCCGTCGATCGAGGAACGGTCCGCGTCGCGGCTCTCCACCGAGGAGGATGTTGGCCCCCACGTCGAGATTGTCCGCCAGACTCAGCTCCTGATGGATCAACACCACCCCGGCCTTGATCGCATCGCGTGGATCCCGGAAGCGAACGCTTTCCCCGTCGAGCCGGAGTTCCCCTGCATCCGCCCGCTCTCGCTCAGCGCCTCCCGATGCCCGAGGAGCCGGTCACCTTCCGGATGGAACGACTGCGGGAAGAACGGCCCGTCCTCCGAGAACCGCCAGATCGGCTCCATCGAGGCGTTCGCGCGGAACGATCCCACCTCGATGATGGTGTCGCCGCCGACCGACCGACCGAGCGCGAGCTTCGAGCCATCGTCGCTCAGGAAGAAGTACTGCATGGCGCCATCCCGGGCGGGCACCACCTGGCTGAGCTGGCCCTGGGCGGTCCGGCCACCCCAGAGTTCGGATCGGCCGTTCTCCCGCCGGCGGCCCACGCAGATCATCCCGCCGTCCCAGGAGACCGTGATCGGTCCGGGATAGGGACCGTCGTCGTACGAACCGAGGCCATCGCCCTCGGTACCTCCGTTGAAGATGCGTCGCTCGTTCCGTTGCAGTCCGCCGGGAAGATGCAGCAGCGTGCCGTCGTCGGTGAGCTCGATCTCCCCGTGCGCAACGAAGTGCGACCGAACGCCTCCCAGCACCGGCTCGCCGGCATCCGAGAGGGAACCCGTGATCCGGTCGAAGTCGGCTCCGTGGATCGTGTCGTGCCGGGTGAAGTAGACGCGGTCGCCCGCGAGCTCGGCGTCGCCGGCATCCGTGACCAGGACCTTCGCGGCGCCGTCCGACAACGCGACGGTGGCGAGGCCGAACACTCGATCAGCGGGCTCGCCAGTGTTGACCGACATCAGGACCTGATCCTCGTCGAACCGGGAAAGGAGACCGGAGAGCCTCATGTCCTCGGGAAGTCCCTCGATCAGCACGGATCGCAGGACCTTGCCCGATCCCGGATCGACGATCGCGATGCCCGGCTTGCCGTCGTCGTCGAGCACCATGACCACGAGCCGATCCGCGTCGAACCAGACGACGCCCCGAACCGCCTGCGAATGAACGGTGTTCGGACCCGTCAGGATCGCCCCGGAGACCTTCCCGAGCACCACCGGTGCGGAGTCGACGTCGACCAGTCCCCGGGAGAGGGTTCCGCCCTCGTTCAGGACGAAGGCGTCACCATCCGGCGAGATGGCGAAGCCGGCTCTGGGGCCGATCTTCGCGAGCGGCCGGAAGTCGTTCGATCCGATGTCGCGGACGGCGAGCGATCGCTCGTAGTTCTCCATCCCAGCCCAGGCGAACTCGTTCTCCACGAAGCGATCCAGGACGGCGAAGACGCGACGACCGTCGCCGGTCACCGTGAGAAACCCCGGCATCAGGTCGAGGTCGACCGGCAGGGCGACGTGACGAACCGATTCGGCCTCGACCGGGACGGGCTCCTCGACCACGGATGCGGGCCTGATCGCCAGCAGGGCGCCGAGACCCACGGTGATCACCAGGCAGACGACCGCCAGAGCCTTCCAGACCAACGAACCACCGCTTTGCGTGGATGCGTCGTCTTCGAAGAGATCAGCGTGGTCACGAAGCTCTGCGAGCTCGAGGCGGGCGTCGCCCATGTCGCACAGGCGATCGCCCAGATCCTTGGCCAGGCACCGTCGAAGCAGGACGATCAGCCGTGGCGGCAGGCCGTCGGGAAGCAGTTCCCATTCCGGCTCCTTGTGCAGCGTCTTGCCCACCCCGTCCGCCGCGGTCTCCGCAGGGAAGGGAGGGCCTCCAGCCAGCATCTCGAAGAGCAGTGCTCCGAAGGCGAAGATGTCGGTTCGACGATCCACCGCTCGGCCCCGGATCTGTTCCGGCGAGGCGTATCCGATCGTTCCCATCATCACGCCGGCGGAGGTCACGCTCGTCGAAGGCAGGCGAGCACCCGCTTCCGACTCGCGGCCGGGGGAATCGTCCACCACCGTCGCGGCATCCTTCGCGACCTGGCCGGAGGAGCCCGATGACGAGTCCGGCCCCGTGTCGTCGTTGATCGCCTTGGCCAGACCGAAGTCCAGCACCTTCGCATGGCCTTCCGCATCCAGCTTCACGTTGGCGGGCTTGAGATCGCGGTGGATGACACCCTTCCCGTGCGCGTAGGCCATCGCGGAGGCGATCTCCATCGCGATCGGCACCACCTCGTCCAGCGGCATCGGACCCCGAGCGGTGCGATCGGAGAGACTGTCGCCCTGCACGAACTGCATCACCACCAGGGCCTGGCCGTCGTTCTCCACCAGTTCGTATATGGATGCGATGTTGGCATGCTCGAGCGACGCGAGCAGCTTCGCCTCCCGTTGGAAACGCGCCATGCGATCCGCGTTGAACGCCATCTGATGGGGCAGGACCTTGATCGCGACGTCGCGTTCCAGCGACTCGTCGCGGGCGTGATAGACGACCCCCATGCCACCGCGCCCGGCCTCACCGAGGATCAGGTAGCCCTGAATTCGTGAACCTTCCTGCATCGTCGGATCGCTTCCTTCGGGTCGAGGGGGTCAGTCGACACTGTACCGTCGAAGATCCGTTGCCCTGCCCCATCGGATCAACGCCCCTCGACCCCGCCGGGGGGCGTCATCCCGTCCAGGCGACGAGGAGAAGGCCGAGATCAGCACCGTCGACCGTGCCGCTCCCATCGAGGTCGGCGGGCCCCCCGCTTCCCCAGCCCACCAGCATCAGGCCGAGATCCGCACCATCGACCAGGCCGTCTCCATTGAGATCCGGACCGGGGCCGCACTCGCCACCGGTCTCGAAGAACACGGCGTCGCTCTCCCCGACATTGCCCGCGCGGTCCTCGGCACGGACGCGATACTCGATCTCCGTGCACGGCTCGAGACGGGGGACGCTCCCGGCCCAGATCGAGTTGCCGGCCCATGACATCGCGACCGGCTTGGCCCGGCCACCGTTGATCGCGATCACCAGATCCACCGAGCGTGGCATGAAGCCGCGGTCCGAGGTGTACTGATCGACGATGAGGGCCCGGATCGTGAAGGGACCGAGGTCGCCATCGGTCGGGGAGACCTCGGTCACCGCGAGGAAGCGAGGCTCGATGTCGTCGGCCGGTCCGTTGTTGATGTAGATCCGATTCTGGAAGTTCCCGAATTCACCCTGGGCCGTCACGCAGTCCGGGGCCCCGTCGCCATCCAGATCGGCGAAGCCGACGTCCAGCGAGGAGTCGTTGATCGGCGTCTGGATGTTGCTGGTCTGGATGTAGCTTCCGTTTCCGTTGTTGCGGTAGAAGCGATCGGTGTTCGCGCCCAGGGCGGCGATCACGAAGTCGAGGTCCCCGTCCATGTCGAAGTCGATGAACTTCGAGTCGTTGTCGTCCGCGGTGGGATTGGTGATGATGTTCGAGGAGACATCGCTCCAGCGGTTTCCATCTCCGCCGTTGAGGAGCAGAAGCTCCCGGTTCGAGGAGCCCGCATTGGCGCCCAGCAGATCGAGGTCGCCGTCACCGTCGACGTCGCCGGCATCGTAGGAGTAGGTCGAGCCATCGGCCGGCAGGGCGTCCAGCACGCGGCTGAAGACGCCCGAGTCGTTTCGCCAGAGCTGGCTGCCTCCGTCGTTCCCGGATCGGCTCCCGACATGGAGATCCAGGTCCAGGTCGTTGTCCATGTCGAAGAAGAGGATGTCCTGCTGGTCTCGAACGATGGCGTTGGGGGTGTTGGTCGCCGTCGCATCCGAGAAGTATCCATCGCCATCGTTCAGGTAGAGCTGCGGACGACCGTTGGAACCGAATCTATTCGAAGTCCCGCTGTGACAGAATGCGAGATCGAGATCACCGTCGTCGTCGACATCCGCGAACTGGGCACGCGCCGAGGAGAGCGCGATTCCCGGAAGCCGTTCGGAGACATCCGTGAAGAAACCGTCTCCATCGTTCGCCAGCAGCACCGGAAGACGATTGAAGTCGTTGGCAAGCACCATGTCCCAGTCCCCATCTCCATCGATGTCGCCGAATTCCACTCCCCGATACCAGCCGGTGACCGGGATGCGATCGGCCGATTCGTCGTTGAAGAATCCCTCTCCATCGTTGATGTAGAGCTTGGCGCGAAGAGGAGCCCCCGCCGAGGAATAACCCTGCCCGTCCGCGAAGGCGATGTCGAGATCACCATCGCGGTCCACGTCGCAGAAGGAGAGCTGGTTCGAATAGACCGACTGGCTCGGAAAACGAGCGATCGTCCGATCCGCGAACTGCTGACCGACCGCCTCTCCCGCGAACAGGATGCCGAGCAGGATGGCGGGAAGGGTGATTCGTGCTGATGACATCGGACGCTCCGTCGTTTCGATCCGGACATCCACATCCGGGACCTTGCCACGGTAGATCGCGATCCCCCGGCTGTCCCGGGGAATCGCGACCGAACCGGGACTCCCGGCACGCCGAGGCGATCAATCGATGTGCCGGGACGTTCCCGGACGTTCACCGGCCATGATCAGTTCATGCCATCACACTCCGAGGCATGTATGGAGAGGAAGTGATCGGCGACCACCCGCGCGGATTCGGCACAGATCATCTGCTCATCGTCGGCCGGGGCCGGCGTCCACCGATCCGTGATGTAGCCCTCGACCGCGGGAGCGACCGGCCACAGCTCGAAGGCGTCCATGGCTTCGACCGACCCGATCCTGATGCCTCCCCCCGGCTCCATCTGGAAGGGCATCTGCAGGAACACCGCGTTCATCCCGAATGGAATCGAGATCGGCAACCGCCCCGCCGGATCGAGGTCGACTCGGACCGCGACTCCGATCATTCCGGAATCGGGACCGGTGAACGCCATCACGTTCCCCTCGAAGGAACGATCCAGCGACAATCTGATCATCCCCTCGGGGCCACGCAGCAGCAGTCGAAGGTCATCGGGCTCCAACGTCCTGCACCACGCGTCGACATCGTCCGACCCGCCGGCTTCCCCAATCACGGACAGGGTCCCCACCGCTGCGAAGTCCGCGGTCCCGCCCCGGGATGCGATCCGAACCACGGAATCCGTATCGATCACCCAACGCCGGCGCGCCTGAAGCGATGGTGCCGCGGATGTCATCCCCCCGATTCCGTCGGGGCGTCCGGGAAACGAGTGACCATTCCAGGGCGGACCCGCCGCACCCACCCGGCTGAGGCCGAGATCGACGGTCACGGTGTCCCCCGATGCGAACGGAGTCACGACGTTTTCACCGTAGGCGACGTCCTGGCCGCAGAAGCGGCTCAGAATGACCCTCAAGGGCAGAACCGGAACGACATCCCGGACTTCCTCCCAGATCTCGCCCAGTCGTTCCCAGTTCCTCTCCTCACAGGCCATGCGCATCGAAGGGGCGCTGAAGGCGAGCGCCTGGTAGCGGACGGCCCGATCAACGCAGGCCAGGCTCTCGGGGTTCAGGCAGCAGTCGTACTCCCATGCGTATATTCCCGAAGCCGCGGCTCGGACGAAATCGCAGTAGCGCTGCTCGCAGTCGATCTCGCATCCACCGACGCCCCCGATCGTCAGCGCGATGGCCACGGCCGGCCCCCAACCCGGGACTCGGGATCGGATCCGCGGTCCATCGAGACTTACTTCATCCATGTCGATCCATTCAGTGACGGCCCCGCGACCACTATGACCGCGAAACAGGAAGCGTCACCGAACCATGCGGAACCGCGGAGGCAGGAGAACCACGCATGCCGAACGGGAGCAGCAATGAGCAGGGGACCGGCTATCGAATGAATCGGATTCGACCGAAGTCGGGACTCAATCGCGTTCCGATCAGGCCCAGCGGAACCGGGGCGGGGAAGTAGACGCACCACGCCTTCCCGACCAGGAGATCCCGGTGGATCACGAACGGGGAGTCGTCACCGGTCACGGACACCGCGAGCGGATGCGGTCGTCCAAGGTACCGGGAATCACGACTCGCTCCGGAGTTGTCCCCCAGCATCAGGAACTGGTCGGGCCCCAGTCGGGCGGGCGACAGAGGGTCGGTGCCGAAGAGCAGACCTTCCACGAACGGACCGTTGGCGGGGACCTGCTGCCTGCGGTCCAACATGCCGTTCTTGTAGTAGAGATCCCGTTCGACCTTCACCCGGCGCATGGTGAAGGGCGAACCTTCGAATCTCCACGACAGCCGGGGAGGGATGAGGCGCTGGGATTCCGGATCGCGGCGATAGGCCTCGAGATCGAATCGGTCGTACGAGGCTTCGAGCCGTTCCGTGGGATTCCATTCGTAGTCGAGCCGGACCACCCGCGAATCACCGATCGATATCTCCAACGACTGATCCACGTGGGTGAAAACCACGTCCAGCAGACCACCCGGACCCGATTCGTAGGGAGCTTCGACGAACATGGGTTCGCCCTCGCCCGAAAGCGGGCTCATCGACAGCGAGGCGATCCCTCCGCCGACCCGGAATTCGAATCGATGACCACGGGCCTCCAGCTCGAGCCGGGTCTTGAAGCCCGCCTCGTCTCCGGGCTGGATCGCGGCCGCGATCCGCACGTCGGACATCGGATCGAGATCGGTGATGGAAAGCCTGCCCCGCGGCGAACGGACATTGCCCGAAACCGTCTGGCGGTATCTCCAGGCGTTGTAGGAATTGAAGTCGTCGAGCGGGATTTCATCATCGGCCCAGTCGAGCCGGGTCGGGTTCTCGGATTCGAACCGCCACGCACGGGAATCGGACATCTCCCAGCCCCCGCCCGAAGGCTTGAAGGGCGGTCCGTCGAATCGGCGATCGAGACGGGCCTGGATCTCCACGGGATCGGTGGGCACGTAGTCACTGTCGTAGACCGGCTGCCAGATCGCTCCCTGCACGTGATCCGGCGGACGGATGACCCGGAAATCGGCGAGATCCGCTTCCGGCGGTGCCGTGAAGATGTCCCCGTCGATGATCAGAAGCTGTTCGTCGGGCATGCCCACGAGTCGCTTGATGTAGTTCTGGCTGGGGCCGATCGGATCCACCGGATTCTTGAAGACCACCACGTCCCAGCGATCGGGATCCATGAACTCGTAGAGGTATTTCAGGACCAGGACGCGGTCCCCGGCGCTGGTGCCGGAAACGATGCTTCCCGCCGACTCCACCCCGACCGCATGGTCCTGGGAAACCATCGGATCGATGAAGGCCACGGGCGCCTGGGGGTTCTGCATCGCCTTCTGGATCACGGGAGTCGGATCGAGGGCGTATTCGTAGCCCGTGTCCGGGGTGCGAAGACGGTAGTGCTGGCCGAGCAGGGTCGGAGCCATCGATCCGGTCGGGATCACGAAGCCCTCCACCACGAATCCCCGGAAGGCGAGCGCCAGGGAGAAGGCCACCAGCAACGACTGGATGGTCTCGGGCACGTCCGTGGATTCATCGGCCTTGTGACTCATCGATCCGGCACTCTAACCACTCGACGATGAAGACCCACGTCGCAGGCAGACGCCGCCCCGAATAAGATCCCCCCATGTCGAAGTCGGCACCACGCTCCGAAGACATCCCCTCGTCCCCCCCACGAGGCCTCCTGCTCGTGATGAGCGGTCCCTCGGGCGTGGGCAAGACCACGCTCGTCCATCGCCTGCTCGAGCGCTACGAGGGGACCTTCAGCATCTCCGCGACCACTCGACCACGCAGCGAGAAGGAAGTCGACGGTCGTGACTACTACTTCATAGACCAGGAGACCTTCCAGCTCTGGATCGATGAGGATCGCTTTCTCGAGCACGCGCAGGTCTTCGGTCGATCCTGGTACGGGACGCCCCGGGAACCCGTGGAGTCGCAGTTGGAGCGATCGCGACTGGTGGTGCTCGACATCGATGTCCAGGGCGCGATGCAGGTTCGTCGCTCGATGCCCGATTCCTTCGGGGTCTTCGTCCTGCCGACCGACGAGAACGTACTCCTCGAACGACTGCGTTCCCGAGGTCGCGAGGACGAGGCGACGATCGAACGACGATTCGCGGAGGCCCGCAGTGAAATGGTCACCGCCAGGGAATGCGGGGCCTACGACGCCTTCGTGGTGAACGATGATCTCGAGAGAGCGACGGCGGAGCTTGCCGAAATCGTCGGTCTCAGGCTCCAGGGCTGAATCGGATCAGGGCCGCGGCTCGACCGCTTCGAGCGATGAGAGACGCTCCCGGATCCCCTCCAGCAGCGAGGCGAACACCTCGTCCTCGGTTCGCGAACCGTCGATCACCAGATGCCGCGGCGGATCCCGCTCGGCCTGTGACAGATAGCCCTGTCGGACCCGACGGTGGAATTCCACGCCCTTCCGCTCCATTCGATCCAATTCGGATGGAAGTCGAGCCGCGGCCGTCTCCTCGTCGACATCGAGAATCACGACCAGATCCGGCTGGCAGCCACGGGTCGCCACGCGACCCACGGCGAGGATCTCCTCGGGATCAAGCCCGCCTGCGGTTCCCTGGTAGGCGAGCGTCGAGGAGATGAATCTGTCCGCCAGCACGAAAAGCCCCGCGTCGATCGCGGGCCGGATCCGTTCCTGCATCAGTTGGGATCGGCTCGCCATGTAGAGGAGCATCTCGCAACGAAGTTCCATCTCCTCGTAGCGAGGATCGAGAAGAACCTCTCGGATGGCCTCTCCGATCGGAGTGCCTCCGGGCTCTCGAACCTCCACCGGGGGCATGCCCGCGGCGGTGGCGTGCTCGGCGAATCGCCTGAGCTGGGTCGACTTGCCAGATCCATCGGGGCCGTCGAAGACCATGAATCGACCTGTGAGCATGCGGTTCCAGTCCTGCATCGCCCGAACTATGACCGGACACGCCCCGTCCGGCAAGTCGGGGCGTCCCTGCCGTACCATTGAGACGATGCGGGCCGATGTGAGAAAACCAGAAGGTGACCGGCTGGGCCGGATCGAGATCGACGAAACGACCCGGCCCGCGCGGCTGTCGACTCCGCTCTCGGATCGACCGCTTTTCCTCGAATGGGATGGTGCCCTCGACGACGCAGGGCACCTGAGATCCTGCGTGATCTGCGGCCATTCCCGTCTCTACCGATCCCGGTCACTGCCGCAACTGACTCCCTTCGTGGTTCTGCTGGCCTTCGCGGGCGCAGCCGTCGGCCTCCTCGGCTTCGCCACGAACCCCTTGATCCTCACCCTCCTCGCCCTGCTCCTGGTCGCCGACGTGGGCCTGCTCCTGCTGGCTCGGACCAGAATCGTCTGCTATCGATGCGGAACGGTGTACGACAGGCTCCCGATCGCCCGATACCACCACCCGTGGCAGGCATCGATCGCGGAACGCGAGACCGGCCATTCGAAGACGGCATCGACCAGCCCTTTCGCGAACGATGGACGGAAGATCGCAGAAGAGGAGAGCGACTCGTGATCGACCATGGAGAACTCGTGATCTTCGGTGCCGGTGGACATGCCGCGGTGGTGGCCGACGCCGGGGTCGCCTCGGGATTCGTCCTCGCCGGGGTGCTCGACAAGGACCGTCCGCCCAGCGACGGAGAATCACCCTTCGGGGGGGTTCCCTGGCTGGGCGACCCTGAAAGGCCATTGAAGTCGCTCGATGAACTTCTTTCACGCGGGGCGAGGATGCACGCCGCGATCGGGGATGCCGTGCTTCGTCGCCGGTGGCTGGAGACAAGGCTGGATGCCGCCGCCACCGTGGTTCATCCCACGGCGGCGATCTCGCCTTCGGCGACGATCGGGCCTGGTGTGTTCATAGGACCCCGGGCGGTCGTGAATGCTCGAGCCCTGATCGAGACCGGGGCGATCATCAACAGCGGGGCCATCGTCGAACATGACGCATGGGTCGGCGCCTTCGCCCACGTCGCGCCGGGGGCGATCATGCTCGGCGCGGCCCGAGCCGGTGAAGATTCCCTGATCGGCGCCGGATCCGTCGTTCTTCCCGGAATCGATGTCGGCTCGGGATCCACCCTCGGGGCGGGCGGGGTCGCCAATGAATCGGTTCCCGCCGGGACCGTTTCGATCGGTCGTCCGGCCCGGCCGATTCGTTGAGGGTCGGGACGTCACCAGAGTGGCAGCGACCACGACACGATCCGAGTGACCGGGATCACCAGCAGCACCACGAGCACCCAGGCCAGGAGGAACATCCCCACGGTGCGGTCTCGACGTCCGAACACCAGGATCGTTCCCCCGGTCACCACCACCGCCCCCAGCACGAGCTGGGTCAGGGACTGGAGGAACGCGATCTCGAACCCTATGAGTCTGGCCAACGAGGCCGTGGCCACCAGGAGACCCAGACGGGCGACGCCGGTTCGAAGATCACCCGTTTCCAGGTGCTCGAGCCAGCATGTGATCCGCACGGCGACGATCCCCGCCCCCACCAGCACCAGCGATCCGACCAGGTACTTCGCCACCGCGATCAGTCGCAGGGTGACCAGCGGGGCATCGAGCACCGCATCCCCCGACGCATCGAAGAAGCGCCCCTCCTCGCTGGGGTAGAAGGAGGACCATCCCGCCAGCATCGCGAAGGCGACGACCAGGGCGACCACGCCCGCAGCGATGAGCCAGGGAACCGGCCGACCGGGTGCCAGAAGTGGAGGAGAAATCGAGGGGTCCCCCGCATCGACCTCGGACGCGGAATCGGCCACGACCCGCTCGGGATCGACCACCTCTCCGGAATCTCGATCCAGGCCGCAGGACGGGCAGGGCTGCAACGAGGGATCCTCGGGGATCGGCGCGCCGCAGCGATCACAATCCTCGTCCAACGCTTCGGAGGGAACGTCGTCGGCGGGAGTCGGCTCGAGATCGTAACTGCCGCCCTCGTCCCCGGAGATTGATTCGCGAACGTCTTCCCCGTCGTCGGATTCACTGGAATTCGGCTCGGCCATGGAACGCTCCCGACGAGGATGGGATGGACACGAGGAACGCCAGCCTCGCAGGGGACACGGTAGCGGTAAACAATCACCGGAATCGATCGCGATGATGTGGAAGAGTCGTGGAGAGCGTCACGTGTACCGGACGGCCACCCCTCAGGTGGTATTTTCGGTCACCCAGCCGGAGCCCACCATGACGAAACCAGACACCGTCGCAGCCGCCCTTTTCTTGGCCCTGACCATCACAGGTACGGCCGTGGCGTCCACCCTTCCCTCCGTCGCGGAACTCGTTCTCGACATCCCCGCACTTCAGGATGAACCGCCCGTCGAGATCGCCGATGCCGGTGAGGACGAGAAGAGTCCCTGGACCTCCTCGATCGGCCTGGGACTGACGGCGAGCAGGACGGACTCCAACACCACCGGCCTGAATTTCAGCTTCACGACGAGCCGCAAGGACGAGCTGTCGACCTGGGCGTCGAGCGTGAAGTACATCTACAACTCGGACGACAGCCAGGTCCAGGACAACTTCCTGGTGGCCCAGACCGACTACGACCAGCTCATCGCCCCCGATGATCCGACGCCATGGAGCTGGTTCGCCAACGGCAGCTACCAGTTCAACCAGACCGAGAGCTATCGTCAGCGAGGAAAGGGGTTCGGGGGCGCCGGTTACTCGTTCTCGAGGACCGCGGAACTTCGCTGGAGCGGCCGAGGAGGCCTTGGTTCGACCTGGAATGAGCGGGGATCGGAACGGGGTTGGACGACCCGGGCCCAGTTCAGCACCATTGCCGACTGGAACCCCACGGATGGAATCAAGATCGAGGGATCCGTCGGCTTCGAGCCCGCTCTCGATGACTTCAGGAACTACCTCGTGGTGCTCGAGATGAAGATCAACGTGGCCTTGAAGTCGATGGACGACCTGTCCGTCTACATGACGATCCGCGACGAATACGACAGCCGCCCGGGGAGCGGGGACGAGTACAACCAGATCTGGCTGACGCTTGGATTCGCCTACGGATTCTGACCGGGACCACGATCGTCAATCTCGATCGGGCTCTTCCTCGGGATCCTCGACCAGCGGATCGCCGACCAGGGCCGTGCCGACCCTGACGACGTTCGATCCGTATTCGATCGCGATCTCCAGATCGTTGCTCATCCCCATCGAGAGGATGTCGATGCTGTCCGGATCGTCGACCTGCTTGCGAACGTCCTCGAAGATCTCGCGGCACCGGTCGAAGGCGGACCGGATCTCCGACTCGTTCTCGGTGAGCGGGGCCATTCCCATGACTCCACGCACCTTGATGTTGAGCATCGAATCCATCTGATCGATGACGTGGCGGACGGCGGGAGCCGCGATTCCGCCCTTCTGGGACTCTCCCAGATTCACTTCGATGAGGATCTCGACCTGGGTGTCGCGTCGCGCACCCTGGGCTTGGATCTCCTCCGCCAGTCGCATGCTGTCGATGGAGTGCACCAGTCGGACGTGATCCACGAGCTTGCGCACCTTGTTCCGCTGAAGCTGGCCGATCATGTGCCACCGCGGCTCCGGCAGGATGTTCCCACCCGAAGACTCGGGGTGGTCCTCGAGACGCTGGCGGTACTCCGCGATCTGGGTGGACCGGTTCGCAAGCTGCTGGACCCGGTTCTCGCCGAAGTCACGGTGCCCGAGGGCGAGAAGCTCCCGCACCACGTCGATCGAGGCGTTCTTCGTGACGGCGACCAGGACCACGTCGTCGGGCCTCCTACCCGCTTTGCGGGCCGCACCGGCGATTCGTTCCTTCACGGCTTCGTATCGATTTCGAAGACCGGGCGAGGGTTCGCGGGGCGTACCACTCTCGGTCGGCTCCTCGGAGCCCTTCTGGTCCTTCGAACTGGTTGCGGCATCCATGCTCATATGTGAAGCGTAGTCCTCGTCGCCACCGTCCCGCAAGCGGGAAGCCCTTCGGAGGACTCCCCACCCGATACCCTCCGCCCATGAACGCGTCATCCACAGGTTCCCCGGTCGCTCCCGTCGTGCTCGTGATCCGAGACGGCTGGGGCCTCAATCCGCATGCCGAACAGAACGCCTACAACGCCATTCGAATCGCCAGAACCCCGGTCTCGGACCGCCTCGAGGCCGAATGGCCGGGCACCCTGGTCCGGACCAGCGGCCCGGATGTCGGACTTCCGATCGGCTCTCAGGGTCCCGTGATGGGGAACTCCGAGGTTGGACACCAGAACATCGGAGCCGGTCGGGTCGTCGATCAGGAACTGATGCGAATCACCAATTCGATTCGGGAAGGAGAATTCTTCGCGCGGTCGGCGCTGCTCGAAGCCTTGGGCCACGCGATGACCACCGGTGGGCGGGTCCATCTGATCGGCCTGGTCAGCGACGGTCAGGTCCACAGCGATCTCGACCATCTGGTCGCCCTGCTCGAAACCGCTCGGAGACAGGGCGTCCCCTCCGACCGGGTCCTGATCCATGCGATCACCGACGGACGGGACACCCCGCCCACCGCAGGAAGGAAGTACCTCCAACGAGTGACGAAGGAGATGGAACGACTGGAGATCGGACGCGTGGTCTCGGTCATGGGTCGTTTCTGGGCGATGGATCGGGATCACCGCTGGGAGCGGATCGAAAAGGCCCATCGCTGCCTCGTAGGCACGCCCGGTGCCCGTTTCGACGACCCCGACACCGCACTCGATTCGTACTACCAATCACCCTCCAGCCCTTCCCTCGCCGGCGATGAATTCGTCGATCCGGTGGGGATCGGCGTCGATGATGCGGACGTTGCAGCGACCCGGGTCCGGGATGGGGACAGCGTCATCTTCTTCAACTTCCGTGGCGACCGTCCCCGCGAGCTCACCAAGGCATTCGTCCTCGATGACGACGCCTGGTCGAAGGTGGAACGCGGTGGCTTCGATCGCGGACGCAGAATCTCGAACCTCCGATTCACCGGGATGACCAGGTACGAGAGCGGGCTGCCCATCGAAGTCATCTTCGAGAAACCCCCGAAGATGGAGGCCATCCTCGGTGCGGTGGTTTCCGACGCGGGCCTTCGCCAGTTTCGCTGTGCGGAGACCGAGAAGTTCCCCCACGTGACGTTCTTCTTCAACGACTATCGAGAAGACCCCTTCCCGGGGGAGGAAAGGTTCATCGTTCCGAGCCCAACCGACGTGTCGACCTACGACCAGAAGCCCGGGATGAGCGCCGCCGGAGTCCGGGATGCCGTGCTCGAGAGACTGGATGCGGACGACTGCGAATCGCTGATCGTGGTGAACTTCGCCAATGGAGACATGGTCGGACACACCGGCAAGCTCGAGGCCGCGGTCACCGCCTGCGAGGTGGTCGACGAATGCGTGGGTCGGATCGTGGACGCGACCCTCGCTCGAGGTGGTGCCCTGGTGGTGACCGCCGACCACGGCAATGCCGAACAGATGTGGAATCCCGAGGGCGACTGCCCGCACACCGCCCACACCAACTACGACGTCCCCCTCCTGGTGGTCGACGAGCGTCGCCGCGACGCGGTGCTCCGGGGCGACGGCCGCCTGGCCGACGTGGCGCCGACCCTGCTTCAGCTACTGGGAATCGAAGCCCCCCCCGAGATGACCGGTCGAAGCCTGCTCGTGGATCGAGGGGTCAGCGACCCGTCAGCATCGGACGAGGCCGACCCATGAGCTTCTCGAGGAAGCCGGTCATGAAGACCGCGTGCGGGTCGAGCTTCGCGAGGGTGTTCGACGCGCGGTCGAATTCGGTACCCAGCGACGCCGGCACCAGGTCCGTGAGCACCTGATCGCTTCGCCAGGGACCGTCCGGGGTGTAGCCCCATCCCTTCGACCACTCGACCCGACAGCAGGCGTCCGCGTCGGAATAACGGTCGAAGAGCCAGGCCTCGAGCTCGGTGTAGAAGGCGCCGGACGAAGGCGTGCCGGGCAGGGTCAGGAGATCGAGCCAGATCGCCACGTCCCAGTCGGGATGATCGGGGTCGGGACGAACCGCGGAAAGCGCCGCCTGACGGGCTCCGCCCAGGTCGACGTCCTCCGAGTGATCCAGGCCGGTGACGCGAATCTCCATCGGGCCGTTGATCGGATACTCGTCTCGATCGCGGTATTCCTGGATCAACGACTCGTACTTCTCGACGAAGTCGTGGAGCACCTGCTGGACGTTCGATCGCCGGGTGACGATCGAATAGCCGTTCGCGGTGACGCGAAGCGTCGTCGGTCGGACGTAGAGCATCAGGTTCTTGGATGCACCCCAGATGTCGTAGGCGAAGTCGAAGGTGAGGCCGAGGACGGTGGCGGCGTACATGACGCCACCGAAGGTCGGAGCGAGCCACGGGGATCCCCCGACGATCTGATCCACGAGCCCGGCGGCTTCGTCGGTGAGATTGTCGGAGAAAGAATAGTTGTAGGGGGACCCGACCTCCCGGGAGAAGAACGGTCGGTTCGGTTCGACCGTCCAGACCTTCAACCATGGATTCGAGGTGAACGGATACCAGATGGCCTCCACCCGACCGCTGTCCGCGAGGAAGTCCACGAAAAGACGACCTCCGGAACCGGAGGCCGCGAAGAGCTCCGAACCGGAGATGCTCGTCCAGCTCTCGCATCGGAGGTTGTGGTTCGGTTCGACCCTCAGCACCGCCTCGACGATCATCGCCCGACCCAGCGACACCATGAGCGCCGCCGCCTCGGGGTCGCGTCGGTCCACGGTGCGCAGCGCGTAGCGACCGAGTCCACGATCCCAGGCGACCACGGTGAGTTCGAGCACGCGATTGCTGATCGTTCCCCAAGTCCGTCCGTCGACATCGCCTTCGCCGGAAGCCGGGACGCCGGTACCGTGGCCGTCGATCGCGAGAACCCCGCCGATCGTGAGATCACCCGGCGCCGGACAGGAAGTCACTCCGCAACCCCGGGACTCGATGTACCCGAGCATCGCCTCCATCGAAGTGCCGGCCTTCACGCGGACCGATCGCTCGTCGACCATCTCCGCCCCGGTGAATCCCGCGGTCATGTCGACGAGGACCACCTTCCGGCTCGGATCGTCCGGGGCCACGACGAGTGGCGACCAGTTGTGGGCGTAGCCACGAGCCCGGATCCGCCATCCGGCCTGCGCCGCCCAGTTCACGATCCGGACGAGTTGCGCGACCGAGGTGGGCCGGCAGGTCCAGAGGTCGTCGACCACGATCCCGCGGGACCAGTTCTGGAAACGCTCCCGACCGATGGGGACCCCGGCGGGAAAACCCTCGGGGGCGGCGATCCCCTCGAAACCGGGGATGGCCGGGGCCATTCTGGTCCAGCCGCCGATTGCAGCCGCACCGCTCGCCGCCATGAAAGTCCTGCGCTCCATAGGCCCGTCTCCTGGGTCGAAACTTGGTCCTCGACCTTACCATCCCCGGTTCGGGTTTCATCCTTCAATCCACCTCCCGCGGAGGAGTCACCGTGCGTCTCGTCTTCGCAGGCACCCAGTCGGTCGGAAAGACCACCCTCGTCGGGGATCTCGCCGAGGCATGGCCGAACGCGAGAATCGAGGAGGAGCCCGTGCGGGCGGTGGCCCGGGCGACCGGAAAGCCCCCCCCGGCGGTGCCCACCATCGAGGCCGAGCGGCGAATCATCGATCACGGCCTGGACCGGCTGCGGACCGCCCGGGACGGGGAGATGGTTCTGTTCGACCGTTCGCCGCTCGACGCCTACGCCCATGCCGTGCTCTCGATGGAGATCGGCGGACCGATCACCCCCTCCGATCTCGAATCGCTGAGGCCCGCCGTGGTCGAGGCGATGGCCCTGGCCGACCTGGTGGTACTGGTGCCGCTCGATCCGGATGTCGGCGATGAAGCGGATGGCTTCCGGTATCTCGACGCGGGGAATCGACGACGGGTCGATCGAATCCTGATGGACCTTCTTCGTCCCGAGTCCGCACTCCGGATCGGACCGGTCGCGGTGGTTCGGGGCGGAAGATCCGTACGGGTGTCCCAGATCCTGCGTCTCGTGGAACGGTTGCCGTAGCATCCGTGCCATGAGCGATGAATCGACGACCTTGACCCTGGAAGAAGCGCGATCACTGATGCACG
>MDTG01275043.1_pt1 | contig 17829 bp, 12 predicted proteins | sample 811421 | NCBI WGS metagenome assembly MDTG01 (sample SAMN05326645, study PRJNA326480) | marine metagenome | isolation source: seawater | place: Pacific Ocean: South East | collected 2011 | reverse complement strand
GTAGCCTCTACTGAAGAGAACATCGGCGACCTGCTTCCTGAAATTCTTCTGCTTGCGGTCGATTTTGTTGTATTCCTCCGGATACCATTGCTCCAGAAGAACATGCCAGGCGTTGTGCCGGAACCAGGGGCCGTTCTCCCATCCCAGCCAGGCACTCCACGGCTTATCGATCCATGTCTCGAATGAGAGTGTTCTCTTCTTTCCATCGGGAGGCAGCTTCCACTTTGTTACCCGGTGGTGCCGCGGGCCCCGGTGATGCTCAAAACGCTCAACGTAGAGACCCACCTCGAAAGGCTCGGAAGTATCGGTTCGCCCCTGATGAATCAAGTTACCCTCCCGCACGGTCCACTCTCCCCATGCTCCCGGCCGAGGATTGTGGGCCGAAAGCTCGACTGTGATCCGGTAGCGAGCCGGACGGCGCATGCCTCCCACATACTTGTCCGGACCAATGCGATTGTAACGGTCCCAGCGCTGGAACACCTCGTCGTAGGCATCACCCTTTTCTCGCTGATATTTTCCGAGGCTATCCCCGTGGAGAGTCTTCGTACAGATCGGTGAAGTGAACTTTTCAGCCTCGAACGATTCCTGCGGTTCGTTGTAGGTGGCCATATCAATCACCTCCTCTGCGGCACCGATCAGCATCTCCAACAGAAAATCGGACATCACCAAAGCGTCCCCGATGTTGTCGAAACCCTCCGCCTCCTCATCGTCCTGAAAACTCCTCGTCGGCTCAATAGTCTTCTGGGCGGTAATCCCGTTTCCATTGAAGTCGTAGAGCCCGGACACAACGGTGGGATGGAAGTCAGGGTGATTTATATGAAAAAGATCCCGCAGGGTGTTCCTCAGCTCAAACTTGTTCAGCCTCCGGATCACTGCCTGCCCGCCAGTACTCTTCCGAGCCGCGTAGGCCTGCCGGAGCGCAGGGGTCAGGGAGGCAATCACTCCCTCGGTCTCTTCAAAGAGGGGCTGCAGGCTCTTCTTGGGAGGCATCTCTCCCAGGTTGAGCTGGTCGAGAATGCCCTGCCAGGCCTCGAGGGTCCCAAGGTCCATCAGGTCAGTCCCAAGCGTGTCAAAACGATAGTCTCCCTTCTGCTTTTCGGCCCCGTGGCACTCAAGACAGTACTTCTGCAGAAATTGCCGGTGGGAATTCAACCGGTCTTCAGCCCGGATTACACCGGACCCCGGAAGCACACCACCGAGGGCTACCGCCACCAGGGATCTCACCGACCACATGATCCTCAAGCCCAATCCAGCCCAGTGAGTGTTCCTGTACTCGTACCAAACTGGTCAACTTCCAGCCCAAAGTTCTGCAGCATGGAGAGCAGCAAATTGCACGCTTTTACCCGGTTCCCCTTCTCGGCTGGATAGACCCGGTGTTCGCCCAGTTTAAAGCCGCCCCCGGCAAGAACCAGCGGCATGTTCTTACAGGAGTGGGTCCCTGTCGCCATGCCACAACCAAAGAGAATCATGGTATGATCCAACAGTGTACCACCGTTGAGGGGATCCTCCCTGTCCTTCAAAAGATCAATCAGGTAAGCCATCTGTGAAATCTGGTTCCCCTCGATGAGCTTGAGGGCTTCCGTCTTGTCCGGCAATTCACCATGGTGAGAAAAACCGTGGTAGCCACCTTGCAACCCAAAGTCACCGTTGGCAAATCCACTCGTCATGGTCAGGACCCTCGTGGAGTCGGTTTCCAGGGCCAGAGCCATGAGCTCCATCATGATCTTCATCTCATCCGCAGTCTGCCGCGCCGGCCGAGGCTCGGCCATTTCAGTCTTCGGCTTGGGATGGTCGAGCCAGGGCTGCTGCTGATCGATTTTCTTCTCGAGGCTTCGGACGGAGTCGAGGTATTCCGAGAACTTCTCCTGGTCCTGTCTACCGAGCTTCCGGTTAACCGCCTTCGCCTTGCCAAGCACAGTATCGAGTATACTCCCATGCCGCTTGAACCGAAGGCGCTCCTGCTCCCTTGCCTCAGGCGAATCCTCGAGGAAAAGCTTCCGATACATCGCGGTTACATCGATCGCGGGAACCTGCACTCCGGTCCGCGTAAAACTGATCTGGTTATTCTCCTTCACCTTGAGGGTCATTGAAGGATAGCGCGTGGCCGCGCCGACAAATTCCGCGGCTTTCTGGTCCATGCTGATGTTTCCTTCGGGGAAACTTGAAGCCATGTCCGGCCGGATACCATTCAGGAAAGTTGGAACGCAGGCATGTCCACCGGTCAAGCCATGGTCCAGATTGGAAAAGACCGTGAACTCCTCACGGTGTTTCTCCAGGGGCTGCAGGGTGGAGGGCAAATCGTAATCGGTTCCAACCTGCTCCTGATCCGGAAAAAATGCCTTCTGGTAGACCCCGTAATTGTTGGAGAGGCAGACCATGCGCTTGACCCGCGCAGGGGCCTTCGTCGTGGCAGCCCTTCCCCGTGGGCTCATGGCCTCAAGCATGGGAAGGGCTAGAGCTACGCCGCTCCCGCGCAGGAAGGTTCTCCGGTTCAGTCTAGTTTGCACGGCAGTTGAAATAGGCAGCCATAACCGGATACCGTCTTGGAGTGTACATTTTAAAACCATGTTTCAAAGTTTTATTCCGCTTTCAAACACGCGGCAGACAGGTTGACGGTAGCCCTCTCCCCCTTTAGGGATTCGGCGTCAGATCCATTCATGAAGCCCGTCCTGCCTGGAATCATCATCGCCACCCTCACCGCCTCCGGGATAATAAATGCCAGCACCGGTTCCATTCCTGTTACCATCGATTGTGGAACGCAGCTAAGCTGGGAAACGGTCAAAGGATTTGAATACCAGCTGCAGGTTTCGGAATCCCGGCAGGATGAGGAATGGCAGGATCGCGGCGCACGGGTGGCAGGAACAGGTCGACGACACTCGGTGTTCCATCCCGGGAACGGGAAAGCGGGCTTTCGTATCCTCTGCATGCGACCCGGATTTCTTCGGCTCCCCGACCTTCTATCCAACGGGAGCTTCGAAAGGGGACAAGACACGGTCGCTGAGGCATGGCGCAGCACGGGGAGCCAGCCTCTCGCCCGGAGCCGGGTAGATGCTCACAATGGGAGTTTCAGCATGCACTGTAAGCTCTCCAACGTGGAAAGCACCCCGGTGGAGAGTCTGCTCTCACAGATCGTTCAATCCCGGGAAGGGAAGATCCAGACCGAAGACACCTGGACCCTGTCCTTCCGGACGAAGACCGTGAACACCGGGCCGTCCTACATTCAACAGTATCAACTGGCCTGGCTGGACGAATCGGGACAGACCCTTGAATCGTTGCCTTTCATTCCGTTCAAGACTCGTCCGGGCGTCTGGCAGAAAACCTCAGGCTCCGGGCTACTTGCACCCGAGGGAGCCTTCGGAGCGCTTATCAGATTTCGCTTCGTAACCGGTGCGGTTAAAAATGGCCATGGCGAGGTCTATCTCGACGATGTTGAGTTCACGGCGGGAAATTCCGCTCTGCCGCAGGCTCCCACGACCATCGCACCCGAGACCAGCACCACCTCCCGTCTGAGTTGGCACACCAGGCCGAACTGGATCTATCTTCCCTTCGAGACAACCATCGCTCCAAACGGTTCGAGGTCATCCCTCATTCCCACCATCAAGGGAGATGGCAGTGCTGCCTCCGTGGCTGTCACCCGGGAAATTGCCGACAACCTGCGCGCGGAGCTGCCGGCCAGCCTTTCGCTCCTCTCTCCAAGTGATATCTCAGCAGAATACTCCGCCGGGGGAAGGCTTTCCATCAGCTGGAAAAGACACCCCCATCCACTTGCTTCCTACCGTATTCTACATGGTGAAAAACGCATACTGCTTTCCAGCGTCATTGATACCGGCTCCAGCACGATGGGGGTCATCCCCAACCTGAAACCCCGGGAAACACGCTCCTTTGCTGTCCTCGCCATTTTCCCTTCAGCCCCCTAGGGCTCCAGAGCAACCGGGCGCAGTTCCCTGCCATCACCGTCTACCGGGTAGAGCGCCTTGTGATCTTCCAGGGCGTTCCTAAGTCCCAGCACCATGCGGCCAAGTTCGGTCGGAATCTTCCGGGCCAGATTTGTCGACTCGAACGGGTCGACCCTCAGATTGAAGAGTTCATAGCGTCCATCCCTGAATTGGATTCTCCCTCCCGTCGTGGGCTCCTCAGGCAGGGCATGGAAAACCAGTTTCCAATCACCATCCCGCCAAGTAGTAAAATAATTACTGCGATGCCGCCCATGGGGATAGTGCATCAGGAACTGCTCCGGGCGCGTGCGGTCAGCCTTCCCGGTGAGCAATTCCTGCAGGCGCAGGCCATCTACCACATGGCCCTCTGGAACCTCGACATTAGTCAGCTCCAGCAGGGTAGGAAACAGGTCCATAACCGAAGCAACCTGCTGCTGGATTGAACCTTCCCGTATCCGCAGGCGCTTCTGAAATGGATTAGAGGTATCCGGTCTTGCCCACGCCGCAATAAAGGGAACCCGCATGCCACCCTCATAGTGAGCTCCCTTTTTGCCGCGAAGCGGGGCGGCACAAGCAACTTCGTGCTGGTGACCGAGAGGGGCATCAGATCCGTTGTCTCCCAGGAAAACGACCAGAGTATCTTCGGCGATAGCCAGCTTTTCAAAGTGTTCAAGCATGTCTCCGAGGGACTTGTCCATCCCCTCGATCAGGGTGGCGAAGGCCTGCGCGTTTTTTGACCTCCCGGAGTCCAGATAGTTCGGAGCGAAGCGAGGGTCCGACTCAAATGGAGAATGGACAGCATAGTGCGACAGGTGGAGAAAGAAAGGTTGCTTGGCAGACACGGCTTCCGTCACAATCCGCTTTGCTTCTATTGTCAGAGCCTCCGTAAGGAAGGTCTTTGATCCGTGATACTTCTTCAGGTGAGGAACGGCATTGTGGGACCTCCGTGTTCCATGCCCGAATTTTTTTTCGCCATAGTAGCTGCCCGGGGCGCCAAAGGCCGCTCCCCCCACATTTATATCAAATCCGAGGTTTAATGGATCAGAGCCCTGCCTTCCAGCAGGACCAAAATGCGCCTTTCCCACATGAACAGTCCTGTATCCCTTCCGACGCAGGAGACCGGGCAGGGTCACCCCCCCCTTTCGCAGGCCTTCCCAGTTCCATCCCCGGGGTCCGTTGTCACCGGCATTATTCTGTCTGGGGTTTATCCAGTTCGTTGCCCGGTGTCGTGCTGCATTCTGCCCTGTCATGATCGAGATGCGCGTCGGCGAACATACACTCATGGCATAGAACTGACTAAAGCGGGTCCCTCCAGCCGCCAGACGCTCCATCGCCGGCGTGCGGTAGAAGTCGTTCAGTGGATAGCGCCTTGCATGGCCTTTCTCATCAGTCAGGAAAGGCACGGAGGTGTCCATTACGCCCATGTCGTCGACCACGAAGACCATTATGTTGGGCAGGGGTCCTGCCGGGGTAGCTACCGCCAGGATCGGGCAGAAAAATAGAACGAGCGAGCAACGGAGCGGGATCATGGCGCGGGCTCTACCATTCCGAACCATGCAGGGCAAGCGGCGAGGCTCTGGGCCAGTAGGCCTAGAACCGTCCTCGATCCACCCCTCGTCCCGGCAACCTTCAGGGCACGTCTGGATCAACCGGGGCGCTTGCCGCTGGACGGGCCCCTCGCCAGCCCTCGACCAGAATCTTCCGCTGGCTCCTCAGAATCCTCGCGTAACTCTTCTCGCCGGACACGTTCCGCATCTCCTCCGGGTCAATCTCGTGGTCATAGAGTTCGCGAGCAACCACCTTGTGCGTTTTCCATTCCCGCCACTCGACATAACGATACCGGGAAGTCCGGATCGCGTAGCCCATGATATCACCGTGCCCCCGGTGCCGGTTCCCCCGCATGGCCCGCGGATACTGGCTGAACGCTGCTGCCTTCCAGGCCCGACCGGGATCCTTGAGCAGGGGAACGAGACTAGTTCCTTCCAGACCTTCCGGCATGCTGAGACCACAAACCTCAGACAGAGTCGGATAGACATCGACCAATTCCACGAGGCCCTTCGAGACCTTGCCGGCCCTTCCCTGCCCCGGCACCGAAAATATCAGGGGTACCCGGGTCGAAAGCTCATAGTTGTTTGCCTTGGTCCAGAGTCCCTGCTCTCCCAGGTGAAACCCATGGTCTCCCCAGAGGCAAACGACAGTGTTTTGGTGTAAATCAAGCTCCGTGACCCGTTCGAGGAGACGTCCAACGAGCGCATCGACGTAGCTCACACAGGCGTAGTAACCGTGACGTAACTCGGCGACTTTTCCGGACGGAATCATTCCGTCCTCCGGAATATCGGTATAGCCCTCCAACTCCTTCCAGCTCCGGAGGGCCACTTCGGGTGCCTCTCTTGGATGTCCCTGAAAGGCCCGCGGGAGGAAATCTTTCCGCTGATAGAGATTCCAGTATTTCTTTGGCGCGCAGAATGGCAGGTGCGGCTTCCGAAAACCCACCGCCAGAAAGAATGGCTTTCCATTTTTCTTCAGGTCTGCAAGGGCATCCAGGGCCGCGACACAGACCATGCCATCGATGTAAGATTCATCTGGAACATCTGCCGCTTCGACCGCCCGCCGCTTCAGTCCGACACCCCTCAGGTTCTCCAGGGTCGCGTAGCGAACCTTTGCATCACGAGCAATATCAAAAAGCGGATCCGCCGACCAGGACGGAGGATCCTTGGCCGGCTCTCCCCCGCCGTGGTAAATCTTCCCAATCGAGCGGCAATGATAACCGTGAGCCTTGAAGTGCTGTGGCAGGGTAATCACCCGGGGGAGGCTCTTGCGGAAGTGGGTGGCAAGGTCCCAGACGCGGGTGGTATCCGGCCGCCGGCCCGTCATGAGTGACATTCGTGACGGACTGCACACGGCCTGCTGACAGTAAGCATGCTGGAAAACCGTTCCCCTGTCCGCCAGGCGGTCGATATTTGGGGTTACCGCTGTCTTATTCCCATAGCATCCGAGGACCGGCCGCAAATCGTCAATGGCCAGGAAGAGAACATTGGGGCGGGCCGAAGCAGTGGCTGCGCCCACCTCCACCACGGAAGCGACAAGGACCACTACGGAAAAAACAGAAAGGAGCATCCGCACCCGACCCTTGTGCCTGAGGCGGGCACTGCCCGTCGAAGAAATTCCCGCGTCCGCTGCTCCGGGAAAGGCCGGTGGACTATCCTCGACCACCAGCAGATCAGGCCGGGGACCGCAATGAAACCAGCCGCTCAGGAATTTGGTCACGGCTGGAGCTTGCTCAGGACCCTTTACTTTTCCCAGAGAGAATTCTACACCCTTCCTCACTCCCCGACTGAAACCCTTCCTGCTTCTAATGTCCATGGTCTCGCCGGGCAGTCACCAGCAGGGGGCTGTTTCCTCATCCTCGGTATCCCTCACCAGCGGAGACTATGCCATCAGACCTCGAGATTGCCCAGCGGGCCCAGCTTCAACCTCTCGTTCCGCTGGCGGGAGAAAAACTAGGGATCCCGGGCACGCACTTGGAGTCCTATGGACCCTACAAGGCCAAACTGTCCCTCGAATTCCTGGAAAACCTCCAAAACGAGGCGGACGGCAAGCTCATTCTGGTCACCGCCATGAGCCCCACTCCCGCAGGTGAAGGAAAGACCACTACCTCGGTGGGATTGACTGATGGCCTCACCCGTATCGGAAAAAAGGCCGCGGTGTGCTTGCGCGAGCCATCCCTGGGCCCCTGCTTCGGAATGAAAGGAGGAGCTGCCGGAGGCGGATACGCCCAGGTTGTTCCAATGGAGGATATCAATCTCCACTTCACCGGAGACTTCCACGCCATCGGTCTCGCCAACAACCTTCTCGCCGCCATGGTGGACAACCACATCCACCACGGTAACCGGCTCGGCATTGACCAGCGCCGGGTCGTCTGGCGCCGGGTCGTTGACATGAATGACCGTGCTTTGCGTGAACTTACCGTAGGACTGGGAGGTCCCGGCAATGGCTTCCCCCGTAGTGATGGGTTCGACATCGTGGTAGCCAGCGAGGTGATGGCAATATTCTGCCTCTCTTCCAGCCTGACCGAACTCAAAGAGCGCCTTGGAAAAATAATCGTAGGATACACCCGGTCGCTCGAGCCGGTTTCCGCGCACGCAATCCGGGCCGCCGGGGCCATGACCGCCCTGCTCAAGGATGCCTTCAAACCCAATCTCGTTCAGACGCTCGAAGGCAACATGGCTTTCATCCACGGAGGTCCCTTCGCCAATATTGCACATGGCTGCAACAGTGTAGTCGCAACTCAAACGGCCCTGAAACTCGCCGACTATGTGGTAACCGAGGCGGGATTCGGGGCCGATCTCGGGGCGGAAAAATTCATTAATATCAAGTGCCGAAAATCCGGCCTGCGGCCTCATGCCGCGGTCCTTGTGGCAACTATCAAGGCCCTCAAGTTTCACGGCGGGGCTACCCTCGACTCGCTGGAACAGGAGAATCAGGGGGCCCTTGAACGTGGCTTGGGCAACCTTGAGCGGCACCTCCGCAACCTGAGAGAGCATTTTGGCCTCCCCTGTGTGGTCGCCATCAACCGCTATTCCTTTGACCGGACTTCCGAGATCGACCTCGTAAGGCGGAAGCTCGCCCACCACCAGGTCGAACTGGTCCTGGCCGACCATTGGGCCAAGGGAGGAGAAGGCGCGGAGGATATGGCCAGGTCCGTAGTCCGGGTAATTGAACAGTCCCCTGCCGACGTCAGACTCCTCTATGAGGATGGCCTGCCACTCTGGGACAAAATGGTGACTGTTGCGAGCAAGATCTATGGAGCAAGTGACGTGGTAGCCGACACCACCGTGAGAAAGCAGATCAGGCGTCTTCAGGAACTTGGTTACGGGCACTATCCGATCTGCGTGGCCAAGACCCAGTCCAGTTTCTCAACCGATCCCCACTACCTCGGCGCTCCCGAAAACCATGTGATCAAGATCAGGGAAGTACGCCTGGCCGCCGGCGCGGAATTCATTGTTCTTGTGTGCGGTAGTATCATGACCATGCCTGGGTTGCCCAGCTCCCCGGCAGCCGAGCGGATCGATGTCGATGACGAGGGCCGGATCGTAGGCCTTTTCTAGGCTTTTCCCCCTTCACGATGGGCTCCTTTTTATTCAAGAACACACTCCCTGAACTATGAGCAGATTGAGTCTCCTCGCCGTTGCGGCGCTCGTCATCTCGCTGGCCGTCAACGCCTGGCAATTCTCCCGGCGTCCGCAGGATTCCAAGGACCAACCTCCGGGATCCCCCTCCGGCATGACCCTAACATCGGAACGGAACAAGGCGGCTGCCCCGGGTTCCTCTTTCGCTCCCAGCAGCGAGAAGGCTGGTCGTGCAATCAAAGCGGCTCCCTCGCACAAGTCCCTTTCGGGAATCCGTGCCATACGTAATCCCCTCGACCGATATGCGGCTCTTGTCGAGTTTGTAAACAAACTCCCTGTCGAACAGATTGAGAAAACGATCAAGGAACTCCATGCTTATTCCGGAAAACTCGATGCCGAGGGCAGGCTCCTCGCTCACCTCCTCCTGACCCGGTGGGGAATGGAAGATGCTGAGGCCGCCTTCGCCAGTCTCGGCCGCATCTCTGCGAAGCAGAATGGAGAATCAGCGGCTGCTATCCTCGCCGCTCTCACTTCCACCAACCCCGAGCGTGCCGCGGAATGGCTTAATGACCCCGGTAATGGAATTGAGGGGCAACCCTGGATAGGGCAATGGATGGCTCGGACGGTCGCCGCGCAATGGGCTCGTCAGGACCCGGATGCTGCCCTTGCCTGGGCCACGCGCCTCCCCGATCGTCAACGGACAGGCGCTCTTTCCGGCATCGTGCAGAATCTGCTGGAGACAGATCCCCGCCGCGCCTTGGCAGTAGCCATGGAACTGGATCCTGCTGATCGACCCGGTCTCCTCGGTCAGATTGCCGGGGCTTGGGCCAGCCAGTCACCAGCGGAAGCCTTTGCCTGGATAGACACTCTCGGACCAGAACAACGTCAAAGCCCACTGCGGGAAGCTCTCAGGAGCTGGGCCTCCAGCTCACCTTCCGAGGCCGCTGCCTACCTCGACCAGCTTCCCGATCCAGAACGGCCCGCCTATGTTTCCAGCATCGCCCGGACCTGGGCCGAGCAGGCCCCCGGGGAGGCCGCCTCCTGGCTCGGTAATCAACCTGAAAGCGCGGGCAAGGTAGAGGCCATGGGACACGTGATGTGGAGTTGGACTACCACTGATCCCGAGTCGGCCGCTACCTGGCTTGGTCAACAACCAGCCGGAGACAGCTACGACAGTGGCGTGACCGGGCTGGCCAAGGCTGCTACCCACGCCTACGACGACCCTGCCACGGCGGTGAACTGGGCCGCCACCATCGAAAACGAGAGTCTCCGCGGCCGTATGACCCAACATACCCTCGGCGTCTGGATGCGCCAGGATCCGGGCGCTGCGCAGGCCTGGGCCAGCGAAAACGGTATTGAAGTTAGGGGACCTGGGCGCAACGCCAAGTAGCACCAAGCGCCAGCGCTCCACTACTGCCCTGTCTCTGGCGTGCGACTCCCTCCCGCGGCGGCTATCTCGGTAATGAAGAGCTTGCGAAACTTCACCCAGCCTGCGTGGCCTTCCGCTCCATAGGTCTGGAAACCGATCACCCCCGCTGCGACATGGTCGGGGTGCGGATTGGGATCCGTGAAGTCCACAATTTTCTTCGAGTTGAGCCAGACCTGGATGTAGGCGCCCACCGCTCGGATGCGAAGGTGGTTCCAGTCCTTCGGCTTACGGACCGTGTCCTTCTCGTCACCCTTGTGCAGCCACTTTTTGTAGTGCAGGCCGACGTATTCATGGGCTACACCCCTCCCGATATTGACTTGGTAACCGCGTTGCCGGTGAGCTCCAGGCCCATGGCGCAGGTATACCCCACTGTTGTATTTTCCGTGTTCGTCGATCATGAACTCCAGTTCCAACTCAAAATCCTGAAAGGACTTTTCAGTCATCAGGATTCCACTGCGACTGGGATCCCCATCCTGTCCACCGAGGATCATGCCGTCTTCTACCCGCCATTTTGCAGAACCCACTGCCTGCCACCCACTAAGCGACTCTCCGTCAAAAAGGGCTTTGCGGTTGGGATCCTTTCCTTCCAGCAAAGCGGAAGAAATCAGGAGGAGGAGGAAGTGACTCGTTAAACGCATTCCTCAATGTCCCCAGATGTTTCCGCGGGGAAAGCAGGAAGTGCCCATCCTGCGAAGAAGTCTCTTGGGACTTGGCTCGTGAGAGCTCTGGCAGACACTGTTTTCATGACCCCGAACCTCCCAGCCCTCCTCTTTACAGCAATCATCACCGTGCCCAGCCTCCTGCAGGCTGAAGAGCGCGAGCGGCTTGCGGAGCTGGACGCCTACTGGGCCGGGGTCGCCAACACGATTCGGAAAGGCGACTTCGAAGGATACGCTGCGACCTGCCACCCTGACGCCGTGCTTGTTTCAGAGAGGACCGGGGCGAGCTACCCGCTCGTTAAGGCCCTCGCTCGCTGGAAGAAGGAATTCGAGGACACCAAGGCCGGCCGCCGGGAATCTCAGGTCACCTTCCGGTTTGCCCAGCGCTTCGGCGACACCACGACTGCTCATGAGCGGGGTATCTTCCTCTACTCCTTCAGACAAGGCGATCAGCCCCTGAAGACTGAGTATGTTCATTTCGAAGCGCTCCTCGTGAAAAAGAATCGCAAGTGGCAGATCCTGATGGAATACCAGAAAACGGCTGCTACTGAGGAAGAATGGAAGGCGCTAGCAGAATGATGATCACGGTCCAGCGATTCCGGCTCGCTCATCGAGCTCACCTCTTAACCGTGGGCGCACTGGCCCTTCTCCTGGCACCATGGAGCAAAAGTGCGGAGAAGCCAGCCAGGCCTAACGTGCTCATGATCAGCATTGATGACCTGAATGACTGGACTGGCTTCCTATCCGACCCCCGGTCAATTACTCCAAATATGGATGCGCTGGCGCAGCGGGGACGAAATTTCACAAATGCCCACTGCGCCGTTCCCGTGTGCTCTCCTTCCCGGATCAGCGTCCTGTCAGGAGTAGCTCCGACCACCCACGGTAGCTACGAGCTCGGTCCGAAATATGAGGATTTACCGGCCCTCAGGGACATCCCGACGGTTCAGCGCTACTTCAAGAATCAGGGCTATCTGACCATCGCCGGGGGAAAAGTCCTGCATCACGGCTTTGGTGGCAGGATCTCGGGTGACATCGACCGCTCGCTCGGCCGGAAGAGAACTCTCCGTCCCCGCCAACCAGTGAATCGTCCCGCAACCTGGAGTAGCGCATGGGACTGGGGCGCTCATCCATTCACCGACGCCGAGATGGCCGACTATCGGCTTGCACAGAAGGCGGCCAAAGCTCTTCAGGAACAATTCGATAAGCCGTTCTTCATGACGGTCGGATTCTTTCGACCCCATGTTCCTCTCTTCGTTCCTCCCCGGTGGTTTGATCTTCACCCCGACAAGTCTCCGCAAGTCCCCCAGAACCCGAAGTCAGATCTTGAAGATCTCCCCCGGAATTTTCTCGGCATCAACAATTATGCAGTCGCACCCACCCACGCCGAGGTCGTTGCCCACGGTAAGCAGGGCGGACTGACTCAAGCCTACCTGGCTGCGATCAGCTTCGTTGATCACTGCGTGGGCATCGTAGTGGACGCCTTGAATACCAGCCCATACGCATCCACTACCTTCGTGGTGCTCTGGAGCGACCATGGATTCCATCTGGGCGAAAAACAGCACTGGGCCAAGCGTACTCTGTGGGAGGAATCAACCCGAGTTCCTCTCCTTATTGCCGGACCGGGGATCAAGCCGGGAAAAGGCTGTCCGGAGCCAGCAAGTCTTCTTGATATCTACCCCACTCTCATTCAGCTCTGCGGATTGCCCCGGAATTCGAAACTGGAAGGACTCTCCCTTCTTCCTCAGCTCCGCGATCCAGCCTTTCCCCGCGAGCGGCCCGCGATCACTTCCTCTTACTTTGGAAATCACTCCATCCGCACCCGCGACTGGCGACTGATTGCCTACAGGGACGGAGCAAGGGAGCTCTACGACCACCGGAGGGATCCGCACGAATTTCACAACCTCGCAAACGATCCCGCCTACCACGCCACCATCACACGTCTCGCCCGATGGCTTCCCGAAAAGGCCGCTCCAGAATTCAAGACGACGTCCGAGCGCCCACGCTTTCCTGTGCGCGGTTCCTCAGGCAGGTAAAATTTCTACCTTGGCGTCATTACCTCGCCCCATGGACTCTTTCCTGGCCGGAACCCTTCCAGACTCCTCTTACTTTCCCCGGAGCAGACCCACCATCACCTTACCCATTTCCTCCCCGACGTTCATATAGGTTTCCGGATTACCTCCGTAATGCCCGCTTGAACTTCCTCCCTTGGAGAGGGGGTTGGTGTAAACGAAGCCCACTTTTCCCCGAAGATCGGGATCTTCGCTTCGCGCAACGGACTTCATGGCCTCGAGGATCACCCCATCTCCCCTGTTGGACCCTTCCCTGGTCTGCCCAAGGGAAGCACTGACAAACCTCGCCTCGGGAGCCTCAAAATCCTTCCGGAGGGACCTGATGAGCTGGATCAGATTTCGCTCATACGATTCATAATGCGCCGCCTTGCGCATGTCCTTGTCCCCCTGCCACCAGAAAAACCCCATCACCTCGTATGCCTGCGCCCCGGGGTAGTACTTATCAAGTTGCTCCAACACCTTCTTGGCAGCCGCGATATCGCCGTCGTACTGACAACCGGCATACCATCCCCGCGACATGTCGCCACCAGTGTCGCCACCGGGATCATCCGGGGTACCGCGGTAGCCGGGCTGCACCTTGCCTGCGTGCTCCCACGGTTCCGTCCCGGGAGGAAGAAGATCCCAACCAAGGCTGCGGTTTCCAATACAGCTCTTCAGGATCATGACCGGAGCATCAGTCACATGGCCTAGATAGTGACCAATGCCAATCTCCGGTCCGATATTTCCCTGTATGGTCATCCAGTCGTTGATATAATCCTTGGCTGGACTGTTCCCGGAACACATCACCCTGACGTTCCGGACATCCTTTCGAGTCGTCCACTCCCCCGCCTCATCGACGAGGTAGGGGTATTTTTCAGAAGCAATGCCCTCCAGCAGGTTGGGTTTACCGAATCCAAGCATGTTCGATTGTCCCAGCAGCAAGTAGACTTGAACCGGTTTGCTCATGTCCGCGTCCTTTCCGTCCGGATCCGGCAGCACCTTCGGGAGAGGCAGCTCGCTGAGAAGCCGGGACCCCGTCGAACTGCCACCTCCCTTCTCCAGGAACGCAATGTCTTCTCTGGAGAGCTTACTCTGGCTGAAGCTGATACGTTTTCCACTGCGCAAGGTCACCGTGACAATGCCCTTGTGCCCATCATAACTCTGCAGCTCACCGACGAAGGTCTTGGTTCCGTCCGCACTGGTCCACGTTCTCCCATGAAGCGGCAGTGCCAGAAAAATCACGACAGCGGCAACGGCCAGCCCGGACGACTTGAGAAAGGTGTGTATTTTATTGCTCACGAGGACGATCAGGGGGTCAAGAATCGGGAAGGTAAAGAATTGGTGCAAGCCAATCGGGATCACTGGATGCCCGCCGCCTCAAGGACGGCGGGAGACAATTTTGCTTCCTCCAACCACAGGCTGACATGCCCGTTGGGAGGGACCGGCTTCGCATAGTAATCGGGATGCGGTCCAAAGTAGGTAGTCTTGTTGCGAAAATGGGTATAGCGCAGGAAGTTGATGACCGCGATCGTCACCTTGCCTCCTTCGAACTCGGACAAGATGTCTTGGGGGAGATACGCGCCACGGATCCCGGAGTAGCGGAAGAACCCTCCCTTCACCTGCGTCAGGGGTTTCCCGTTGATATAGATCGCAAAACCTTCACCTGAGCGGTCACATCCTGCTCCTCCTAGCACAAGGCGGTAGACATGCCCTTTCTTTACAGCCGGGATCTCGAAAGTCTGGCGCATGAGAAGGACCTCATTTTCCCAGAGCGTAGCCGGAATTGCGCTGCAGCCACAATGCGAGCCGTTACACTGGGGACGGCGGCGATCCAGTTTGCTTCCCATCCGCCCGAAGGGTGATACTCCCGTCTTCCAACCAGCCTTCGCGGGATTGAAGGCGGGGGCGGTCCAATTGTCCATGCCTGGCGGGAAGGTGACCTCCCGCAAGCGGTCGCTTTTCTCCGGTTCTTGCTTTTCCGGGGGGTCAAAGCTGAAATAAGACCACTCGGCACTGCGCATTTCCGGTCCGAAGGACTTCCAGCCGTAACCCGGCACCCCGGCGATGTCATAGTATTCCATCAGGATATCCAGGTCACTGCGGATATCAGTGGGCATTTTTTCCGGTTTTTCTCCGAGCGCGATTCCCCTGAGCGTGCCCCTGCTCTTCTCCGCAAAGGCAGCCTCGAGGAAACCAGGCACCATTTCCCCCATGATGATCGGTTTCAGGGCCTGTCCCATCTCCCGGTAATAATCGGGAGGATAATGCGGACCTCTCTTGTTGAACGTCCCGGTGACTTCATCCGAGAAAATCCTTGCGACGTCGGGGTGCTGCTGGGGACGGGGAGGAGCCACCAACCGTTCGGCCTTCCCCCCATGCAGTCGCACCATCGCGCGCCCGAGGGAATCCCCCGTAAGGACATAGAACTCCGCGTTGTGATTGTAGTGGTATCCTGTGTTCGTGGGAGAATATCCCCGTGGGCGCCAGAAGCCACGGGTATCGACGCTGGTAACATTTCCGGCAAAGTTCGGATGCTGCTCGGGATCACCCACCGCCATCTGGGCCTCCCACGTCATGAAGTGCCCAGCCTGCATTTGCGTCCCCCCGAATCCAACAGTAGCCACCACGACTGGCATCTTCGGGGTCTTGAACTCCTTGCGCAGGTCCTCGATCAGGTTGGCCAGGTGCTTCTCGTAGTCGTCCCTCGCTACGTTCTTGTCCTTATGCCCCTGGAACCAGACGAATCCTGCGATCTCATACCCCTGCCCCTTGTAGTCTGGAACAATTTTTTCGATGTTCTTCAAGGTCTTACGTACTCCCTCGACCATCGCGTCATATTCAAACCCGCAGAACTTGTTAGCCTGCTCTTCCTTTGTCTTACCACTCGAAGGAGGGCGGAAGTCGAAACTGAGGGACCGGTTCCCCATCGAGGACTCGATGAGCAGAACCGGCTCTTCATGGTAGGTTCCCATTACGTAGCCGAAGGGAACTTCCGGTCCAATAAACTTTCCGTTCGAGGTTGTTGAGAGTGCGCCACCTCTTCCGCCTTCCTCCTTGGAGATCCGGGTTTCCCAGTAGGTCACGTCATTGCGAACTGTCCACTCGCCCTGCTCATCGCGAAACCAACGAAACCTCCCCTCCTGGTTCAAGCTGGTCAGGTCTCCTCTTCCCCTGAGGTTTATATGCTTGAGCCAGAAGGCGGCCGACCCGCCCTTCCTGTAGGTAATCGTAACCGGGTAGCGCTTCCCCTTCTCGAGGGGGATGGGAGTAACTACCGCCCGGCCGCCTGCATCCCGGCGGTAAACCTCCCTGCCTCCCACGGAGACCACGGAATGACTACTGTCCCCGAAACCCGCCCGGATCTCATGGGTCCCGCTCATCGGCACATCAATAAAAGCCTCGGCCACCACGGTATGCGGACCATCGATCGCAGGCAGGTTCACATCTACCGTCCCGAGTTTTATAACCGTTTCCAGGACTGGCGTCCTGCCACCATAGTCGACCCCCTCTTCATGGGCTCCTGCATAAACGGAAACCTTGGCCCCTTTCAGGGCATCCCTTCCGGATCCCTGATAGATGCCGTGTCGCAGGAGCGCCGAGGGCCCCACTGGCATACGACCAACCTTGATATTCGGGTCGGCTGATAGAAAGATACTCGGGTAGACCGGGCGGGATCCCTCAAGATAACCAAAACCCACCATGTTGGATTGACCGGCGAGGATGTAGACCTTGACCTTGCCGTCCGTGGGCGGGGCCGTGGTGGGCCGCGGCAGGATCGCCGGCACCTCGGCTGCTACCCCACCAGGATGCACGCTCAACACAAGCGCAACGATCCATATGCCCATCCTGATTTTCATGGACTCATGTTGCCGAGACATCATTCCGAATTCAATTCCCTAAGGCCAGCGCATCCGTAAAATCCACTGGGGCGACTGCCAGCTTTTCAACTGGCCCGCCCACAGGATTGCGCATGGTCAGAAACAGATTGGCCAGAGACTTCTTCCGGGCGCTCTCGGGATCGGCAAGGCAACCACCGTCGGCACCTGAATACATTTTTCCCACCATTTCAGTCCATCCGGGCAAGGGCGTCGGCGAAGGCTTTCCCGATCTGGCCAAGAATCTTGGCTGAGCCAAGATAGTGATAAGCGGCATTGGAAACGCCCACTTCCAGGATCTTCAGCTCTTCCTCGGTAAAGAGGTTAGCGGTAAAATCCGTAAGAAGTCTGTCCCGTTGTTCGCGGCTGAGCGAGCTATCCTTTGAGAGCTCCCGCCGCCTCGAGTCTACCTTCCCCCGGCGATCCACCAGCGCGGCAAGCTGCGCATCCCAGCATTCCTCCGTCAGCACCGCGGTGACATTACCCCTGAACTCCGGCAACTTGGCCGGTGCCGCCATAGCCTGACGGAATTCCCGGTGAATCCCGGCATAGCGCTGCTCCTCAGGTCCGTATTGGGAAACCGGACCACCCGCTCCCATCACACCGATAACAAACGGCATTCCGGGGTCCTGCAGATCCCGGCGGATATCCCGTATGAAGTGCGCAAGGTTTTCGCTGTAGGCAGCGTAACTCCCCGGCTGTCCACGCCCCGGATAGGTTCCACCGTCTACCATGTCGTTCCAGCCTTGAAACC
>MDTG01111059.1_pt1 | contig 17829 bp, 15 predicted proteins | sample 811421 | NCBI WGS metagenome assembly MDTG01 (sample SAMN05326645, study PRJNA326480) | marine metagenome | isolation source: seawater | place: Pacific Ocean: South East | collected 2011 | reverse complement strand
TATAAATTAAATCTTAATACAAACGCAAAAATGAGAATCACTCCTTTAGGTGGATTAGGTGAAATTGGTGGAAATATGATGATTATTGAGACTGATAAGTCTGCAATTATTGTTGATGTTGGTATGAACTTCCCTGATGAGACTATGCATGGTGTTGATATATTAATTCCTGATTTTACTTACTTAAGAGAAATCAAACATAAAATTGAAGCAATTATTATTACTCATGGACATGAAGATCATATTGGTGCAATGCCATATTTATTTAAAGAAATGCAATTCCCAGTTTATGGAACTTCATTACCATTAGAAATGATTGGTTCAAAATTTGATGAACATAAAATGAGAGAATATAGAAAATTCTTTAGAGCTGTTGAGAAAAGAAAACCTATTAAAATTGGTGAATTTGAAGTTGAATGGATGCACGTAACTCACTCAATTATTGATTCATCTGCAATTGCTGTTACTACTGAAGCTGGAACAATGATTCACACAGGTGACTTTAAAATTGACCATACTCCAATTGATGGATATCCTACAGATTTACATAGACTTGCATATTATGGAGAGAAAGGTGTTTTATTATTAACATCAGATTCAACAAATTCTCACTCACCTGGATTTACAAGAACAGAAAAAACAGTAGGACCTACATTTGATAGAATTTTTGCACAAGCAAAAGGTAGAGTTATTATGTCTACTTTCTCATCAAACATTCACCGAGTTGCACAGGCAATTGATAGAGGAATTTCAAGTGGAAGAAAAGTATGTGTAATTGGTAGATCAATGGAAAAAAACTTAGACTTAGCAATGGGTCTTGGATATGTTAAGTTTCCAAAAGACTCTTTTATTGATGCACATGAAGTAAATAAATATAAAGATGAAGAAGTTTTAATTGTAACAACTGGTTCTCAAGGAGAATCAATGTCAGCACTTTATAGAATGGCAATTCATGAGCATAGACATATTAAAATTAAACCAACAGATCAAATCGTATTATCAGCAAAAGCAATTCCTGGAAACGAGGGTAGTGTATCTGGTATTATTAATCATTTATTAAAAGCTGGAGCAAAAGTAGCATATCAAGATTATCCAGATATTCACGTATCAGGACATGCTGCACAAGAAGAGCAAAAATTAATGCTTAGACTTGTTAAACCTAAATTCTTTATGCCAGTTCACGGTGAATATAATCATGCTTTAAAACATGGTAAAACGGGTATGGATTGTGGAATTTTAGAAAGAAATCTTTATATTATGAATGCAGGAGAGCAAATTGAAGTAACTCCTAAATACATGAAAAAAGTAAAAACTGTAAAATCTGGAAAAGTATATATTGACAATCAATTAAACCACAAAATTTCTGATGATATTGTAATTGATAGACAAACAATGGCAAATGAAGGTGTTGTTATGATTGTAGCTCAAGTAAATGAAAATGATAGAACATTAGCACAAAGAGCAAAAGTTACTTCATTTGGTTTAGTTCCAGATAAACAAGATAAATTCTTTGCAAAAGAGATTGAAGATTTACTTGCAACATTCTTAGCAAATGTTAAACCAGGTATTTTCAAAAACTCTAGAATATTAGAAGATGAATTAAGAAAAGTTGTAAGAAAACACTGTATTAGAAAATATAAAAAATACCCAATGATTGTACCTACTGTATTTGTACAATAAGGAGTTATAATGGATTTTAAGCAAATAGTTAAAGATCTTCTGTTAACAGAAGCTAAAGAGTTAGAAAAAGCAGCACAGAAGATATCTTTTGATATTGATAAAGCTATTGATTTAATCACAAAGTCTAAAGGTAAACTTATTATTTCAGGTGTTGGTAAATCAGGACTTGTAGGAACGAAAATTGCTGCAACTCTAGCAAGTACTGGTACTAGTTCTTTTTTCCTTCATCCTACTGAAGCCATGCATGGTGATTTAGGAATGATAGGAAAAGAAGATATCGTTCTTGGTATTTCATATTCAGGGGAGAGCGAAGAGTTAGTTCAAATTCTTCCTCATCTTAAAAGATTTAATATTCCATTAATAGCAATGGCAAGAAACGAAAACTCTACATTAGCAAAATATTCAGATGTATTTATTAATATAAATGTTGAAAAAGAAGGTTGTCCTTTAGATGTTGCTCCAATGTCATCAACAACTCTTACAATGGCAATGGGTGATGCTTTAGCTGTTTGTTTAATGAAAAAAAGAGATTTCCAAAAGAAAGATTTTGCATCATTTCATCCAGGTGGAAGTTTAGGTAAACAACTATTTATTAAAGTAGATGATTTACTTAGAAAGAAAAACCTTCCTATCGTTTCACGTGAAACAAAACTTAAAGATGCAATATTAAAAATGAGTGAAGGTAGACTTGGAAGTGTAATTATTACAGATGAAGAGAAAAAAGTTGTTGGATTATTAAGTGATGGAGATTTAAGAAGAGCATTAATGAATAAAGATTTTACTATTGATTGTAAAGTAGAAACATTAGCTTCAAAAAATCCTAAGATGTTAAAAGATAAAGAATTATTAGCAAGTGATGCCTTACAAGTAATAGAAGATTATAAAATACAATTATTGATTGTAACAGATGAAGAAGATAAATTAATTGGTGTTCTTCATATACATGACTTAATAGAAGCTGGTATAAAATGAAACACGAAGAAGAATTAGAAGAGACTAGATTAAATAAATTCTTATCTCATAATAGTAAATACTCAAGAAGAGAAGCTGATAGATTAATAGAAGAGGGTAAAGTAAAAGTTAATGGTAAAGTTGTTGATAACTTAGCAACTAAAGTTACTATTAATGATGAAGTACATATCAATAAAACTTTAATCAAAGAAGATAAAAATAAAATGCCAACGGTTATTATTTATAATAAACCAAAGGGTGAAATAGTATCTAAAAAAGACCCTCAAGGTAGAAAAACTATCTACGATTCATTAGACAAAAGATATCAACACTTTATGTCTGTTGGACGTTTAGATTATGCTAGTGAGGGTTTATTACTATTATCAGATTCTGTTAAAATTGTTGATGCATTAATGCACTCAAATTTGGAAAGAAAGTATAAGTTAAAAGTAAATGGAACTATTGGACCAAAAGTTGAATCTGCAATGATGCAAGGTTTAGAACTTGAAGATGCAACAGATGGAGCATTTAAAACAAGTAAAATTAAATCTATGACATTTGCACCTTTTATAGGTTATAGTATTCAATCAAACAATGAAAACTTTTCTAAAATTAAAGTAGCAATTGTTGAAGGTAAGAATAGAGAATTAAGAAGATTCTTTGCTCACTTTGGACTTGATATTATGGATCTTAAAAGATATGAATTTGGTGGAATTTCACTAAATAATTTACCTACAGGTAAAAGTAGATTTCTTTCAAAAGAAGAGTATAGAAACTTAAGAAGCTTTTTAAATGAAAGTGAAGATGACAGATCTTTCTAACAAACTTAGACCAACAAATTTAGATAACTTTGTTGGTCAATCCCATATAATCTCAAAAGACAAAGCCCTTTATAAACTTATCAAACAAAAAGATATTCCACATCTATTTTTTTATGGAAAACCTGGAACTGGAAAAACTACCCTAGCTAAGATTATTGCTAAAGAAATAAATACAGATTATTACTATTTTAATGCTACTAGTATTAAAGTTGAAGATTTACGTAAAGTATTTGAAAGATACAAAAATGCTTTAATTAAACCTTTAATCTTTATTGATGAAGTTCATAGGCTATCAAAAAACCAACAAGAAGTATTACTTCCAATAATGGAAAATTATGATGCTACCATTATAGGAGCTAGTACTGAAAATCCTTTTTTCACTTTAACAAATGCAATTCGTTCTAGGTCTTTTCTTTATGAATTTAAAGCTTTTACAAAAGAAGAAATGCAAAAAATTCTATGCATTGCTTTAAATGATGTTGATGTAAATATTACTCAAGAAGCTAAAGAGCATTTGATACATTCAAGCTCAGGAGATGCAAGAGCTATGCTTACACTTTTAAACTTTGCATATAAAGTATCAAAAGATATTGATATTACTTTAGTAAAAGAGTTAAGAGAGAATGTAATAGGGGATGGAGTTTCTTCATCAGATACTCACTATGATTTAGCAAGTGCAATGATTAAATCTATTCGTGGATCAAATGTTGATGCAGCCTTATATTATATGAGTAGATTAATAAACGCAGGAGAGAGTGTAGATTTTATCACTAGACGATTAGTAATTTTTGCAAGCGAAGATATTGGAAATGCAAATCCTCATGCTTTAAATTTAAGTGTAAATACAATGACTGCTTGTAATAAAATAGGCTATCCAGAATCTAGAATCATGTTAGCTCAATGTATAATTTATCTTACATCAAGTCCAAAATCTAACAGTTCTTATAAAGCTATCAATAAAGCTCTACAAGACATAAAAGATGGTGAACTACTCAATATACCAAAACATCTTGATTCGCAGCATATAGGCTATTTATATCCTCATGATTTTGGTGGATATGTTAAACAAGAGTATTTAGAAAAAGATTTAAAATTTTATGAGAGTAAAAATATAGGCTATGAAAAAACTTTAAATGATTGGCTTAAAAAAATCAAACACAAGGATTCATAATGGAATACTACACTTGGATATTAACTTTTCATGTGATGGCTTTTATGTCATGGATGGCAATGCTTTTTTATCAACCAAGACTTTATGTATATCATACAGAGAATAAAGATAAAAAAGATTTTGTTGATGTTGTAAAAATACAAGAATTAAAGATGTATAAATATATTGGAATTCCAGCTATGTGGGCTGCAATTATTAGTGGAGCTGTAATGCTTTATTTAAATCCATATTTATTATCAGGCCAAGCTGGAGGATGGATGCATGCAAAACTATTTTTTGCTTTACTTCTTGTAATCTATTCTTATTCATTAGGCTACTATAGAAAGAAACTAGAAAGAGATGACTATGAAAGAAGTGGAAGTTTTTTTAGAGCATATAATGAAGTTCCAACAATTCTATCACTATTAATAGTTGGATATGTAATTACAAAAACTTTTTCAATATCATTTACACTAATTACATTAGTTGTAGGTTCATATATAGTATATAAAGTTTTTAAACAGAAAGAGAAATAATGAATTTTGATAAATACTATGTCCTTGACACAAATATATTACTAGAAGATGCAACAAATATTTTTAAACTATCACAAGACAGTAAGAATTTAATCATTCTTCCTGAAACAGTTTTAGATGAAATTGATAGTAAAAAATCTGGTTTTGATGAGATAAATTTTCAAGCAAGAGAATTTGCTAGAATATTAGAAAACTCTGAAATAAAAAGTTCTTTAAAAAAAGAAAACTACAAAATAATTAGACTTGAAATAAAAACTTCACAAAGTGCAATTATAGATATTATCTCAAAAGATGAATATGATATAAATACAAAAAATGTTTCTTTAAATATTATCAATGATAGAAAAATTCTTGAGATTGCAGATTTTTCAAAAGTATATTATAAAAAAGAGATAGAGTTTTTGTCTTTAGACATAATGGCAAGAACAAGAGCAGTATCACTTGATATAAAAACACAATCACTTCTTGGATCAAATAAAGATGACTTCAACTACGAATTTATAAAAGATGTTGAGATAAATTTTCAAGACTTAGAAGATTTTGATAATAAAGATATAGCAATATTTGATAAAGAGTATAAACCTTATAATTATTCATACTGTTTTAAAGTAAAAGATTCAGATCAAGTAATATTAGCAAATATTCAAAATAAAAGAATCAAAGTTTTAGATGAAACGGAGATAAGAAATCAAATAATAACACCATTAAATAAAGAACAATTATTCTTTTCAAATGCAATTATCTCTCATATTTTTAATGTTTTAATAATTGAAGCAAAAGCTGGTTCAGGAAAAACTCTTCTTGCATTAAGTGGAGCATTAAAACTTGTAAGACAAAAGAAATATCAAAAAATTATCTATATTAGAAACTCTGTAGAGTCATTAGATAAAGGTGAAGATATTGGATATTTACCAGGATTTGAAGAAAAATTTAAAATCTATAATCATCCTTTAATGGATAGTTTAGAGTACATAATAAGAAGTGAACATAAAAAAAGAAACTCTAAGAAAAATATTGAAAATATAAGTGAATTAGATGATAGTGAAGTAACAGCAAGAGTTGAACAAATGATTCAAAACTATAGTATAGAAACTATGTGGGTTGGAGAAATGAGAGGAAGAACAATTTCTAATTCATTTATCATAATAGATGAAGCACAAAACATGTCCAATAAAACAATGCAAATGGTATTGTCAAGAATAGATAATACATCAAAAGTTGTAATACTAGGTTCAAATAAGCAAATAGATAACTTCTATGTAAATAAATATACAAACTCACTAACAACACTGTTAAAATCTACAAAAAACGAAAATACTTTAGTAAATACATTCGCAATAAAATTACAGAAAGTATTAAGAGGTCCTATTACAGAATGGGCTGAATTAATATTTTCTAAATAACTCTATACGCATATAATTATATATAAAATAATATGTAATTATATGTTTTATCTCTATTAATAGCAAAATAAACTAATCAAATTTTTACAAAAAATATAATTTCTTCTACTAAAATATTTTTATTTTTGTGTTATAATACATATACTAATACGTATAGGAGTTTAAATGGATTTACTACAATACAGATCAAATGAAATGTTTTCTTCAACAGAATTAATCAGGAAAAGTAAAATGGTTTTTGATAAAATATCTAAAAAAGAGATTGATAAAGCTGTTATTTTACGAGATGGAAAGCCTAGTTTTATTCTTATGGATTTTAAAATGTATGAAGAATTAATATCTGAATACCTAATATTAAAAGAACAGATGAAAAATAAACCAAAAGCAAAAATAGAAAAAAAAGAAATAAAAGAGCAATTTGATGAGATAAATAGTGATGATTTTGAAGATGCACTTGCACAAATTGAACAATTAGATTTAGAAATACAAAAGCAACCCATGACACAAAAAGATGAACAATTAAAAGATTTTTGGGAATAACATGTATGATGTATTAATTATTGGCTCAGGAGCTGCAGGACTAAGTGCTGCTTTAAACGCAAAAGAAAATGGATCAACAGTTGCCGTTCTTTCAAAGACTTATCCAACACACTCGCAAACTGTACAAGCTCAAGGTGGAATAAATGCAGTTTTATATGAAGATGATGATAGTGTTGATATACATGTAAATGACACATATACAGCCTCTAGAGGTTTAGCAAATAAAGAGAATATAAACTTCATGTGTAAAAATGCTAAAGAGACTATTTTATGGCTTGATAAAGTTGGAGTACCTTTCACAAAAAATGAAAATAGTAATATTGCTCAAAGAAAATTTGGAGGTACGAAGAAAATTCGAACATGTTATTCAAGTGATTATACAGGTTTGAAAATTGTTCATACTTTATTTGACCAGTGTATTAAGAATGATATAGAATTTATTAATGAACATATCTTATTAGACTTTATAATTGAAAACGATATATGTGCTGGAGTAATTGCTCTTGACATTATTAGTGGTGTGGTAAAAGAATTCAAAGCCAAAAGTACCATAATAGCCAGTGGTGGTTATGCTGGAATTTACACAAACTTTACTACAAATTCATTTTCTAATACAGCCGATGGCTTAGCAGTATCATTAAATGCTAATGTTAACTTGTCAAATATTGAGTTTGTTCAATTTCATCCAACTGCACTTGTTAATAGTAATATTTTAGTAAGTGAAAGTGCCAGAGGAGAGGGTGGATATTTATTAAATCAAGATGGACAACGATTTATAGATGAGCTAAAACCAAGAGACGAAGTAGCACGTGCCATTTATGAAAAAATTAAAGCTAATGAAAAAGTATACTTAGACTTAAGACATTTAGGACTTGAAAAAATAAATGAAGTAATGCCACAAGAAAAAAGATTAGCTTTAGAATTCTCTGGAATAAAAATTGAAGAAGAACTTTTACCTATAAATCCAGCAGCTCATTATTCAATGGGTGGAGTAAAAACTGATATAAACACAAATACTAATATAAAATCTTTATATGCATGTGGTGAAGTTGCACAAACTTCTATACATGGAGCGAATAGGCTAGGTGGCAATTCACTACTTGAAATAGTTACTTTTGGAAAAGTTGCAGGAATAAATGCATCAAAAAATGCTAAAGAAATAAAGAGTTTAGAAGATATTGAAAGCAAAGAATTATCAAAACAAATACAATATATAAAAGAGATATATTCATATCCAAATGAAATAAACTTTTATGAAAGTAAAGAGTATTTAGGGAAACTATTTTTTGATAATGTAGGACTATTTAGAAATAAAAAAAATCTTGAGTTTGCAATAAAAGAGTTAGAGATAATTAAAAGTAAAATTCCTAAGATGGGAGTTTTAGATAAATCTACTGAGTACAATAAAAACTTAGTTGAATTTTTAGAGTTTATAAATATGATAGAAATTGCTGAAGTAATTGCCAAAACAGCACTAAATAGAGAAGAGAGTCGAGGTGCTCATTATAGAAATGATTATCCAGAAGAATCAAAATCTTATCAAAAAAATTCTCTACTAAAAAAGATTGATAATAACTTAGTTTTATCTTTTGAGGATGTATTATGAATATAAATATAAAAAGATTTAGTAAACAAAATAATCAAAACGCTATTGATACTTTTACTGTAAGTAAAACAAATCTCTTACAAGCTCTTACTGAAATAAAAGCTACAAGTGATGCAAGTTTAACTTTTAGATGTGGTTGTAAAAGTGGTGTTTGTGGTTCATGTGCCGTTAGGGTAAATGGGGTAGAGCAACTTGCTTGTAAAACTGTAATAAATGAAAATGATTTAATTGAACCTTTAAAAAATAGAGCAGTTATAAAAGATTTAGTTGTAGATGTTTCACATGAAACATTGTTAATAAAAAACTCTAAAGCTTTTCTTCAAACAAATAGTGAAATTAAAATATCAGAAAATGATGTAAAATTAATTGATGCTCAAAGTAACTGTATTCTTTGTAATGCATGTTATAGTTCTTGTCCTGTGTATGAAGTAAATAAAGAGTTCCTAGGACCCTTCGCACTAACAAGAGCATTAAGATATGTAAATGATAAAAAAGTGCTTGATAGCTCTTCTATAATCGATTCAATACAAGATAAAGGAATATGGGATTGTACTTTATGTTCTGCATGTACTTTTGTATGTCCTCAAGGAATTGATCCAAAAGCTGATATATTGCAATTACAGAATATATCTGTACAAAAAGGTTATGAAAATCCTAACTTTGCTAATTTTGATTCTGGTATGGATTTTGGAATGCAAGATATGGGTTTTGATCCAAATGGAGGATTTTAATTAAGAGCTTAAAGGCTCTTAATTAAATGTAGAATAAATATTACAGATTATCTTTTAAGTATAAATAATCTGACATTTTAGTCCACTCTCTAGCTTTTTTCATGTAAGCTTCTTGTGAATCTAAAACTTCTTTTAATACAGGACTTTTATTTCCAAGTTCAACTCTTAACTCATTATTTGCTTTTTTCATTGCATTCATTACAGGAGTTGGGAAAGTTTTAATTTTAATATTTGGCTGTTCTTTTTTCATTTTATCCCAAGCTTGAGCACTCATGTCATAATGTTGAATATACATATCATAAGCAGATACTCTCATTGCTACAATCATAACTTGTTGTAAATCTTTTGGTAATTTATTAAACTTCTTTTCATTAATTAAAAACTGCATTTCAGAAGCTGGTTCATGCCATCCTGTGTAATAAAATGGTGCAATTTTATGGAATCCCATTTTAATATCCATTGCAGGTCCAACCCATTCTAAAGCATCAATAGTATTTCGCTCTAAAGTAGTATAAAGTTCACCAGGAGCAATATTTGTAACTTTAACTCCAAGTTTTGCCATAATTTCACCTGCAAATCCTGGGATTCTCATTCTTAAACCTTTTAGGTCATCAAGTGTTTTGATTTCATTTCTAAACCATCCACCCATTTGAACACCAGTACTTCCACCAGGGAAAGATAAAACTCCATGTTTAGAATAAACTTTTTGCATTAACTCCATTCCCCCACCATGATAAAACCATGCATATTGTTCAGGTGCAGTTAATCCAAAAGGCATAGATGTAAAAGGTAAAGTATCAATATCTTTACCTTTCCAATAATATGATGCACTATGACCCATGTCATACTGTCCACCTTTTACCATATCAAGAATTCCTAAAGGAGCTTTATGTTTATTTGAAGTATCAACCCTAATTTTTAATCTTCCATTTGACATCTCTTCTGCAAGTCTTGCCATATTTGTAGCAGAGTCAATCAAAGGTGTTGTAGATTTTCCCCATGTTGTTGCCATTTTTAATTTATATACTTTCTCTTTTGCATTAAGACTCATGCTCATTGCAATCAAAAGAACAGAAGTAACTCCAAGTTTACCAATCATTTTTTTCATTTATTTTCCTTTTTTAATATAAGATTTTTAATCTTCTTTTTCTTTTCCCAACCGAGTTTTTTTAATTCAGGTTCATCAAAAAACTCTTTTGTATATCCAAAACATAAATATGCAATAAATTTATAATCTTCACTTTTAATATCAAAAATTTTATTTATCTTTTTTGGTTTTAAGATAGAAACCCAACCCATACCTATATTTAAAGCACGTGCTGTTAACCACATATTTAAAATTGCACATACAACAGAGTATTCTCCTGTTCTTTTCATATATGTTTGACCCAAAATATTACTTTTACTTTTTTTATAATAAACAGCAATATTTATATTTGATTCTTTTATTCCCTCAAGTTTTAGTGAGTTATATAATTTTCTCTCTTTAAACTTTTTCTTACTTTTATTATAAGATTTTTTAAAATGATCATAAACTAACTCTTTTTTATTTTCATCAACAATTACAAAACGCCAAGGCTGTGAGTATCCAACTGAGGGTGCATTTTGTGCAGAGTTTAAAATCTTTAAAAGTTTCTTTTGTGATATTTTTTTATTTATAAAATTATTACCTCTAACATCACGTCTTGAGGTAATAATTTTATCTAAAGTAGTTTGATCTTTTTTTGTAAAAATCATTTATACTGAGAAGTCGTGTAGATCTTTGAATAAAAAAGCTTCAATAATTTCATCAATGCTTTTTTGAGTAGGAGCAACTAAAGCAATTATTCCCTCATCCATAAATGGCCAAACATATTCTTGATCATTTATTACAACTACTGCGTCAATCCATTCTAATATATCTTCTCTTCTATCTACAAATTCGATACTAGCTATTTTACCACCATCTAATTTTACAAAAGCCCAAGATTTATTCTCTTCAATTGAAGCAATAACACATTCATCTCTAGAAGTTGAATCAACTGGTATTAATACTGTCATATAGTCCTCTTTAAAATATTATAAGTTATATAAAAATTCATTTTACAATTTTGTTTCTTAAGAAATATACTCTTTTTTAAACCATAAAGAAAATATAAATAAAGAATAAAAATGTTGCTTAAATTTTCTATTTAAAGAAAGTTCATATATGTGTCTAATATATGCTTCATTAAATAGTTTAGTTGTATTATTTACATCAATAATAGTATCAAACATTGATTTTCCATATTCTTCATTTAGCCATTCATTAAAAGGTGAATTAAATCCTTTTTTTGTTCTATTTATAATACTTTCTGGAATATATTTTGAAGCAATTTTTTTTAGCAAATATTTATTTGTATTTCCTACTTTAATATTTGAATCAACTCCAAACATATAATTAACTAAATTAAAATCTAAAAATGGAGTACGAACTTCAAGTGAGTTTTTCATAGAAATTCTATCGACTTTTGATAAAAGAGATTCTCCTAACCATATTTTTAAATCGATATAACTCATCCAGTCAACAGGATCATTTTTTGGCTTTTCAGTTTTATAAGTTGGCACTTTATTAAAAAGCTTTTTCCTTTGAATATCTGTATATATTTCTCCAAAAGAGTTATATAAAGTTTGTTTTTTTACAATTCTTCTTAAATATTCACTCTCTTTAGTATTATTTTGTAAAGCTGAAACTATAGTATTTAAAAACTCACCTTGGTCCTGTGAAAGTGATTTTTCAAACTCATAATATTTTAAAAACTTAGCATAATTATCATAACCTAAAAATATTTCATCGCTTCCTTCACCTGATAAAACAGTTTTAATTCCACTTTGATGAATCTTTTGTGTTAGTATATTCAAAGGAATGGCAGCAGAATCTCCATGAGGCTCTTCTAGAGCATCTAAAGTATCATGAAAGTTATCTATATACTCTTTTTTACCTATTATTACAGGGTGATGATTTGAATTAATATGTTTTGCAGTTATTTTTGCATAATCTAATTCACAATAGTTTTTATATTCATCATAACCTACAGAAAAAGTGTTTATTCTCTTTCCAGATATTTTTGTATAAAGTGCAGATATTAGTGAGCTATCAATTCCACCACTTAAAAGTGATGCAACTTCAACATCTCCTACTAATCTACTTTCAACACTTTTAAATAAAAGCTCTTCAATATCTTTTAAAGCTGTCGGTTCATCTTTTATTTTCTTATATGTATTAATTTTATAAAATCTTTTTTTTACTAATTCTTTTGACTTTTTTGGCTCATAAGTAAAATAAGTTGCAGCTTCAAGTTTTAATATGTTTTGATAAAAAGTATCTTCCCCATATGAAACAAAATATTGCAAGTATTTATTTACTGCTACTTTATTTAAATTTGGTTTCTTATCAAGTAGTTTTAATACAGACTTAATAGAAGAAGCAAAAATAAATTTATTATCTTTAAAATAGTAAAAAAATGGTTTCTTACCATATCTATCACGAGCACAAAAGTATTTTTCTTTTTTCATATCATAAAGACAAAAAGAGAACATTCCATTTAATTTATTTAAAAAATCTGTTTGATATTTTTGATAAAGTCTTATTAATACTTCAGTATCAGATGCAGTAACACATTCTAATTGTTCATCAATAATTAACTCTTTATAATTATAAATCTCCCCATTAAATACAATTAAAATATCATCAAAAACCATAGGTTGGTTTGCTTCTTGGTCTAAATCAATAATTGCTAATCTGTTATGACCAAATTGTTTATCATCTACTTTTATACTATTTTGATAGTCTGGACCACGATTATTTTGTATTTGCAAAGCTTGTTCAAAATTAGCAGATAAAAAGTTTGTACCTAAAATTCCACACATAAATAGTCCTATTTAATAAAATATTCAATAATTTGAATATAAGGATATAAGAAAACAACAAAGATTACAGATGATATTAAAATCGAAGCAGTAACATCATAGGGTTTACAGTTATATAAAGCTGCTAAATTCACATTATTAACAGCAAGTGGTACCATTAGCTCCATAATTAAAATAGACGCTACATAAGCGTTTAAATCTGTAAAGTAAAGAATTATAAAAATACCAAATAGTGGCAGAAAAATATGCTTAACAAAACTTATATGTAATGACGAATACCAAGGCATTGCTTTTATTTTTATTTTTGATAAATACATTCCAAAAATTAATAGCTGAATTACCATAGAAGTATATGCACCCATTTCAAGTGCAGTATATATATTCTTATTGATTCCCACAGCACTATAATTAACCAATAAAGCTAAAAAAGCAAACCAAATTCCAGGTATCTTTAGAATTGAATAAATTGCTTCTTTTAGTGAAAACTGTTCCCTTGCAAAAAAGTAAACAGAGAATATATAAATAAAGAAGATATTTGCAATATTAATAATACTAGTATAAGGAACTGAAGCAATCCCAAAAAGAGCAATTCCTAAAGGAATACCTAAATTACCCGTATTTCCAACTAAGGCAGTTGCTAAATAGATTGATTGATCTTGTCTAGTTCTAAATATCTTTTTATTAACTAAAAGAAGTATTACTAAAGCAATTAAAACAATTGCTAAATAAACTAAAGGTGAAGCTATAAATGCATAATCAATTGGAGCTTTTGTTAATCCCCAAAAGATTAATATAGGTTGGAAAAAATAAAGTGATATTAGAACTAAAGTTCTTTCATTAATTTCATCATTAAAAACTTTTTTAGCTGTAAAGCCTAATAAAATGAAAAAATAAATTGGAAGAACGGATAAGATAGCTTCGATTTTAAAATCCTATTTTTTTTGGTGATTTTATCATAAAGTAATAAAATCTTTCAAATAGAACCAAGTGTAAGTGTATATGAATAAGTAGGAAGTCCTACTTATCCCATAATACCTTTAATCATAAAGAATACAGCAGCTGATAAAATAGCAGCAGCAGGTACAGTAATAACCCATGCAGCAACAATTTTTTTAACAGCGTCTCTTTTTACATATTTAACACTTTTTGCTTCTTTAACATCTTTTTTCTCTTGTTTAACAATTTCTTGTTTTTCATCAATATCTTTATAAAGTTCAACAATTCTTACATAGTTAGATTTAGATTTTTTCTCTAATGCTTCAAGTTCATCAAGCTCTTTAGTCATAGAATCTAACTCTTTTTTATGTTTTTTAAACTTTTTTCTTAAACCTTGTAAAAATCTAGCTTCATTAGAATCTAAATATTCTCTTAAAAATCCAACTCCAAATACTCCACCAACTGCAATATGTGTAGAAGATACAGGTAAACCTAATTGCGATGCAATAATAACTGTAATAGATGCAGCCATTGCAATAGAATAAGCTCTCATTTGATCTAATTCAGTAATTTCAGAACCAACTGTTTTAATAAGCTTTGGTCCATATAAAGCAAGACCAACAGCAATACCAATAGCACCAACAGCCATTACCCAAAATGGAATATCAACTTTTGAATGAATTTCACTATTCATAACAGCATCATTAATAGCTGCTAATGGTCCAATTGCATTTGCAACATCATTTGCACCGTGAGCAAATGATAAAAGTGCAGCTGCAAAAATTAAAGGAACTGTAAATAGTGTATTAACACTAACTCTTGTATTTTCAAGCTTATCTGCAGCTTTTGCAATTAATGGTTTTACTAATATATATGCTATTACTGCAATTATTAAAGCAATTCCAGCAGCAGTAAAGAAGTCTAATTTTATTAATCTTTTAATACCTTTTAAAATTAAATAAGTAGAAAATGCCCAAGTCATAACAGCTATTAAATAAGGAACAATTATTTTTGCGGAACTTACCATATCCTTTTTATAAACAATCTTAGTTTTAATAAGATAAAGAAAAGCTGCAGCAATAATTCCACCTAAAACAGGAGATATAACCCAAGAAGCAGCAATTTTTCCCATTGTTCCCCAATCTACAATAGAAAAACCAGCTGCTGCAATACCTGCACCCATAACACCACCAACAATTGAGTGAGTTGTTGAAACTGGAGCTCCAACAGATGTTGCAAAGTTAAGCCATAAAGCAGCTGATAAAAGTGCTGCAGTCATTGCCCAAATAAAGATTTGAGGATCTGAGATTAAAGCAGGATCAATAATACCTTTTTTAATAGTTTTTACAACATCACCACCAGCGACAAAAGCACCTAGAGCTTCAAATGTAGCAGCGATTATAATAGCCCACATTAAAGTCATTGCTTTTGAACCAACAGCAGGTCCAACATTATTTGCTACATCATTAGCACCAATGTTCATCGCCATATATGCACCAAAAACAGCACCAATAACTAAAAATGTATTATTAGGAACATCTCCATGTGAAGTATATGACCATAAAAATACAACTACCATAAAAAGTAGAGCAAGTGAAAGTTTAGCAAAGCTTGAAACAGATTTTTCAGTAGCTTTATCTAATGAATCGAAAGTTTTAATATCCAAAGGAACCCTTTTGTAATCAATATGTAATTTTTTGTGGGTAGTATTTTAGTGGAAACTTACTTACTAAACCTTTAAAAGAGCTTAAACTATTTATAGATAAACTATTTAATATATGAAAAATATCTATAATTTATGGCAAAAGAATTTGTAAATTTGACTAGTAAAAAGTTTATTTATATGGAAATTTTATAAGAATTAATTATTAAGAGATTTTAAAGAGAGCAGTTTTTAATTATATAAGTGAAAAGAAGAAAGATTAATCTCTTCTTCTATTTCTATCACCTGATCTACCACCAGATGATCTAGAACCTTCAGATCTTCCACCTGAACGCCCATCAGATCTTCCACCACCTGATCTACCATCTCGATTTCCACCAGAACGACCATCAGATCTACCACCGCCAGATCTTCCGCCTCTTGAGCCACCTCTATTTCCGCCTCGGTATCCACCACCTCGACCACCTCTGTGACCTCTATCATCTCCACCGCCTCTTTGAGCGTTTTCGATTAATCTTTTAATATCACTTTCAGATTTACCAATAGTGTTGTTACCTTTTACATAAGTAGAAGATGCAACCATTGAAGCTAATTTGAATGCAATTGTAGAAATATCAAACTCTTCTTTTAATTCTTCAACTAATTCTAAAGCATAATCTTTAATGTCTTGCTCTGTAATTTTATCTTTTAAATCAGCAACTTTTTTTATTTTAACTGAATCAATATTTGGAACAATCTTACCTTCAAGTTTTGTACCAATATTTTTTTCAATTTTTTGAAGCATTCTAAATTCATGTGGAGTTACAATAGAAACAGCAACACCTTCTTTACCTGCACGTCCAGTTCTACCAATTCTATGTACATAAGATTCAGAATCAAATGGTAAGTGGTAGTTAAATACGTGAGAAACATCATTTACATCTAAACCACGAGCAGCTACATCTGTTGCAATTAAGATTTCTAACTTAGATGATTTAAAAGCTCTAATTGCTTCTTCTCTTTGTCTTTGCTCCATATCGCCATGAAGACCTTTTGCCATAAATCCTTGAGAAACTAAGAAAGTAGATAATCTATCAACTTCTTTTTTCGTTCTACAGAAAATAATTGATTTTGTAGGGTTTTTGAAATCGTATAATCTAATTAAAGCATCATCTCTTTCTCTTTCATCTACAACATAATATGTTTGTGTAATTTTTGAGTTTGTAACATCTTTTTTAGTTAATGTAACAAATTCTGGTTCTTTTAAAATTGTTTGTGCAAGTTTTTTAATAGCCATTGGCATAGTTGCAGAGAATAATAAAGTTTGTCTTTCTTTTGGTAAGAAAGTAAAGATTTCTTTAATATCATCTAAAAATCCCATGTCAAGCATTTCATCAGCTTCATCTAAAATTACATAAGATGGTTTAATATTAATTTTTCCACCTCTTAATAAATCTAAAAATCTACCTGGAGTTGCAACAATAATTGAAGATCTATCAATATTTCTTAATTGCATAGAGTAAGATTGTCCACCGTATACAGTTGCTGTATTAAAGTTTAAGTTCTTACCAAATCTAAATAATTCATCAGATACTTGCATTGCAAGTTCTCTTGTAGGAACAATAACAACTGCTTCAACACCTTGTTGTCCTTTCATCATATTAATAACTGGAAGACCAAATGCAGCAGTTTTACCTGTACCTGTATGTGCTTGTCCTACCATATCTTTACCCTGTAGAACAATAGGAATTGCTTCTGCTTGAATAGGACTTGGTTCTTTGAAACCTGCGTGATCGATTGCTTTTTGTAACTGTTCTTTAAAATTAAAATCGTTAAAAGTCATTTTTTACCTTAGTATGTATTTATAAAATTGATACACACGTTTATATAAGTTGGATTTAATCCCATTAATGCACGAATAACGTACTTCTAATCTTGTAAAATT
>MDTG01359096.1_pt1 | contig 17831 bp, 17 predicted proteins | sample 811421 | NCBI WGS metagenome assembly MDTG01 (sample SAMN05326645, study PRJNA326480) | marine metagenome | isolation source: seawater | place: Pacific Ocean: South East | collected 2011 | reverse complement strand
CAATACTCTTATCCTCTGGAAAAATAGAATAATGACTAGTTATATCTCTTATAAGTTTTATGTTATCTCTATATTTTGCTGCTGTTTCATAGTTCTTAGCGCTAGATGCATTCGACATTTCTTTTTCTAGTTTATTAAATAAAGACGATGTTTCGCCTTTAAGAAACATTGTTGCGCTTTCTACTGATTTATTATAATCAGACTCATTGATGAGACCAACGCAGGGAGCAGAACATCTTTTAATTTGATATTGAAGGCACGGTTTAGTTCTAGATTTATAGTAGCTATCCTCACATAAACGCACTAAAAACGTTTTTTGAAGAATGGAAAGTATTTTTCTAACATTTACTACATGTGTATACGGCCCAAATAATTGACCATCTTTTGATGGTTTACCTCTAAAAAATTTAAAGCCAGGATTACTATGATTCCTATTCATATATATGTATGGATAAGATTTATCATCTCTCAGAAGAATATTATATTTTGGTTTGTATTCTTTTATTAAATTATTCTCTAAAAGAAGGGCGTCTTGTTCATTAGAAGTTATTTGATAGTCAATATCTCTTATTTTTGCAATCAATCTTTGATTCTTAATTGAATGATTAGATCTCACAAAATATGAAGAAACTCTTTTTTTTAAATTACCTGCCTTTCCAACATAAATAATATCTTTATTATCATCTAACATTTTATAAACACCTGGCGATGCAGGTAAGTTATTTAAAAATGATTTATTCATAATACATAACCTCTTTTGCTTTATAAAATATATCCTCTAGCATGACTAAATTTATTTTATGAGTATTAAAGTTTAACTTACTACAGTGATAAGACGCAATTAAAGTAGTTTGAGTATCTAAATGAGTAACCTTGCCATGATAGAATTTATGTTTTTTACGATCTATATTATAGAGCTTAAGTACTTGATAATAAGCGATTGTTCCAAGACAAACAACAACCCTAAGATTAGATAAGCTTTTGAATTCTCTTTTTGTATGTTTCTGACAGTTATTAATCATTGTCGAAGAGGGTTTATTATTTTTTGGGTAACATCGTACTGCGTTTGTTATAAAGATATCCTGAAGATGGAGTTTATATAAAATCTTTCGAATAACTACTCCTGAAAAATCAGATGTAAATGGAACACCTGTCTTATTAGCTCCATGAAGACCGGGTGCTAAACCAATTAAAGCGATTTTTGCTTTAATGTTGCCAGAACTATTGACTGGTTTACAATGATAATCTGGATATTTTTTAATTAATAGTTTGTGATGAGATACAGTTTCTTTACATACCTTGCATTTAATAATTTGCATTTAATATCTAAATAGAATGGATCCCCATGTGAAACCGGCTCCAAAAGCCTCTAGCATAATCATATCGCCGTGTTTAAATGTTCCCTTAGAATTAGCTTCATCGAAAGCCAAGGGTATAGATGCAGCAGAAGTATTACCATGTTTATTTACAGTTATGATTATCTTTTCTCTGGGTAAATTAATTTTTTTAGCAATAGCTAAAATTATTCTTTCATTTGCCTGATGAGGTACGAGCCAATCTAGTTCGTCTTTGCCTACATTGTTATCTTCAAGAGTATGTTTTGCAAGTTTACCTAATGTATTAACGGCAGTTTTAAAAACATCGCTCCCCTTCATCTCAATATATTCTAAATCTGTATTAACAGTTAAAAGATCCTTATAAGAGCCATCAGACCCAATAGTGCTTGAAATAATCCCAGCTTTTTCTGATGCCCCAACTATCATTGCTCCAGAGCCGTCGCCGAAAAGTACACATGTATTTCTATCAGTCCAATCTAGAAGCGAAGTAATTTTCTCTGTTCCTACAACAAGAGCATACTTAACTTGTCCTGATTCTATATATTTTTTTGCAACATCTAATGCGTAAACAAATCCTGTACAGGCAGCATTAATATCAAAAGAAAAAGCATCTTTGATGTCTAGTTTATTTTGTAATAATACGGCTGAACTTGGGAATTTTCTCTCTGGAGTACATGTAGCTAAAAAAATTGCACCGATATCATTTTTATTTATACCTGATTTTTTAATGGCATCTGTAGCTGCGTTATAAGCCAAATCCACAGAGGTTTCACTGTCATCAGCTACTCTTCTTTCTTTTATACCCGTTCTCTCTGTTATCCATTCATCACTGGTGTCAACTCTACTTTCTAACTCTTTATTGGTAAGAATCTTTTTAGGTAGGTAGCTTCCGCTTGAAATAATTTTTGTAAATTTAGTCATTAAGCTCTCTTGCTGTATATTGTTTTATATTTTCTAATAAATTATTTTTTGACTCATAATAAGCAGTCTGAATTGCATTGTTATATGAAAAGTCATCTGCGCTTCCATGGCTTTTCACTACTATACCGTTTAACCCTAAAAATGAAGCTCCATTATATACTCTTGGATCCATTTTTTTCTTCACTCCTTTCATAACAGGCAAGCTTACAATTGCAGACAACTTATTATATAAGTTTTTGTTATATTCAGATTTGATAAAATGTTTTATCATACCAGCAACACCCTCAATACTTTTTAATGCAATATTACCAGTAAAACCATCTGTAACTATAACGTCATAATCGCCGCTAAACATACCATTACCCTCAACGAAGCCTTGATAGTTTAAATTTGATTGATTGAGTAATTCTGCAGCTAATTTTATTTCATCTTTACCTTTAAATTCCTCAGAACCAATGTTTAATAAGCCAACTCTAGGATTATTGGAAATCTCTAAACTTTTTACAACAGATGATCCCATTACAGCAAATTGATAAAGATTTTGTGCATCACATTCAATATTTGCACCTAAGTCGAGAACCTGCATGAAATTTTTCTTTGTGGGTAATGATGTGCATATAGCTGGTCTGTCAATGCCATCAATAGTTTTCAATATTATTTTAGAAAGCGACATCAATGCTCCTGTATTTCCAGCACTCACGCATGCATGAGCATCTTTAGTTTTGACTTGATTTATTGATAATCTCATAGATGATTTTTTTTTGCTTCTAATAGCACTGACGATATCTTCATCCATTTTTATGAATTCTTCTGTATGAATGACTGTTATACGGTTTTTTAGAGACTGATCAGTATGTGTAAGACCTTGATCTATGATGTTTTCGTCCCCTACTAGCATAATTCTAAGATCATTTATATTTTGAAGTGACTTAATGGCACCGGTTATAGCTGGAGCTGGCCCGTTATCTCCGCTCATTACATCCAATGCTATCGTAATAGATCCTCGCATTACATGGATATTCTACTGTTCTTGGGTAGTTTCTTCTTTAGGTTTTTTTACTTTTGGTGTAAATATCTCTTTACCACGGTAAAAGCCGTCTTTAGCAATATGATGTCTCAAGTGTTTAGACCCTGTTGTAGCATCAGAAGATACAGAAGATGCAGTGAGTGAATCGTGAGATCTTCTCATATCACGTCTTGATCTTGATTTTTTACTCTTTTGTACTGCCATATTATTGTTCCATATCGTTTAGATAACGTATTCTAAGCAATAATAAACCTACAAGCAATTATTAATACTAAAATTAACTCTTTTATAGTTTTTATTGTATTATCTTGTATTGAAATTATGAAAGTTGTATTAGCATCAAGCTCAAAGTTCAGAAAACAGCTCCTCGATAAGCTTAACATTTCTTTTAAATGTATCAGTCCAGATATAGATGAGAAGAGATTGAATAATGAGGATGTGAAAGATTATGTAAAAAGACTATCCATAGAGAAAGCCTCTAAAATTGCATGTAGTAACCACAAAAGCATAATTATAGGTTCAGATGAAGTAGCAGATTTAAAGGGTAAAATAATAGGTAAACCAATTACCAAAAAAAATGCAAAGAAACAGTTACGAATGCTCTCAGGTAATAAAGTTGTTTTTAGAACAGGCCTATGTGTATTAAACTCAGAAACTGGTAAGTACTATGCTTCAGTTAATAATTATAATATATTTTTCAAAGATTTAGACGATAATATCATAAATAAATATCTCGAAAGTGATGATGTGCTTAACTGTGCTGCAAGTATTAGAATCGAGGGCTTAGCTATCAATTTAGTTAGGAAAATGAACGGTGCAGACCCATCATCAATAATGGGGCTTCCCTTGATAAAGCTCATAGATTATTTAGCCAGATTTGATATCGACATTATGACTAAATAGCTAACTATCTGCGAAATGATCGTATCCCTTTGACTTAACATTCGCAACTTTACCGTTTAGTGAATATTCATAACCTTTATTCGTAATAATTCCTATTTTAGTGATATTTAATTTTAGTTTAGATGATATAGTATTGATATTTAACGAATATTTTTTATTTGCAGTGAAACATAATTCATAGTCTTCGCCACCACCTAGGATACATTCTTCTCTATATTTAGGTAAGATGTATTTGTTTAACTTAGGCGTAACTGGAATCTGGTCTATGTTAACTTTGAAACCTTTATTAGATGACATTGCTATATTCTTTAAATCTTTTGCTAATCCATCAGAAATATCAATACATGATGATGCAAATTTAGAGATTTCTAAACCAAGATTCACACGTGGAGTAGGATTTACTAAATATTTCCTAAAATATTTATGGCCTGTGCTTTTTTTAGCCATAAGTAATGCGGCTCTTGCATTACCAATTGTTCCTGATACATATATATTGTCACCAACCTTAGCTCCATCTCTTTGAAGAATTTTATTATTTTGAATCCCTATCAATTGAATTGTAATACTAAGCGGCCCCCTTGTTGTATCCCCACCAATAATTGAGATTTTATATTTTCTTAATAGCTTATTTGTGCCCTTATAGAAGGCTCTAAGCCATTTTTCAGACATTTTAGGAATTGTAATGGCATACATTGCATAAAGAGGTATGCAACCCATAGATGCAATATCACTGATATTAGTAGCCAAACATTTATAACCGATTTCTTCGGGAGTATAGTCTTTTGTAAAATGAGGTCCTAATAATGAAGTATCTGTTGTAAAGACGTATTTTTTATTCTTGGCGAAATGTATGATCGAGCAATCATCTCCAATGCCTTTTATGATGTTACGATCATAGCTTTTTAGCTTCTCTAAGAAAGTTACAAAATCCTGTTCACTCTTCATAAGAATTGCTTAGAGAGTATCATCAAGTACTTTATTAAGAAAAGTATACATTTTTGGTGATGAATATTTTTTAGCTATATTAATATATTCGTTAATGATGATATTTTTTGAGTCATTTATGAATAAAAACTCACATACGCTCAAATGAATTATGCACAGATCTAGCACAGGTATAGTTTCATAAGATACGTCTGTTTTAGAAGTTAAAAGCTCAGTAATTTTATTAGTGTTACTAATGTACTTATTCAATATCGATGATAATAATTCTTCATCGTATGGACGTTTTTCTACAAAGCTAAACATCACATCTTCTAATGAATCATCTTTAATTTTCATTTGATATAAAATTTTAACAGCTGACTCTCTTGCTATTAGCTGAGGTTTATATTTTTTATTAATCATAATTTCTCTATAAGATCTAATATTTCTATGGTCGCATTAGCAAATTCACGACCTTTATCAAATTTCGCTCCAGCCCTATCAACTGCTTGCTGTTCATTTTCAACTGTCAATACTCCATTTAAAATTGGTATGCTTGTTTCCATAGATAGAGCACTTATAGCATTAGTTACAGTAGTCGACAAAAAGTCATAATGTTTAGTATCACCTTTGACTATGCAGCCAATAACTAATGTAACTTTTGGATTATATTTACTAATAATTCGAGATGATAGAACAGGTAACTCAAAAGCGCCACCGGGTACTTGGACTGTAGAAATTTTTCCTTTAAATTTTAGTCTATCTAGCTCATTTAGATATCCATTAAGTAAGCTTTTATTAATTGATAAGTTATAAGTTGAATAAAGAACGATAATATCGAGATTAGCGATTTCTTTATTATTTAAATTAAAATCTATCAGGTTATACCCTCTTGGTGATGTATTCAGAGAAATAAGTAAATCGGAATTATTATCAATGTTAGTCATATGGTTATTTAGTTATATGTTTTACAACTTCTAATCCAAAAGCATTTATACCATGATATTTTTTAGGAGCGCTCATTAGATTCATCTTTCTCACACCAATATCATTTAGAATTTGAGCTCCTATACCCACTGTTCTGTAATCTTCATAAATGCCCTTGTTTGATTTTTTTTGTTGTATAGCTTCAATATTAGATGTATCAGATTCAGACATTACATTTGTTATAAAAACTAAAGCTCCTTGCTTAGATTTACTAATCTTCTGTAAAGCATCATCCAGCGGCCAACTACTTGGAGACAAAAGACCTATGGTATCTGTTAATGTATTTTGAACATGCACCCTTGTAAGCGTTACTTTCTGAGGTGATATTTTATTTTTAATAAGAACAAAGTGTACATTATTAGTAAGGATATCCTTATAAAATACCGAAGTGAATGATCCATACCTAGTCTTTATTACTTGCTGACTAATTCGTTGAATTGTCTTTTCGTTAGACACTCTATATTTAATTAAATCCTCAATAGTGCCAATTTTAATTTTATGTCTTGCTGCAAAAGCAACTAAATCTTTTTTCCTTGCCATAGATCCATCTTCATTAAGAATTTCAACTATTACCGATGACGGCTCTAAACCAGCAAGTTTTGCTAAATCGCACCCTGCTTCTGTATGTCCTGCTCTTGTAAGCACTCCACCATTTTTAGCCATTATTGGGAATATATGACCAGGTTGAGCAAAGTCAGATGGCTTTGCATTTTTTTTAACAGCTGCTCTGATAGTTTTAGCACGATCAGAAGCTGAAATGCCGGTAGTTACGCCTTTAAGTGCATCTATTGATACTGTAAAATTTGTTTCTTTAGAAGTTTCACTTCCGCTTTGCTTAAGTAACGACAGACCTAAAGACTTACATCTTGATTCTGTTAGAGTAAGACAAATGAGACCTCTTCCTTGTGAAGCCATAAAGTTGATATCTGAGGGTTTAACAAATTGAGAAGCCATCACTAGATCACCTTCATTTTCTCTATTTTCATCATCCATTATAATGACCATTTCACCATTTTTTATTGATAATAGTATTTCGTCGGTCGTGTTAATCATTTTTATTACCTAATTTTTCAATATATTTTGCTAGTATGTCTATCTCAATATTTACTATACTTCCAATTTCATATGTTCTAAATATAGTGTTTTGATAAGTGTGAGGGATAATCATAACATTAAACCCAGAATTAGTTACATCATTAACAGTGAGGCTTACTCCATCTAAAGTAATTGAGCCTTTATGAATAATGTATTTACAAAAATCTTTATTGAGCTTAAGTCTAATGAACCATGAATTATCATGTTGTTCTATCTCAAGTATTTCTGCGGTCGTATCAACATGTCCTTGAACTATATGTCCGCTTATTAATTTATTAATAGTTAACGAGGTCTCAATATTTACCTCATGATTCTTTTCTAAACGATTTAAATTTGTCAGATTGTTTGTCTCGGGAGAGATGCTAAATGAATATATATCTTGATGTATTTTTTCAACTGTTAAACATACCCCATTTATACATACACTATCACCTAAAGAATAATCTACTTCATTAATTTGTAGACCGATGATAGATGAATCACCTTTTTTATCAATGGAGTATACTTTCCCTATTTTTTCTATAATTCCTGTGAACATTAATGTCTTCTCATATTTATATATAAATCATTATTGAATGACTTAATATTTTTTATCATAAAAGTTTTTTTATCTTTAAGTTTATTTATTGGTTTAATACCAGAGAAAGTTAGCCCTTTATTACCAAGTATTTTTGGTGCAACAAAATAAATCAATTCATCAACTTCATTCTTACTCAATAGTGTATTAGAAAAAGTGCTTCCAGATTCTATAAGCAAGTCATCAAGATGATATGTTTTCGCAATCGTATAAATATCTTTTAGTTGAATTTTTCCATCTTTTGTTTCTACATATTTAATTACAACATTATTGTTATAAATACGTAATGGCGCATTAGTAGCATATCTTATATCAGCTAAAATGATAATTAAGCGATTTGTTTTGAATATATTAGATGATATAGGAATCCTTAGTTTTGAATCAAGAATAATTACTGCAGGCTGATTATTAATTTTTTTTAGAATAGAGCTTTCCCTAATATTCATGTGTGGATTATCACTGATAACAGTACTGCTTGTCGTAACTATAGCGTTTACCTCTGCTCTTAATTCTTGAACAAATTTTCTTGATTCAGTTGATGTAATCCATTTGCTCTCTTTTTTTTCATCAGCTATTTTTCCATCAATACTCGCTCCTACTTTTAGCCTTATGTAAGGTTTAGAAGATTTATATTTATGAAAGAATGGTTTATTTAGTTCCTTTGCATCATCTTCACAGACCCCTGTTTCTACCTCTATATCGTTGTCTCGTAACTTACTGATACTTTTTTCATTTACAAGCGGATTTGGATCCTTTGTTGCTATAACAACACGAGAGAATTTATTTTTAATTATAGCATCAACACAAGGCGGTGTATTCCCATGGTGATGACATGGCTCAAGAGTTACATACAATGTAGCTCCCTTAAGTGTCTCTTTTGACTTATCTATGGCATCTTGTTCAGCATGTTTGTCTCTAAATTTTTTGTGGCAACCCTTACTTAAAATTTTATCATTTTTTACTATTACTGCTCCTACTAGAGGATTAGGGTGTGTATTATATCTTCCCTTTTTTGCTTGTTCTATAGCAATTTGCATGAACTTGATGTCATTAGAATTATTCATCAATATTTATCTTTTTTTGATTTTTAATCATTCTTGGCGAGGGTTGTTTTTCTAGATTTTCTATTATTTTAGTAAACGAATTAACATTATCAAATCTAAGATATACTGATGCAAATCTAAGGTAAGCTACTTGATCGACTAATATAATTTCACTCATTATTGCCTCGCCTATAGCGGATGATGGTATTTCTTTACTAGGATACTGAGAACATTTAGTAAGAACTTTTTGTAATAGTTCATCTATTTGATCTGTAGTAATTTTTCTTTTTTCGAATGCACGGTTAACGCCCCTTCGAACTTTGGTTTCATTGAAAATTTCACTAGAGCTATCAGTTTTAATTACCCTAGGATAACTAAGTTCCGATGTCTCTAAAGTATTAAATCTGGCCCCACAAGCCATGCACTCTCTTCTTCTTTTGACAGAAAAAGAGTCTTCGTTAAAACGTGAGTCTATAACTTTCGTTTCTGCTGAACCACAAAATGGGCAGCGCATATAATTTCCTAGGCTACTGCTTGTTTACTAGATGAATAAACTGGAAATTGTGAACATAAATTAAGAACTTTTTCTTTAATTTTTTTAATTTCAGCTTCATTGTCCATGTTATCTAGAACATCACATATTAAATTACCTAAAATTTTAGTCTCATTTTCCTTGAATCCACGAGTCGTAATTGCAGGTGTACCAAGTCTAATTCCGCTAGTTACAAATGGGGATTGCGGATCATTGGGCACTGAGTTTTTATTAACAGTAATGTTAGCGCTGTGCAAAGCAGCATCGGCAGCTTTTCCAGTCAGACCTTGTTTAACCAAACTTACTAACATTAAATGATTCTTAGTACCGCCTGATACAACTTCAAAGCCTCTATCCATCATAGTTTGAGCTAATACGTTAGCATTTGTTACTACTTGTTGCATGTATTCTTTAAACTCAGGTTCAAGCGCTTCTTTAAATGCTACAGCTTTAGCAGCAATTACATGCATCAAAGGGCCACCTTGTGTTCCTGGAAATACTAATGAATTGAATTTTTTTTCAAGATCTGGATTAGATTTACAAATAATTATCCCACCACGAGGTCCTCTCAATGTTTTATGTGTAGTTGATGTTACAACATCAGCATGGGGCACTGGATTTGGGTATACACCTGCAGCCACAAGTCCCGATACGTGAGCCATATCTACATGAAAGTATGCGCCTACAGATTTAGCTATTTTAGCCATTCTTTCCCAGTCAATAATTTGGGAATATGCAGAAAATCCACCAATTAGCATTTTGGGCTTATGTTCATTAGCTAGTTTTTCAACTTCATCATAGTCAATAAGTCCTTGCTCGTTTATTCCATATTGGATTGCATTAAATATTTTACCTGAAAAGTTAACTTTTGCTCCATGAGTCAAATGTCCGCCTGCATCAAGAGACATACCTAAAATGGTATCGCCAGGTTTTAATAATGCTAAATAAACAGCTGCATTTGCTTGCGATCCAGAGTGCGGTTGAACATTAGCATAATCTGCACCATATAATTCTTTTAATCTGTCTATGGCAAGCTGTTCTGCAACATCGACATTTTCACAGCCTCCATAATACCTTTTACCAGGATATCCTTCTGCATATTTATTAGTCATTAGGGATCCTTGAGCCTCTAAGACCCTAGGGCTTGCATAATTCTCAGATGCTATAAGTTCTACGTGCTCTTCTTGACGTTTTATTTCTTTTTTCATTGCTTCATTGAGTTCGTCATCAAATCCAGCAATTTTCATATCCATAGTAAACATATCAGTCTCCATTTAATCTAATTCAGCAAGAAAATTTTACCACCAACTATGAATATTGTCTAAGTTTCAATACCAATATTGCCATCTTCATTAACTATTTTAATTTTAAGGGATTGATCTACTTTGTAAGTACCTACAGCTTTTAAATATTCTTTGGTAATGTCCCAAATTGGTTTCCCTTCTTCAATATTATTAACACTTGCCCAGCCGCTAACTTTATATTTTTTATTAGATTTTATTTCTATATCATTGTTTAATCTTAATTTTTCTATTCTATTATTCATCTTCTCACTAGGATTAATACTGTATTTAATACCTCTTGTTCTAACCATATCACCACCTTGTTGAAGGTAAGGGTCTATATTAAATATATTATCTGCAACATCTTCTAATATATTTTTAATTGTCTCACCGCTCATATATCTAGTATAAGTATTTGGATATGTGATAGCTGTGTGATTATATATATCTGACATAGTAATAGGCTGATTTGGCGTTAATGATGGTCCCCATCTAAATCCTGGGCTTAACGATATTTCAGAATCCAACACTTCGTTCATAGAATCACATAAAAGGTCATCAAACGTGCCATTAAAATTACTTCTACGGTACAGCGTATCGTCTGCATATCCAATTGTTTTAGATAATAGCTTATTATATGGCTTTGATATCTTATTGATAAAAGCTTGCATTTTACGGTTTGGTTCAATTTCATTAGATAATATAGGTAATAAATTATATTTGTATGTATATGATTTACCTGAGAATTTTATATCTATAAAAGAAAGAAACTTTCCGTTACAGCCTGAATTTGCGACTAGTGTCTTCCCGCTATTATTTTTAATAATTATTGGTTTTGGAACTGCATCATGAGTATGTCCACCAAATATGATGTCTATCCCAGATACTCTGCTTGCTAATTTTTTATCCACATCTATTCCGTTATGAGAGAGGACAACCACTAAAGATGGTTTATACCGGTCTTTTACTTTATCTATAGTTTCTTGGAGCTCTTGCTCTCTAATACCAAAGGTAAGATTAGATACATACCTAGAGGGATTAGCTATTGGTGTATATGGGAAAGCCTGACCAATTATAGCTATTTGTCTACCATTTACATCCTTAATTGTATATGGCTTCTGATAATGATTGTCGTCATCATATGAAGGAATATCATTAAAGATAGCCTCATCATTGAGAAAAACATTATTTGCAACAAATTCACCATTAAAGTTATCAATATTTTTTATAAACTGATCTTCTCCAAAGGTAAACTCCCAGTGACCTGTCATAACATCCACACCTAATATATTTGATGCTTCTACCATATCTTTGCCAGACTCAAACAAAGAAACTGCAGACCCCTGCCAAGTATCACCGCCATCCAGTAGAAGAGAATGTCCATTTGATTCTTTTCTTAAATTATCGACAACAGTTTTTAAATGAGCATATCCACCAAACTTCCCATATTGTTCTGCAAGTTCATTGAAATTAATATAGGTATAAAGATATTTATTAAAATCGCCATTTAGTGAGTAATATTTCAGGAAGTTATCACCTACTATGTGCGGAGGAACATTTTTATTACCTCCTGTTCCTAAATTTATATTTGGTTCACGAAAAAAAGTTGGATTTAATTGAGCATGGGTATCAGTTATATGAAGGAGACGGATATCAGCATTAAAGGGATGTTGATAATTTGTTGTGTTTTTAGAAAAAGATTTATTTGTAAAACCAGCAATGTATGCTGCTGCCATAACTTGTAAAAATTCTCTTCTATTCATATTTCTTTTTTATTGTAAAAAATTTAACTAAAACTGTAATAGAGAATAACATTATAAAAATAAATAAATAATAATAATCAGCTTTAATAACAAAATAAATATGGACAAGAGTAATTATATAAATTAAATAAATTATTTTATGAATTTTTCTCCAATTAGAAAATTTATTTTTGAAGAAACTAAATGAAGTTAAATACATAGGCAGAAATAGTATAAAAGCTATATAACCAGAAGTAATATAGTTTCGATAAACAAGATCCTCAAAAAGAAAACTAGGCTCAAAGTTATTGTCATATATATAAAGAAGTAAATGTAAGAATGATAAATAGAATGCAGAAACACCTATATTTTTTGTATTAAAAGAATCATTTTGAAAATTGATTATTGGAATTATTAAGACAATAGTCAAATATACAATCGCGAAATAACCTGTTGATGTGATCATGTAACTAAATTTATTAAATATTTCATCATTAAATAATACATATGAAAATAAAATGATTAGTGGAGTTATGAGGGTTATAAACACAATATCAAAAGTATTTTTTTAAGTCCATACCTTCATATAAATGAGCTACGTTATCAGCATATCCGTTATACATAAGAGTCTCTCTTTTTCTAAATTCCCCAATTCTTCTCTCTCTTTTTTGACTCCATCTTGGATGTGAAACATAGGGATTAACATTGGAATAAAATCCATATTCTTTTGGAGCTTCTAAATTCCAAGATGTATCGGGCATATTTTCTACAAAGCTAATTCTTTTGATAGACTTAATACTTTTAAAACCATATTTCCAAGGAACAATTAATCTAATAGGACTTCCATTTTGATTGGGAAGCAAACGTCCATACAATCCTACAGATAATATAGTTAGGGGATTTCTTGCTTCATCAAGTCTTAATCCTTCGCGATAAGGCCAAGCAAGTGTATCTCTTTTTTGACCAGGTAAGTTTTCAGGATCATATACAGACTCAAATGATATATATTTAGCCTTATACGTAGGTTTTGCAAGTTTGATTAAGTGATTTAACTCAAATCCAATCCATGGGACTACCATCGACCATGCCTCAACACACCTTAATCGATATATTCTCTCTTCAAGAGGGAATTTTTTTGTAAAGTCATCTGTATCTAGAGTAAATTTATTTTCAACCTCTCCATCAATAGTTACTTGCCAGTTATTTGTATTAAGTTTATCTGCATTAATCATAGGATCACGTTTACCACTTCCTAATTCATAAAAGTTATTATATGAAGTAATTTGTTTTAATGTGTTTGTCTGCTCGTTAGTGCTATATTTTAAGTCTTTTGAAAATGATAATGATTTTGTATTTGGAAAAACTAGATTAGAAAATGTTAGTAAAGAGAAAGCAATTGATGATTTTATAATAGCTCTTCTTTGATGAAAAAGTTTTTCATCTGTAACATTATTTTCCTTAAGACAATATTTAGACATTAATTAATCCATTCTCTTGCATTAATAAACATTTTCAACCATGGTGATACTTTCCATTTAGAAGGTGTCCATGAAAAGTTATTAATATGTATAAGTCTTTCAGGATGGGGCATCATAATATTTATTCTACCATCATTATTGCAAAAACCTGTAGCACCACCACTAGATCCATTTGGATTTGATGGATACTTCATAGTTTTTTTCCCTTTATTGTCAACAAAAGTCATGGTTATCTTCTTAAGGCCTTTTGTGTTAGAACTGAATACCTTCCCCTCGCCATGAGAGACAATAATAGGGATAATCGAGCCATGCATATCATTAAATAGCATTGAGTTAGATTTAGGAATATTAATAAGGACTTGTCTGGCTTCAAATTGCTTAGAATCATTTTGAATAAATTTTGGCCAATGGGAAGATCCTGGTATTATTTCCTTTAAATTCGATAACATTTGGCAGCCGTTACATACACCGAGAGTGAATTTATCTTTTGAATTAAAAAATTCAGATAATGCATTAAATGCATTTTCATTATAGATTATTTTATTTGCCCAACCTCTACCTGCACCCAATACATCACCATATGAAAATCCTCCACATGCAACTAATCCCTTATAGCTATTAAGAATATCAGGGTTACTAATAATATCATTAGTATTTATATCGAAACTATCGAAGCCTGCTAAATTAAATGCATTTGACATTTCTTTATGACCATTTATACCTTGTTCTCTAAAGATTGCTATTTTAGGTTTACTTTTATGTATTAAAGGTTTTTTAATCTTATCTTTAAAGCTATAAGTAGCTTTTGGCTCTATCTGTTTGTGTATATTTTTGTGATAGTTAATTTTCTCTTGGTATTCATCTGAGGCAGTTTTTTTGTTGTCTCTTTTAGATTGTATAAGATATGAGAGTTCGCTCCAATATTTTCTAAGGTTACTTAATGATTCAATATAATTAGCATCAATTATTTCTATTGATGGATTTTCTTCTTTTTTTATTGAGCCAAGTTCGCGACATAAAGATATTAATTTATGCTTTTTAAGAATATTCATGAATTTATTTTTATTGTTAGAGGAAACTGAAAAAACACCTCCTAGTTCTTCATTAAATAGAAATTTATATATGTCTATAGAGATAAGATTTTGTTTTTTTAATTTAATAGACATATTCGATGCAAAACCCATTTCAATAAGTGTTGTTATTAAACCGCCATCGGATCTATCATGATAAGCATTTATTAAATTATTTTTTAATAACTCTTGTGTACAATTAAAATAATTATTGAGACTTGATATGTTACTGATTCTTGGAGGTTTATTATTAACAATATTACATGTTTGATCTAACGCAGATCCTCCCATTCTATTTGCATTATTTCCTAAATCGATAAGAAACAAAGAGGAATTTTTTTCTGTCCTAGGAGTAACATATTTTTCAACATCATTTATTGATGCAAAAGCAGACAATACTAAACTGATTGGACTTTTTACTTCGTTTTGTTTTTTATCTCTCCATTTTGTAGACATAGATAAAGAATCTTTACCTACAGGTATGACAATATCAAATTTTCTACATAAGTAACTTAATCGTTCAACTGATGTATATAAGTTTAATAATTCTTTATCACATGATGAATTTGCCATCCAATTAGCTGATAATTTGATAGCCTTCATATCTTTAATATAAACGGACGATATGTTTGTAATTACTTCACCAAATGCCATTTCAATCGAGCATTTAGCATCCAATGGGGCAATATTAGGTTTTTCTCCTAATGTAAGAACTTGTCCATGCTTAGAGTTAATATCTGTTTTTGTAATTGAAAAATTTGATACAGGAACTTGACCAGGGCCTATCAGCTGATCTCTTGCAACTAAACCTGTAACAGAGCGATCTCCAATAGTTATTAAAAACCCTTTGTCAGAAACGCATGGTAATTGTAAAACATTTTTTATTGCATTACTTATAACTGGATATTTTAAATCTTCTTTATAACTTTTATGGAGTGAACTTTTAATTTTTATCGGAACTATTGGAGGTTTACCTAGCAAGTATTCCATCGGTAAATTAATGGAAGTATTACCATAGTGAGAAACAACTAAATATTTTTTAGAGGTAACATTACCAATAACATATGTCGGACAATTTTCACGCTTACAAATGTCTTTATAATTGTCATAGTCTTCTTTACTAATTATTAAGACATATCTTTCTTGGCTCTCATTGCACCAAATCTCTAAAGATGACATATTGTTTTCTGCTACAGCTACTTCATCTAATGAGATTTGTGCTCCCATTTTAGAATCATTAACTATTTCTGGAACTGCATTACATAATCCACCAGCTCCAATATCATGAATACTCACAATTGGATTAGATTCTAAGTAAGTGCAAGCATTTATAACCTCTTGGCATCTTCTTTCTATCTCTGCGTTGTCACGTTGGACAGAGGCAAAATCTAGTTCTTCACTACTAGAACCTGATTGCATAGATGAGGCTGCTCCACCACCTATACCAATTCTAAATGATGGACCACCAAGTATAGCTATCATATCGCCATCTCTGAGTTTATTCTTCTTAGTATATTTATTATTGATATAACCAATACCGCCGGCAATCATAATAGGTTTGTGGTAACCGTAAGTAGAATTGATTGTGACATCATGATCTTTTTGTTCGTATGTTCTGAAATAGCCAAAGACATTAGGTCTTCCAAATTCATTATTATACCTAGCAGCACCAATTGGTGCTTCTAATATAACTTTATATGATGATTTAATTCTTGAAGGATAATCAAATGAATTTTTTTCCCAAAATTTTATATTACCTGGAATATTTAAGTTTGATAAAGTATAACCACAAAACCCAACTTTAGGTGTCGATCCTCTACCTGTTGCGCCCTCATCTCTTATCTCGCCGCCAGATCCTGTTGCTGCCCCTTCATATGGTGATATAGCAGTTGGATGATTATGAGTTTCTGCTTTGATTATATAATTTTCAGGTGATTTTTTAGTTTGATATTTTTTATTTTTATTGATGTACAACTCATGAATATATTTGCCTTTTATAATAGATGAATTATCACTATATGCTGAAACTATATCTTTGTTTTTATTAGTATTCGTAGATTTAATCATGGAAAATAATGTTTTTTTCATTTTATTATTATCAATGTAAAAATCTGAATTAAATATCTTGTGACGACAATGTTCAGAATTAATTTGAGAAAACATCATCAATTCAACATCTGTTGGATTTCTTTTAAGCTTCTTATATACATTTTCAAGATAAATAATTTCTGGATCACTCATTGCTAAGCCCATTTTCTTATTTGCTAGTTTTATATTTTTGATTGATATATTCTTGAAAGTTGTTTTTTTTATTTTTTCATTTTGATTTAAATATTGTTTAATTAATTTATTAGAAGATAATAAAATCTCGGTCATTGGATCATATGTAATAGGCTCTGATTTATCTTTATCATGTTCAAGAAGTATGAATCTATCAATCTGATAGGATGTAAAACTTAAACAAGAATCTAATATATCTTTTGTCTTACTTGACCAAGGTGAATTAATCCCTGCTCTGTAAAATATTGCACCATAACTTAGATTTTTCTCAAATATATCATTACATGGATTAGCATCAATTATTCTTGATATCTTGAGAATCGATTCGTGATTTATATCTTTATGTGATGTTATTCTGTATATGATGTATTTCTTATAATGATATTCTTTTTTTGAGCTATTTTTTTTAAAGAAATACTGCATTTATCTGTATGAATATAGTAATACAATTTGATTGTTTTTTGTAAATTATGTATAAATAACCTATCTAAAGGGGGCGACCGGCTTCGACGTGGGTTGCGACACCGGAGGTGCATGTCGAGCTGATAGTAACTCGTAAAACTGCTGTAAAATATATAAACGCTGAAAATAAACCTTTAGCTCTAGCAGCCTAACTGCCGCTAGCCTCTCTT
>MDTG01415954.1_pt1 | contig 17833 bp, 18 predicted proteins | sample 811421 | NCBI WGS metagenome assembly MDTG01 (sample SAMN05326645, study PRJNA326480) | marine metagenome | isolation source: seawater | place: Pacific Ocean: South East | collected 2011 | reverse complement strand
AGAACGAATCACTTTGTGATTCATCTACTAACCTCTAACTAAACCCGAAATGGGGGGAGATAAATATGGAGGAACTAAAAGTGATCTTTGCTAAGGCAAGGAAAAAAGCTAAGAAAAAAGCAGCTCCTAAGAAAAGAAGAAAAGCCGCTAAAAGGAAGCCAGCTAAGAAGAAAAAAGCAGCTCCTAAGCGTAAGGCAAAACGAAAAGCCGCTCCTAAGAAGAAAAAAAGGAAAGCCGCAAAAAAGAAAAAAGCCGCTCCTAAAAAGAGAAAAAAAGCTGCTAAGAAAAGAAGAAAAAAAAGATAATAGCATTGATATAATCAATGCTTTTTTTTTACGCCCTTAGCTTAAAGCTAAGGGCGTTTTTTTTAATTTATCTCTACCTAATATTTTATCAATTTTTTTAATTGCTGCTTCTTCTGAGATTTTTAAGCCTGCAATAACTTCTCTTAAGAATCTGTCATAAGACAGTTCAAATAATTGCCTTTCACTATATGACTGTTCGATTTGATTATTGGCTCTATTTAAATCTCTTACTACTTCAGCAATTTGTTGAATATCACCAGAATTTATTTTTAGATCATATTCCTGAGCTCTTCGACTCCACATAGTTCTTTTGATTTTTGCTTTTTCACTCAATACCTTTAAGACAGCTTGAATTTTTGATGGTTTAGATACTTTCCTTAGATTTAGTGACTTTGCTTTTTCGACAGGCACCCTTAAAATCAATTTATCTTTTACAAATTCAATTACATACATTTCTAGTTTTTGACCTACTACTTCTCTTTTTTCTATATCAATGACTAATCCAACTCCATGAGTTGGGTAAACAACATAGTCTTTTGTACTAAATATTTTCTTAACTTTTTTTTCTTTTATTGCTTTAATTTCTAAAACTTTTTTTACTTTTTTTGCTTGATAGTGAGAGGGGTTGATTAATCTATTATTAACTTTTTTATCAGATTGAGGGGGAGGTTTTAAGGTAATTGCTTTTTTATTAATTTTTTTTTGTTCTTTCTTTTTAACTTTTTTATTTTCAGGGATTACCTTTTTTTTATTTGTTTTTTTTACCTGCTTTATAATTTTTTTCTTTTTAATACTTTTGTTTTTCTTAACAGTTTTTTTCTTTTTTTTAAGAATCTTTGACTTTTTTTTTAAAACTTTTTTACTTTTCTTGACCATATCTTTTCTTTCTATTGACCAGGATTCTTTGAAAAATATTTTTTAAATTTATCATCTTCATTTTCATATTTTCCGGAATCAGCTGGTGCATCCTTTTTTATCGTAATATTCGGCCAGATTTCAGAATATTCTTGATTGATTTTTAACCACTTTTCATTTTCATCTTCTGTATCCGAAATTATTGCATCCACAGGACATTCTGGTTCGCAAACTCCACAATCAATACATTCTTCAGGATTAATTACAAGCATATTCTCTCCTTCATAAAAACAATCTACGGGGCATACTTCAACACAGTCAGTTAATTTACATTTAATACACTTCTCATTTACTAAATATGTCATCTTAACCTTGTTTGATTATTTTTTTCTTGATTTCTCCTACTTCTCTATCGCTAATATATAGGAGACCGGATATTTTCCTTATCAAGGCATTTTCATAATCATCAATTTTCCCATCTGAAATTATAATCTTCCATAACATCTCAATTATAATAATTTTTTCTTTTTCAGACAGATTATCATTCAGAGTTCTAGTAAATCGCTGCATATCATTAGATTCATCGTTTGCTTTCGTTGCTATTTCAAATAGCGATGTTTTTTGATCTTCATCTAAGTCAAAATATTTCTTAATTAATTCCAATATTTTAGATTTTTCTTGTTCATCAAAAACCCCATCATAAACTGCCGTTTGTATCATTAAGGTTGAAATAGCAATCTGAAGAGTGTCAAATTGCTCATTTTCTTGTTTAATTTTCTTGTCAAAGACGTTTTTTAATTTATCAAACATAATTATAGATTTGTATGGTTATTTAAATGAAATACAATATATAGTGTGTAATTTAGAACAAAAGGTGTAGATAATATGCCCGAATCATCAACATTTTATGTTCTGTTAATATTCTAATTTTTTTTAATTTTATTTGAATATATATATCACTAAATCAAAATTTAGAAAGTTTCTTTAATGGCAAAAAACGACAAAGATAAAGAAAAATTAAATATCTGGAAAAAGAGTTTTGAAAAAGAGACCAAGAATTCTAATGCTGAAAAAGTATTTTTTTCTACTGATGAGGAAATTGATATTAAGCCTTTATATACTAAAGATGACCTTAAAAATCTTTCTTTTGTAGATCCTAATTCTTTACCTGGAAGCAGCCCTTTTACTAGAGGTCCAAAAGCCTCAATGTATACAAATAGACCATGGACTATTCGTCAATATGCTGGATTTTCAACTGCAGAGGAGTCAAATGCTTTTTACAAAAAAAATCTAGAATCAGGTCAGAAAGGTCTTTCAGTAGCTTTTGATCTTCCTACACATAGAGGTTATGACTCGGATGAAGAAATTGTTAAGGGCGATGTTGGAAAGGCTGGAGTAGCAATTGATACTGTAGAGGACATGAAAATTTTGTTTAAAGACATTCCTTTAGATCAAATGTCAGTTTCCATGACGATGAATGGAGCAGTTCTTCCAATTTTAGCATCATTTATTGTGGCTGGTGAAGAGCAACAAGTAGGAAGAGAATTACTTTCAGGAACTATTCAAAACGATATTTTAAAAGAATTTATGGTAAGAAATACTTATATCTATCCTCCTGAACCTTCAATGAAAATTGTTGCAGATATAATTGAATTTACTTCACGTGAAATGCCTAAGTTTAATTCAATATCTATATCTGGATACCACATGCAAGAAGCAGGGGCAGACAATGTGTTAGAACTCGCATATACCCTAGCTGATGGAATGGAATATGTTAGAGCAGCACTTTCTAAAGGGCTTGATATAGATGAATTTGCTCCAAGACTATCTTTTTTCTTTGCAATTGGTACTGATTTTTTTATGGAGATTGCAAAGCTAAGAGCTGCTAGAACTTTATGGTCTAAGATTATGAAAGACTTTGGAGCTAAAAATGAGAAGTCACTTACTTTAAGAACTCATTGTCAAACATCTGGTGTATCATTAACTGAGAAAGATCCCTATAATAATATTGTAAGGACTTCGTATGAAGCTTTATCAGCTATTTTGGGCGGCACTCAAAGTTTACATACAAACTCTTTCGATGAAGCAATAGCTTTGCCCACTGACGAATCGGCAAGAATTGCAAGAAATACACAATTAATCTTACAAAATGAAACTGGCGTTACTAAGACAGTTGATCCATTAGCAGGATCATTTTTTATTGAAAAACTGACTGATGATATTTCAAAAAAATCTTGGGAACTTATTCAAGAAATTGAGTCTTTAGGGGGCATGACTAAGGCAGTTAAAGCTGGAATACCAAAATTAAAAATTGAAGAGTCGGCTACTAAAAAACAAGCTAAAGTTGATAGTGGAGATCGTGTCGTTGTTGGAGTAAATAAGTTTAAGAATCCTAGAGAACCTAGAGTTGATGTTCGTGTAATAGATAACGATAAAGTGAGGGAAGATCAAATTAAGAAAATAAATAAAGTTAAAAAAATGAGAGACAATAAACTAGTTAGTGAATCTCTATTACAATTAACTAATGCTGCAAAAGATAATAAAAATTTATTAGAATTCACTATTCAAGCAATTAAACACAGGGCGACTATTGGAGAAGTTTCCAAAGCTCTAGAAGAAGTTTTTGGGAGACATTTTGCAACTAATTTGAGCGTTTCAGGAGTTTATGGTAAGCATTTTGATAAGAACGAAGATTTTAAAAATGTTTCTAAAAGAGTTGATAGCTTTGAAAAAAAGCATGGAAGGCGACCAAGGGTCTTGGTAGTTAAAATGGGACAAGACGGCCATGATCGAGGAGCTAAAATTGTGGCTACATCTTTTGCAGATTTAGGTTTTGATGTAGATATGGGGCCTTTATTTCAAACGCCCAAAGATGTTGCTAAAGACGCTATTGAAAATGATGTGCATGCAATTGGAGTATCTACACTTGCTGCAGGTCATAAAACCCTAATACCTGAGTTGATGGAAAATTTAAAAAATATTGATTCAAAAAGTAATATAGTTGTATTTGTTGGAGGAATCATTCCAGAACAAGATTATGAATTTTTATATAATAATAATATATCTGCAATTTTTGGACCAGGTTCTAATATTATAGAATCTGCAGAAAAGGTGATAGAATTAATTATTGAAAAAAATAATTAATCTGAAAATTTGTTAATGAGCTTAGTCGAAAAAATTCTTAAAGGTGAAAGAGCAGCTATAGCTAAGGCAATTACTTTAGTTGAGTCTTCAAGATCAAATGATAAGCAAGAAAGCAAAGAATTAATATCAAAGTTAATATCAAATCCTGGTCATTCAGTTAGGGTTGGATTTTCGGGGTCGCCAGGAGTAGGAAAATCAACTTTTATAGAGTCATTTGGAAGTTACTTAGTTAAAAAAGGTCATAAGTTAGGAATTTTAGCAATTGACCCATCTTCACAATTAACTGGAGGATCAATTCTTGGGGACAAAACTAGAATGAGTGAAATCTCAAAAAATGAGAATACTTTTATTCGTTCTACCCCTTCAAGAGGATCGCTTGGAGGAGTTTCTTTTGGAACAAGAGAAGCGGCAATAATTTTAGATTCAGCTGGTTATGATTTTATATTTATTGAAACAGTTGGAGTAGGTCAATCTGAGATAATGGCAGCAAATCTAGTGGATATTTTTTCCCTAATTGTTGGACCAGGCTCTGGAGATGAGTTGCAAGGTATTAAAAAAGGAATCACGGAATATGCAGATATTTTTATTGTAAATAAGGCTGATGGTGATCTTAAGTTACAAGCATCTAAAACTGCGGCAGATTATCAATCTTCTCTGAATTATTTATCTGTAAGTGAAGAATCAGCTAGTAAGAAGGTATTGCTTGTTTCTTCATTAGAGCAGACTGGCATGGATGATGTGACTAGAACAATTGAAGAAATTATACTATCTAATAAGAAGACAGGCACATTTGAAAAGAGAAGATCTGATCAATTGGCCTATTGGATTAAAGAAGAAGTAAGGAACCATATTCAGTATAAAGTTGAAACTGAAATTAGGGAAAATGACCAGTTTGAAGAGATGATTAATCGAGTTTTATTAGGTCAAGATTCTATGCATAGCACCATAGACTTAATATTGAAAAAGCTAATGAAATAGTTTTGAACTATTGACAATATTGATTTAACGCTTTATCAAGCCACCATTATGTCAAAAGTATGTGACTTATCAGGAAAAAAGGTTCAATTTGGTAACAACGTTAGTAAGGCTAATAATAAAACTAGACGTAAGTTCAATCCAAATATGCAATCTGCTACTTTCAAAAGTGTAATATTAAATAAAAATTTAAGATTTAATGTTGCGGCTTCGTCTATTCGAACTGTAACTAAATTTGGTGGAATTGACGAGTTCTTGACTCGAACTAAAAGTAAAAAATTATCCTTAAAAGCAAAAAAAATAAGAAGAACTCTAAGAAGTATTGCTGAAAAATCTAATTAACAGTTTCTCGTATTTTTTTTTCATCTTCATCAAATAAGTCAACTAGTTGCTCAGTCATAACATCTGCTAACTGTTCAGCATCTACAATAGTGACAGCTCTATTGTAATAACGAGTAACATCGTGACCTATTCCTACAGCCAATAGCTGAACATTTGATTTTTTTTCTATCCAATCTATTACACCTCTCAAGTGTTTCTCTAAATAATTTCCAGAATTAACAGATAATGTGCTGTCATCAACAGGAGCTCCATCAGAAATAACCATTAGTATTTTTCTAGCTTCATATCTATTTTGTAATCTTTTATGAGCCCATAATAGAGCCTCACCATCAATATTCTCTTTTAACAATCCTTCCCGCATCATTAGACCCAGATTCTTTTTTGCTCTTCTCCACGGTTCATCTGCAGCTTTATAAATAATATGCCTTAAATCATTTAACCTTCCAGGAGAGGGAGGCTTATTATTTTGCATCCAGCTTTCTCTACTCTTCCCTCCTTTCCAGGCCTTTGTCGTAAATCCAAGTATTTCTACTTTTACCCCACATCTTTCCAATGTTCTTGCAAGTATATCAGCACTCATAGCTGCAACTGTAATAGGTCTGCCTCTCATAGAACCTGAATTGTCTATAAGTAAAGAGACCACTGTATCTTTAAAATCTGTATCTTTTTCTTTTTTAAAAGAAAGAGAATGATACGGATCCATAATTATTCTTGTAAGTCTTGATGTATCTAGTAGTCCTTCCTCTAGGTCAAAATCCCAACTTCGATTTTGTTTAGCTAATAATTTTCTTTGGAGTCTATTAGCTAGTCTGGAAATTATCGTTTGGAATGATTTAAGTTGTTGATCTAAGTAATTTCTTAATCTGCTTAGCTCCTCTTCTTCACAAATATGTGAAGCAGTTATCATTTCATCAAAATCTTCAGAGTATATTAGGTAGTCATTTAATATTTGATCATCTGAGATCTCATATTTATATTGAGGCGTAGTATTTTCTGTATTGCCTTCATCGAAATCATTCATTTCCTCACTATTTTCTTGGTCAATGGAAACTTCACTATCCTCAAAGCCTACTTCTTCTTGAGACTCAGTATTTTCACTTTCACTAAAAGAACTTTGATTTTCCATTTCAGAAATTTCATTATTTTCAAGGTTTTCTAAATTATTCGTATTTTCTTCATCTTCACCTTTTTCATTATCATTCGATTGGTCGTAATAATTTAAATCTGCAATTAACTTATTTACTTTTTCTGCAAAAAGTTTTTGATCGTGCATACTTTTAACTAATTCTTCTGTTGGATTTCCAATTTTTTTTTGGAGCCATTTTGTCCACAAACTAACAGCTTTAGCTGCATTTTTAGGTACAAGCTCAGAGTTAACTTGGCTTCTAAAATAAAGATCGATTCCATTTTCAATACTTATATCTGATTGGTCTGAAATATTTTGTAAATCACTGTCTTTACATTTTTTTTCATACAAAGCGTACAAGTTTGATTTCACACCCCTCATTAAACTGCTGCCGATCATTTGAATTCTTGTATTTTCTAATGTTTCATAAATTTCTTTATTTTTTGATCCATTTGGAGCGAACTTATTGAAAAGATCTTTATCATGATATCTGTGCATCAGTGCTTGATTGTCAGCGTTTCCACGAATTTCAGATAGAAGGCTTATATCATCTTCACTTTCTATTTTTGGTAGCACTATTTTATTATCTGAGGAAAATTGATTATCTTCGAAAACAACCTCAAGATCCTTATCCTCTGCAATTGCTTTCACAGTTGAAGATATTGCTTTTTTTATCTCATCTAAGAAATTTTCATTCACTTTGATAAATTTATTTCAGAGGATATGTTTTCAAGGTCTTCTCCAAAACATCTCTGAAAATACTCTGAGATTATTTGTCTTTCACTTTCGTCACATTTATTAAGAAAAGTTAATTTGAATGCTAAAGGATAATTAAAGTCAAATATTTCTGAGTTTTCAGCCCAAGTTAACACTGTTCTCGGACTCATAACGGTTGAGATATCTCCGTTTGAAAGACCTTGTCTTGTTAAATCGGCCACTTTAATCATTAAATCAATAATCTCTGATTTTTCTTTTGTATTAAAAGCAGGAACTTTAGATTGTATTATCTTTTTTTCTTGAAGTATGTCTAAATAATTTAATGTTGTAACTATATTCCATCTATCCATTTGCCCTTGGTTGATTTGCTGTGTACCATGATAGAGTCCAGTAGTGTCACCTAGTCCAACGGTATTAGTCGTTGCAAACAATCTAAAGAAAGGATTTGGTTTAATAACTCTATTTTTGTCTAAGAGTGTAAATTTGCCTTCAGACTCTAATACCCTTTGAATAACAAACATTACATCTGGTCTGCCTGCATCGTATTCATCAAACACTAGTGCAGTAGGGTTTTGAAGTGACCAAGGCAAGATGCCATCTTGGAATTCTGTAATTTGCTTTCCTTCTTTGACTACAATTGCATCTTTTCCAATCAGATCTATTCGACTTATATGACTGTCTAAATTCACTCTAACACATGGCCAATTTAGCCTAGCTGCTACTTGTTCAATATGTGTTGATTTACCAGTTCCGTGAAGTCCCTGTATCATCACTCTTCTATTATATTTAAATCCTGATAATATAGCCATTGTTGTTGAATGATCAAAACAGTAGCTGCTGTCAATTTCTGGCACATATTCTGATTTCTCAGAGAAACCATCTATATGTAAATCAGTATTTAGACCAAATGCCTGATTAACAGATATTGAGATATCAGGTTTAGACGGACTTTGAGTATTTGAAGTTGTCATGGTATTCCTTTAATGTTTTATATGCCTCAAGTACCTTTGTTAGCTTTTCTGTATTATTTTTATTTTCACCAACTGTATCAGGGTGTAATTCTTTTACAATCTTTTTAAACTTTGTTTTAATTTCTTCAAGAGCAACATCTTTATTATCGATACCAATAACTGCCAAAGCGTTTAAGTATTTCGAACTAATTAAATTAGTGTTTATTGTTGATTTATCAAGTCCATTAAATGAGGAGAATATTGCCTCAGATATTTTTGAAACATCATCAAAATAATTATTATGAACTCCCATTTTTCTAGTTTTTCTGTGACCTATGATATCATTTTCAAGAAATTCTTCTATTTCATCCGCTGACATATTCGCAAAGAAATTCCACTTCTTGTTGTACTCTTTTATATGCTTAAAGCAGAACCATATGTATTTATCTAGTTCATCAGGAGATGATGGCGCCTTATAATTAGCTTCCATATCACAGCCATTTATACTACATTTTCTATCATTCATAAATTTTTAATATATATTATATTAAATGAATCTTGAAAAAAAAATAACGGAAAAAATAAATAAAAATTTCCTCCCTGATTTTTTTAAAATTATTAATTTTTCTGATAAGCACAAAAATCATTATCTTGAAGATAATAATGATACATCACATATTAAGCTGATAATTGTTTCTAAAAGCTTTGATAATTTATCTAAGATTGATAGAGAAAGGCTCGTTCACAAAACACTTTCAGAAGAAATTTCTCAGGATATTCATTCTATTAGATTAAAGTTATATACTTTGGAAGAATATGAATTAATTAAGTGAAGATATTCGAATTTTAGATATTGTATTTTTATAAATATCAAGGATTTCAAATTTAAAACCATAAAATTGAAATATTTGGCCTTTTGTTGGAAAAGACCTAGACTCATTAATGATTAAGCCTGAGATAGTATTTGCTTCTTCATCAGGAAGATTCCAACCATAGTTTCTATTTATATTTCTTATTTCTGTAGTACCATTTACTGTTAAAGACCCATCTTTTTCTCTTATAACGTCCGATAGATCGATGTCATGTTCATCACTAATATCTCCAACAATCTCTTCAATTATATCTTCTAGACTAATCATTCCTTTTAAAGCCCCATATTCATCAACAACCATTGCTAGTTTAATTTTTCTTCTTAGGTGCATTTGTAATTGATCTTTTAAAGAAGTTGTTTCAGGTACAAACCAAGTTTTAATTAATGAGTTTTTAATATCATTTCTACTTATCTCTTTACCATTTTTCAGATTAAGCATTTTTAAAAGATTTTTAGCATGTATTAAGCCAATAATATTTTCATTATTATCTTTCCATACAGGTATTCTGGTATGAGGACTATCTGTTACTTGAAAGATTATTTTTTCTGGCTCATCATCAATATTTACCATAAAAATGTTACTTCTATGGACCATTACATCTTCTACAGCTATTTCAGCAAGATCTAAGATTCCTGTTACCATATCTTTATCAAGTTTAAAAAGACGTCCTTCTTTATGATGTAAGTTGACGGTACCTCTAATTTCATCTTCTACTGATATTGATCTCGAGTTTTTATCATGTTTTATGCCAATAACATTTAATAATGAAAATACAATTTTCTCCATTACCCAAGTTATTGGGGCGAGGATAAATACCAGTGGTTTTAAGATCGGGCTTACCAGCAAAGCTAGTTTTTCTGCATTAGCAATAGCATAACTTTTTGGAAGAATTTCTGCAAAAATAACGATTAATGCAGTCATTATAATTACTGCGTATGCTACTCCTGTATTTCCAAATAACTTTATTAAAAGACTTGTAGCCAATGCTGAAGCTAAGATATTAACAAGATTATTTCCTAATAAAATTGCACCAATTAAAGATTCCTTTTTGTTTAATAATTCTATAGCAACTTTGGCTTTAGTTTTTCCTTTCATTCTAAGGCCTGTAAGTCTGCTTCTGGTACTAGCTGTTAAAGCAGTTTCTGATCCTGAGAAAAATGCAGAAAGAGCTAGTAAGATTATGATAGCTATGAATAAAACTATAATTTCAAAAAACATTTATTTTATTTGTGACTGCACTACCTCATTTAATTTCTCTTTTGAGAATTTATTTAAAACAACTGCTTTGCCAATTGCTTCTAACAGAACAAGATTTATTTTTCCTTTTTTAACCTTTTTATCTTTTTGCATTGCAGATAAAAATTTTTTTAAAGTAGTATTTTTTTTGAATGAAGAAGGTAAAGAAGTAGGTAGTCCAACACTTTTTAAATGATTAATGATTTTATTAACTGCTGTGTCACTTATAAGACCTATTTCTTGAGAAAGTTTTGACGCAAACACAATACCGACTGAAACAGCCTCCCCATGATTGATATTTTTTTTATAATTATTTATTGACTCAATAGCATGACCAAATGTATGACCTAAATTAAGTATAGCCCTCACATTCTTCTCTTTTTCATCTTTATTCACAATATATGCTTTATGTTTACAGCTAATATAAATTGATTTAATTAATATTTTTCTATCTAATTTTATAATTCTTTTTCCATTTAATTCTAGCCATTTAAAAAAGATATGATCCATTATAAGCCCATATTTTACTATTTCCGCATATCCAGATAATAATTCTCTTTTTGGTAAACTAGATAAGAAATTAGTATCTATAATTACAATTTTTGGTTGGAAGAAAGTCCCTATCAAATTTTTACCATTTGAAGTGTTTACTCCTGTTTTACCGCCAACAGATGAATCTACTTGAGCCAATAAGGTTGTAGGGATTTGAATAAATTTAATTCCTCTCAGAGTAATGCTTGAGACAAATCCAGTAATATCTCCTATAACTCCTCCTCCAAAAGCAATTAATGAGTCATTTCTATCAATTCCTTTTTTTAAAAGAGTGTTAGTAATCTTTACAATAGTATTAAAATTTTTTTCTTTCTCGCTATCATTGATAGTTATCAGAATAGTTTTTATATTATTTTTATTAAGTTCCTTTAATAGCTTCGTTTTATAAATTTCAATAACTTTTTTACTAGAAATAATAAAAATTCTATTGTTGCTTATTATTGGTTTTATATATTTACCAATTTCTTTAATAGTGTTGTGACCAATTATTATTGGATAAGTACCCTGTTGAGTTTTAACCTTTAAAATTTTATTATTCATTATTTATTCTACTTATTATTTCACTCACTATTGATGATTTTGTTTTTTTTGATACATCTACCGTTAGATTACTTTTCATATAATTGCTTTTCCTAATTTTGTCTAGTTTACCTATTTCAATTCTTATATTTTTATTTTTTAAAAGTGGTCTAGTATTAAGATTATTGCATCTGAAGGAAAGAGTTTTTAAGTTACATTTTAACCATATTGAAAAATTATTCTCCAGCACAAGGTTTCTTATTATTTCATTCTCAAATGAACCTCCCCCTAAAGCTATTATAGTTCTTTTGCTATTCTCAAGTAAATTTTTAGTAATCTTTTCCTCTAATTTTCTGAATTTATCTTCCCCATTTTTTGAGAAGAATTCAGAGATAGTCATTTTAGAATCATTTTCTATCTCTTGGTCAGTATCAATGAAATTATAGCCTATTTTTTTAGAAAGATTTTTACCTATAGAAGTTTTTCCAGACCCCATATGGCCTATCAGAACTATATTGTCTCCTTTATGAGTTAGTCTTATTTTTGACATTATTAAATGTGATGAAATTTCACAGTTTTAGGATAATCTGTTTAGTGAAAATTGTATGAGTAATCTTGCTAAAAAAAACATTTTGTTTGTTCCCTTATTATACATAATTAGATTAATAGTTATAACCTTAATCTTATTTAATTTTATTATTGTTTATGCTGAAGAATTAGCAATTGATGAGGAACCTTTTGAAATTTGGGGACAAAGCACTAATCAATCAATACCACAGCTTGAAGATTTGAATTTAGAAGAAGAAGTTATTGACTCTAAGGCTTTTGGCTCTGAATCGTCAAGTTTAGATGGCGTAATTAGATCAGAATTTAACTATTCAGCTAATGATACTTTAGGATTATATGATGAATTAAGTGGAGGATTTTCTTCTGACTTATGGAGGTTTTCTGATTTCCAAGACATTGAATATTTAATTAAGAGTTTACCAAAATATATAAATAATAATGAGCTTTTAGAATTAAAATTGAAGTCCCTGTTGACTATAGCAACTCCCCCAAAAGATATAAATAAGTTTGATGTAAGTTTTCTTCAATTAAAAATAGACCATTTTAAGTCAGTTGGAGACTATAATTCTATATTTACAATTTCAGAATTGATTGAGTCAGCAAATTGGGATGAAGATATGGTTAAAAATATAATTAACTATCATCTTTTAAATAATGATTATAAAGCTGTTTGCGGAAATAAATTCTTAAAGAAAGTCTCTAACGAGAATCTTAATTTAAAGATCAGAGCTTTTTGTAATGCCATGTCAAATAATTTACCAGCTATAGACTTGATTGTTTCATTGATTATTGAGGAAGAATTCTATGATGAAGAATTAGTGTATGTTCTTAATTCATATTTAAATGAAACAGATATCGATATCAATAAAATCAAAATCTTGGATCTATACAAATTAAATTTAATAAATAAGAAAAATATAGATTTCTCTAAATTCATAAGTCAAGATTCTGAAATCGAATTTCAATTATTTTATATAAATTCCAACACCCATTCAAATATAAAAAAAATCAACTTAGCTGAAAATTTATTATCAAGAGGAATTATCCAACCTGAAATACTTGCTAACATCTATGAAAAATATCTAGTTGATAATGAAATTGAAACTGATACTGATTTAAATGATTTAACGTCTGAATATGAAAGAAGAGCTTTACTTTATAATCAGATAAGAAATACATCAAATCAGTTTGATTTAGTAACTCTTGCCTCGAATTATGTTTCTGATATGGGAAACATAAATCTCCTAAATGAAACGGCTGACTTAATTTATGATAAAATAAAGATCATTAGTCCCAAACAAGAGTATAAAAATCATGCTGCATCAATTTGTTTATTGCTTTTATTGAATAATGACTTTGAACAATGTCAAACATGGTTTACTAATCTTAATTTTATTAAGGATGCAGAAAAAATAAAAGCTAAAATTGACTTTTATCTTTCTTTGAGAGGAAATGATAAAACTCTAGATTTAGAGAACATTAATTTATTATTATCTTCAAGTGAACTATCTGAAAATCAGAAGAATGTAATAGCTAGATATTCTGAAATAAGATATGAATTAAAATTAACAGAATATTGGAAGAGCGAAAATGATTTAAATAAAATTTCGACTCTTGTTTCCAATATTAAGTTGGCTCGATATTTAGAATCTATTCCTGATAGAAATAAAGGAGAAATAATACTTTTGATTTCTATGATTCATGGCAGTAATCCAACAAATATGTTAGATCAGTACTCATTATTTTTAATATTAGAGTCAATTGAAAAAATTGATCCAGTCTATTTAGATAATTTTGTTTTTGAATATTTCGTTGATAATCCAATCTAAGTTCTGTGAATTATAATTTATTAGTTGAAAATTTTTTAGAAGTTCTCGCATCTGAAAAAGGATTGTCAAAAAATACTTTATATTCATACAAAAATGATCTGGATCAATTTATTGATTTTATTCAAAAAAAGAATTTAGAATCTATAAACTTTAGGGATAGAGAAATAAAGGAATTTATTAGCACATTCAAAAATAAAGGTTATGAAAGGTCAACAATTTCAAGAAAAATTTCATCTCTGACTCATTTTTTTAATTTTTTATTAGAAGAAAAAAAAATTAAAGTTAACCCTTTAAGTAATTTTGAAATTCCAAAACAAAAAAAGAAACTTCCTATTATTTTATCTAATGAACACATAGATAAGATTTTAGATTTCACAAAAAAAAATCAGTCTGTAGCAGGTATTCGTTTATATACAATGATTGAAATTTTGTATGCTACAGGAATTAGAATTAGTGAGCTTGTAGAAATGAAGCTTTCTTCTATATATGAAGATAAAAATTTTTTATTGATTTCGGGTAAAGGAAATAAGGAAAGATTAGTTCCTATAAGTAAAGCAACCAGAGAAACGATAGATAAGTATTTAACCATTAGAGATAATTTTATTACTAATAATAATAAATCGATATGGTTATTTCCTTCAAAGCAGTCTTCAATCGGTCATATTACCCGTCAAAGATTTAACCAATTATTAAATCAATTAACCTTAAATATGAATTTGGGTATTAAGAGGATAAGTCCACATAAGCTAAGACATGCGTTTGCTACTCATTTATTAGAGAATGGAATGGATTTAAGGTCTCTCCAGCAAATTCTAGGCCATTCAGATATATCAACTACACAAATATATACTCATGTTTTAAAGGAGCGATTGAAAGAAATCATAAAAAATAATCACCCACTATCAAAAGTTGACTTAGGTTGAATAATTAATCAATTAATCTAATTAGCTTGATAATAGATAATTATGATGATATTTAAAAAAAATGAGTTTTACATCAGTACCATCTAAACCAACAAGACTTAATCGATCAGAACTTTTTGTTCCTGGTTCAAAAGTAGACTTGTTTACCAAAGCTGCCGCAAGTAACGCAGATATAATTTGTTTAGATCTAGAAGATGCCGTAGCACCTCAAGATAAGGAACAGGCTAAAAAGAATGTTATACAAGCTTTAAAAGAAGTGGATTTTGGAAAAAAAACTATTTCAATAAGAATCAATGGTCTAGATACTCATTACTGTTACCGCGATGTTATAGATGTAATGGAAAATTCGGGCGAACGACTTGATTTAATTATGATCCCTAAAGCAGGTGTGCCCGAAGATATATACGCTATTGATATGCTAGTTTCACAAGTTGAGGATAAAGTTGGAAGGAAGAAAAAAATTGGTTTTGAACTTATTGTTGAAACATCTATGGGTATTACTAATCTTAATAGCATTATTGGTGGAAGTGACAGAGTTGAGTCTTTACACTTTGGCTACGCTGATTATGCTGCTTCAGTAAGAATGAGAACGACAAATATTGGAGGATCAAATTCTGATTATTCAATTTTAACTGATGAGAGTAATGGAGAAAGAGCTATTCACTGGAATGATATGTGGCATTATCCTATTTCAAAGATGACAACAATTGGAAGAACACATGGTTTGAGGATTATAGATGGTCCTTTTGGTGACTTTTCTGATCCGGATGGATTTAAATCTCATGCTAAAAGAACAGCAATACTAGGTTGTGAGGGGAAATGGGCTATTCATCCAAGTCAGGTAGATTTGGCTAATGAAGTTTTTACTTTGCCTGAGAAAGAAGTTAAGAAAGCTGAAAAAATACTTGAGGCTATGAAACAAGCTCAAGAGTCAGGTGCAGGGGCTGCAACTCTAGATGGAAAATTAATTGATGCAGCATCTGTGAGGCAAGCAGAACAAATAATTAAGCAGACTAAATTAATTGAAACAATGGGCTAATTATTTTTTTATTAGTTAAATGAACACATATCTTGATTTTGAGAAACCAATAGAATCCTTAGATGACAGGATCTTAGAACTAAAACTTTTAAATAAAGAATCACCTTCTGAAAGTTTACTAGAAGAAATTTCAAGTGTAGAAAAAGATATAAAAATTGCTTATCAAAAAATATTTGCAAATATAACGCCTTGGCAAAGAACTTTAATTGCTAGACATCCTGATAGACCAAAGACAAAAAATTATATTGAAAACTTAATTGAAGATTTTTTTCCACTTGCTGGAGATAGGTCATTCTCAGACGATAAAGCAATCATAGGAGGTTTTGGAAAATTCCGTGGTAAGTCAGTGTTAGTTATAGGTCACGAAAAGGGTCATGATACCTCTTCAAGAATTGAGCATAACTTTGGAATGCCAAGACCTGAAGGATACAGAAAAGCTCAACGATTAATGAAACTTGCCGAGCAGTTTGACGTTCCGGTTATTTCTTTTGTAGATACCCCTGGTGCTTATCCAGGTGTAGGGGCAGAACAAAGAGGTCAAGCTGAAGCAATAGCAAAGTCTACCGAGTGTTGTTTATCACTTGGAGTTCCCATAGTAGCAGTGATTATTGGAGAAGGAGGATCAGGGGGAGCAGTAGCAATTGGCACAGGTAACAATGTTTTAATGTTAGAAAATTCTATTTATTCCGTGATTTCCCCAGAAGCTTGTTCTTCAATACTTTGGAAAGATACTTCCAAAAAAGTTGAAACTGCTGCAGCGTTAAAATTAACAGCCAATGATATGATTAAAGTTGATGTAGTTGATAAAATTATTTCTGAGCCATTAGGTGGTGCTCATAGGCATCAACTTAAAGTCATTGAGAACACAGGAGATGAAATCGAAGAATGTCTTAATATTTTATCTAACCAGCACGGCAATGATCTAAAGCATGCAAGGCAGGAAAGATATCTGCAGATAGGAAGGAGTGGTTTGTTTTCAGAAAAATTAAGTGCAGCGAATACTGTTCTTGATAATAAATACGGAATTATTAAAGATAAGAAGTTTTTTAATAAGAATACTTTATTTCAATTTGTTCTTTTAGCAGTTTTTATTTTAATGTCGGCCCTTACTTGGATATATTTCACTAATTAATTTTTCCGTGACAATGTTTATATTTTTTACCTGATCCACACGGACAAGGTGAATTTCTTGGGACTTTCTTATTACTCTTGCTAATAGAGGCTGCTTCTGATCTTTTTATTTCTTTTCCTTCATCAGTTTGATTTAATTGGGCATTTGGACGTATAGACATTCTTGAAAAAATCTTCGCTACATCATTTTTGAGATTAAAAATAAGATCTTCAAATAATCCAAATGCTTCATTTTTATATTCATTAAGAGGATCTCTTTGACCATATCCTCTTAATCCAATTGTGCTCCTTAATTGTTCAAGATTATTTATGTGCATCATCCATTTATCATCAATAATTTTTAATAGGACCATTTTTTCTAGATTATTAATTAATTCTTTTGGGTGATTTTCTGCTCTGATTTCTGTTCTTTTATCAATTATTTGATAAATTTTACTTTTGAGTTTTTCTTGATCAAATCCATCTTCTTTTAACAGATTTTCTAAATCTATATCACCAGCGAAATAAGTTTTTATATCATTTTTTATTTCTTCAATGTTCCATTGCTCTATATAGGCCTTTTCAGGCGCATAATTATTTACTATTTCGTCTGCAACATCGTACTGCATTTCTTTAGCTACCACTGAGATATCATTAGAATTCATAAGATCTAACCTTTGCTCGAAAATAGTTTTTCGTTGATCATTTAGCACATCATCAAATTTTAATAGAGTTTTTCTTATATCAAAGTTTCTTCCTTCTACTTTTTTCT
>MDTG01033015.1_pt1 | contig 17835 bp, 13 predicted proteins | sample 811421 | NCBI WGS metagenome assembly MDTG01 (sample SAMN05326645, study PRJNA326480) | marine metagenome | isolation source: seawater | place: Pacific Ocean: South East | collected 2011 | reverse complement strand
GCAATAGTAACAGGACTGCTATCTGTTTTGGTTAATATGTCCTCCTCACAGAGTGAATTTTGTATCCTTCTGGTAATCTTGCTGGCAAGAGAAACGGCTTTAAGGCCAACTTTGAGTTTTTCATTATGGTAGCCAAAATTGTAATTTTCCACTTTAATTTCCTAGTTTTTGAAATAATTAAAAAATTTATCCGACATTAAATAAAATGGTCTGGACTTAGACAGATAAATCTTACACCATTATGTCTTACGATTTTAAAATTTCGACGTCAATTCGTAAAGAGGGAGGACTATAACCCATGACTGAGGAAAAGCTGTATCCTATTTTTCCGGATATTTCCAAAAAAGCTCATATTAACGAAAAGCAATATTTAGAGGAGTATAGAAAGTCAGTAAATGATTCCGATCGTTATTGGTCGGATATTGCAAACAAGTTTATAACCTGGGATCAACCCTGGACTACTGTGTCTGACGTAAATTTTGATACAGCAGAGATCAAGTGGTTCTTAGATGCAAAGTTGAACGTGTCAAAAAATTGCCTTGACCGCCACCTCGAAAAGAATGGTGAAAAGATAGCCATAATATGGGAGGGTGATAATCCAGATGAAAGTAGAAAAATTAGCTATTTAGAGCTTCATGAAGAGGTTTGTAAATTTGCCAATGCATTAAAAAGAAAAGGTGTAGAAAAGGGAGATAGGGTTTCAATTTATATGCCCATGGTCCCAGAAGCGGCAATTGCAATGCTGGCCTGTACACGAATTGGAGCTATTCATTCAGTTGTTTTCGGTGGCTTTTCTCCCGAAGCGTTAAAAGATCGTATTTTAGACTCAGGTTGCAGCGTGGTAATTACGGCGGACGAGGGTCTGAGGGGCGGCAAGTTGATTCCTTTGAAGTCAAATGTTGATAAAGCGTTAGAGTCATGTCCCGATGTAGAGGTCGTATTTGTAGTTAGAAGAACTGGCGGTAATATAAATTGGTTTGAAGAACGAGATTTTTGGTATCAGGAGAGTATTGACATGGAAATCTCCGAATGTGAACCGGAGTCAATGTCCTCAGAAGATCCGTTATTTATACTTTACACTTCGGGTTCAACCGGTAAACCTAAAGGTGTTCTTCATTCAACAGGAGGTTATATTCTATATGCAGCAATGACCCATCACTATGTTTTCGATTATAGAAGCGACGATATATATTGGTGCACAGCTGATGTCGGTTGGGTTACCGGTCACAGTTATATAGTTTATGGCCCTTTAGCAAATGGCGCTACGACACTTATGTTTGAGGGAGTTCCAAATTATCCTGATGCCAGCAGATGTTGGCAAATAATCGATAAGTATAAAGTAAATATATTTTATACAGCTCCAACAGCATTAAGAGCATTAATGGGGCAGGGGGACGAGTTTGTTCATTCTACAAATAGAGAAACTCTGAGAATTTTGGGTACGGTCGGAGAGCCTATTAATCCTGAGGCTTGGGAATGGTATTTTAAAGTTGTTGGTCGTGGAAAATGTCCGATAGTTGATACCTGGTGGCAGACTGAAACAGGAGGAGTTTTGATTAGTCCTTTACCGGGAGCGACAGAACTGAAGCCGGGTTCTGCTACGCGACCTTTTTTTGGAGTTCAACCTGTGATTTTGGACGAAGAAGGAAATGAAATAGATGGGGAAGCCACCGGTGCTCTAGCTATAAAAAAATCATGGCCAGGCCAGATGCGGACTGTGTACGAGGATCATCAAAGATTTGTAGACACTTATTTTAGAACTTTTAGAGGCTATTATTTTACGGGAGATGGCGCCAGAAGGGATAAGGACGGTTACTATTGGATTACAGGAAGGGTTGATGATGTTATAAACGTATCAGGGCATAGAATGGGGACAGCTGAGGTCGAAAGCGCTCTTGTTTTACACGAAAATGTTTCGGAGGCTGCTGTCGTTGGCTACCCTCATGATATAAAAGGACAAGGTATTTTCGCTTATGTAACTTTAATGCGCTCAGCTTCTCCAGACAAAAATTTAGAAAAAGCCTTAAAAGAACTTGTTAGAAAAGAAATTGGACCGATAGCAATACCAGATGTTATTCAATGGACCCCAGACCTCCCCAAAACACGTTCGGGAAAAATTATGCGTCGGATATTGCGTAAAGTTGCTTCAATGGATATTGATCATTTGGGAGATACTAGTACCTTGGCTGATCCATCTGTAGTTGAAAAACTGATAACTGAAAGAAAGAAATTCGTCTGATCTGATTAGTTTTTTGAAAAATTCTAGATCAAATAAAAAACAAACGCTTGATGAATATCTAACATTCAATGTTCTAGCGGATAAAATCATGGCAGGTGAGATTCGCGATGAGAGGTCTTTCAACCGATTTATTGATTCGTTTTGTGATGAAGGAATTGAAATCAAAAAGTTTAGGCGAGTCTTTATCAACAATTTAATTCATTTATTAAGTGAAGTTGAGACAGATTCATATAAAAATGAAGACGGGTTTCCTCTTGTTATAAAGATGCTTAATTACCTGGAGAGCAACTATATTAAAGATATTCATATGGGTGGTTCATCTAAGAAAATCGGTGAAATCATCAATAGATTGTTAGAATACTCTCAATCTTTTTCTCAAAGGCAATGACCCGAATGTTAATTTATATATTTTTCAAAAAATGAGCGATCCATTATTAAAAATTTTCCTCAGGGAATGTAAAGATATAGCTGGTGGTCTTGAAAGACTTGGCCGAAAGCAACTAAAGAATCACAAAGACTCTTTTTGTACTCGTGACGTGGTTAGAGATGAACCCGATTATTGTTTATATCAATATCAATCTGTTTGTAATGAGAAAAAAAAGCGTCGAAACGAAAATAAAGTTGTATTAATAATCTATTCTTTGATAAATAGAGCAACAATTGTTGATTTGCAAAGAAACCAATCATTAGTAGGAGACTTGCTTGATTCAGGCTGTGATGTATTTCTTTTGGATTGGAAAGAATTTGGAGATGGAACTAAAAATTTATCCTTATCAGATTATTCTTTTCAGTTTATTGACGATTGCGTAGGTTTTATAAAACATACGACTAATAACGCAGATATTAATTTAATTGGCTTGTGTCAGGGAGGTGTATTTTCATTGCTCTATACTTTAAAGAACAAAAATAAAGTTCGAAGTTTAGCTTTGATGTCAACTCCAATTGACTTTAAAACAGAAAGAGACACCATGTCAAAAGTTTTAGAGCATGTCAATCTCGACCTTCTTTATTCAGTTCCTTATGTGAGTGGCTCTATGTTAAATTCTTTTTTTAGTATGTTAGCACCGTATTCAGTTTTGCAAAAAAAATATCTCACACTCATAGCAAATCAAGATGATCCAGCATTTGTAGAGAAATTTGTTCTAATGGAAAATTGGAGATTGGATAGCCCTAAAGTATCTGGATCAGTACTAGCCGAATTTATTCATATCTTTTACCATAACAACGCTTTTTGCAATGAACTCATTGAGTTTAGAAGTAGTGATTTGAAATTGGGCGTAGAGATCGACGTGCCGGTTTTGAACTTATATGGAACCAAAGACCGGCTTGTGCCGCCAGAAGCGTCCAAAGCACTATCAGGAATGGTTAGTAAACAATCGCTCTATAGCGAAGTGAGTTTTGATTGCGGTCATATTGGAATGTATACACTGACTGGAGAGAAGGAAACTCCTGGTCGGGCCATCGGATGGTGGCTTGGCCAGGAGTCGTTCTAATAATTAGCTTGTCTTAGAAGCTTTTTTCGTAGATTTCTTAACCTTATCGGTTGCAAATGGGAAAAGACTATTAATTTCGGTAGAGCTTTTCATGTCTTCTATACCTTTCTCAAACCATTGCTGGTATTCAGATCGGGCGCTATTAAAGATATTTGCTGTAGATTTTGCAGCATCAAACATGGTCTCGTTATACTTAGAAAGAAACCCAGTTTGGATAGAGACCACATCAGGGATTTCTTTAGTGTCCGATAGCTCGTCAGCAACTGCAGTTCCAGCTTCAATCAAGGAGGTTGCTAGCTGCATGTTAGTTTCAGCAAATTTTTCAATTACTGAAGTGTTTATATTTTCAAGATTTTTCGAAGCTTCAACCGCCGAATCCGTCATATTTTTAATATTTTTGATAAAATTAGTTTCCATAAGTCACCTTTTTTGCATTGCAACATTTTGTTGCTATGCAACATAAAGGTTATAACGAACAAAATCAAGCTTTTTTTTGATTATTTTTTACTTTTATTGCTAGGAGGTGGTTGTTCCATACTTTTTAGTACGTTTTCTTGCATTTCTTTCCATATTTCGATGTTCGTCTTTGTCATTTTGGTTAGAAGTGTTGACATTGGATTTACCGCCATTGCCTCCTCCATTTGGGCACTAAGAGCCTTTTGTTGTTCGCAAAACATTTCAATAGTCCGGTTAAGGAAGTTGCCAGCGAGTTGCTGATTTGGATCGCCATATATTCCGATTAGTTTATGGAGTAACTCTGCTGAGAATAGAGGTTGCCCCTCTTTTTCTTCTTGCTCTAAAATAATTTGTAGCAGGACGGAACGAGTAATATCTTCTTCACTTTTTTTATCAATTACAGTGAATTCCTCCTGATCCATTACTAACTCTCGTAAATCACAAAGGGTAACGTACTTGCTTTCCTTCGTATCGTAAAGACGACGGTTCGGATATTTTTTAATTACTCTAATATTTGATTTTTTCATTTTTTGAGTCCTTCCTTACGAAAACTCGTTCATCAAAAATGGATTGGTTTTTCATAGGCCGCTAGAGCAGCTTCATGTACTGATTCTGATAGAGTTGGATGGCCGTGAATAATTCTCCCTAGATCTTCAGCGCTTGAACCAAACTCCATAGCTACAACTGCCTCTGATATAAGTTCGGACGCATTAGCGCCAATTATGTGGACTCCTTTAATCATATCGGTTTCGCTGTCTGTGATGACTTTAACGAATCCTTCTGTTTCACCCATGGCATGACTTCTTCCGCTCGCTAAGAATGGGAATTTCCCTATTTTTATTTTCTCTCTATGTGCCAAACATTCTTGCTCGGTTTTGCCGACCCACGCAATCTCGGGCCATGTGTAAATAATCCAAGGGATATTTGTATGGTTGATACTTGACTCGACCCCTGATGCAATTTGTTCAACAATTTTTATACCTTCTTCGCTAGCCTTATGAGCCAGCATGGCCCCACCAACGCAATCGCCAGCAGCATACACATTATTCCCAAAGGCTCTAAACTGATTGTCAACTTTTATAAAGCCTCTATCATCGAGCTCAAGCTTAACGTTATCTCCACAAATATCAGCAGTATTGGGTCGCCTTCCTACCGCAACTATAACTTTATCGAATTTGGATACGACCTCTTTACCATTTTGCATGCTCGTCACCGAAACTTGTCTATCCCTTATTTCACATGATTTTACAATTGAGTCTAGTTGTATCTTTAACCCTTGTTTTACCATAATCTTTTTTGTTTCACTGGCAATATCCTTATCTGCCGAAGCTAGGAAATCTGGAAGCGCCTCCAACATAGTTACCTCTGAGCCCAGCCTTCTCCAAACACTTCCTAGTTCAAGACCTATAACACCTGAACCGATGACACACAGTCTCTCGGGTACTTCGTTAAAATGGATTGCTCCACTTGAATCAAAAATGTATTTATTATCTACTGGCACGGTTGGTAGAGTTATAGGAAGAGAGCCGACAGAAATTAATATATTTGCGGCACTAATGGTTTGTTTTTTACCGTCGTGTCCAAGTATGTTAACGCTGGTGTTTGATGCAAGCCTTCCCTTTCCTTTGAACCAGGATACTTTGTTTTTTTTAAACAAACCCTCTATCCCATTAGTAAGTTGTTCAACAACATGATTTTTTCGCTGCTGCATCTTTGATATATCGATGGTGAATTTTCCATCTATACCATGTGAACTGGCGTGTTTAGACATGAATTCATAGTGGTGAGAACTATCTAATAAGCTTTTTGAGGGGATGCAACCCACATTAAGACAAGTCCCTCCTAAGGCGGGTTTATTGTTAATGCTTGTTTGATTATCTACGCACGCAGTTTCTAATCCGAGCTGAGATGCTTTTATTGCTGCTACATAACCGGCCGGGCCACCGCCAATAACAACCAAGTCAAATTTATTTTTATTCATAATCAAATATCCAATAGACCGATTAGAGGTTTTTCTATGATTTTTCTTATTTTGTCTAGAAACTGAACCGCTTCTCTACCATCAATGATTCTATGATCATAAGAAAGAGCCACATACATCATGGGAGCGATAACGATTTCTCCACTTTTTACAATCGGTTTTTCATTTATTTTATGCATTCCAAGTATCGCACTTTGTGGTGAGTTTACAATAGGCGTTGATAGTAGCGAGCCGTATATTCCTCCATTAGATATTGTAAACGTTCCACCGGTTAGCTCGTCAACTGATAACTTATTTTCTCTAGCCTTTTCTCCGAACAGTTTTATTTTGCTTTCGATCTGAGCGAATGATAGTTCATCCGCGTCCTTAATTATAGGGACTACTAAGCCTTTACCGCCACCTACGGCCACGCCTATGTCATAAAAGTTATGATATAGAATATTGTCGCCTTCAACTGAAGCGTTGATAATAGGAAATTCTTTCAAGGCTTGTACGGTAGCTTTAACAAAGATTGACATAAACCCTAGTTTAATCCCGTGTTTTTCAACGAAGTCATCTTGATAGTTTTTACGTAATGCGACGGCTTCACCCATGTCTATTTCGTTAAATGTAGTGAGTAAAGCGCCTTCTTGTTGAGATGATACAAGTTTCTCAGATACTCTTTTTCTAAGTCTAGTCATTGGCACTCGTTCGGTTTTACGATCCGATGATGCGGTACCTTTTTCTTTCGAAGAGCTATTTTCATTTTTGAGATATGATATGACGTCGCCTTTTGTTACTCTATTGCCTTTACCAGTTCCAGCAATTTGATCAATTTTAAGATTTTTCTCTTCAACTAATCTTGTGACTGCCGGGCCACTCTTATTTGGTGAGTGGTTATTTGACGGGTCAGGTTTTACTTCCGCTTCTTCTTTTGGAGAAGCTCCGATCTTACTTGCTGCTGATGTGTCGATAGTGAGTAGCACGTCGTCTGTTAATACAATATCCCCGGCATTTTTGAGAATAGACTTTATTGTGCCACTTGCTGGAGCAGTTATTTCTAAAGTTACTTTGTCAGTTTCAAGATCTATGAGTGATTCACCCTCGTTAATGGTATCTCCTTCAGCCTTATACCACTCAAGACAGGTAGCATCTGGAACAGATTCTGCGAGGGCGGGAACTTTTACTTCTATTATCATTATCTAATCTCCTTCCTTAACCGGTTTTCCGGACTTTTTTTTCGCTTTTGGAAACGGGGTTCAAATTTAGTGCTTCATTTATGATTTCTTTTTGTTGTTCTAGATGCAATGATAAATAACCAACCGCGGGTGACGCCGAGTAAGGTCTCGCAACACATCTCAGAGGTTTCGATTCATCAAAAGCTCCACCCAAGTGGCGACGAGAGAGTAAATATGACCACGCCCCCTGATTTCTAGGTTCTTCCTGAACCCACAATAGTTCTTCGCAATTTTTATATCTGCTCAGTATCTCCCTCAATTCTTTTATCGGAAATGGGTGAAACTGTTCTAATCTGATTATGGCGCAATCATCTATTTGATTAGCCTCGCGTGCTGCAACTAGCTCAAAATAGATCTTTCCCGAGCATAATATTATTTTTTTAACTTTTTTAGGAGTGATGTTCGATTGTTCCGGAATGATAGTAAGAAACTTTCCTTCGGTAAATTCAGATAATTTTGAAAATGAATCTGTATTTCTAAGTAAACTTTTTGGACTCATTACGACCAGTGGCTTCCTGTAGGGCCTAATTACTTGACGTCTCAACAAATGGAACATTTGCGCCGGTGTCGTTGGATAACATACCTGCATGTTATCTTCTGCGCAGAGTTGAAGAAATCTTTCAAGTCTTGCAGATGAATGCTCCGGACCCTGACCGTCGTAGCCATGAGGAAGTAGCATTACCAGACCGCAATATCTCTCCCACTTGGATTCACTAGATGCTATGAATTGGTCGATAACGACTTGAGCACCGTTAGCAAAATCACCAAACTGTGCCTCCCAGATAATTAGGGCGTTGGGCTCAGCTGCGGCGTATCCAAATTCGTAGGCTAACACGGCCTCTTCCGATAAAGTTGAATTTATAACGAGAAAATCTGACTGCGATTTTGATAAATTTTGTAAAGGAAGGTATGGCGCACCAGTTTCTTGATCATTGATTACAGCGTGACGGTGAGAGAATGTACCTCTTCCACTGTCCTGACCTGAAATCCTGACCGGAAAGTTCTCAGTTAAAAGTGAGGCGTAACTTAGCGTTTCAGCAAACCCCCAATCACATTGCATTTCCCCATTTGCCATCATCTCTCGTTCTTTTAAAATTCGAGCAACTTGACGATGATTCTTGAAACCTTTGGGAACCTTTGTAAATGCTTTAGCAAGTTTTGATATCAGGTTTTGTGGAACAGCGCTTGAATGCTTGGCTTCCCAGTCTGTACCAATGAAGGGAGCAAAGTAATTGACTGCTGAGCTATCGCGAATTTTTACGTGAGGTCGTGACAATACTGAATTATTTTTCAAATCATCAAGATACTTGGTTTTCATCGCTTCAAATTGATACGTGTCCAGCAGCCCATTTTCAATTAGTTTGTCTGAATAAATTTCGACTACACTAGGGTGTTTTCTTATTTTTTTATACATAATAGGTTGGGTGGTGGCTGGTTCATCCGTTTCGCTATGACCGTGTTTCCTGTAGCAAACTAGGTCAATGATCACGTCTTTGTTGAATTCCATTCTGTATTCAAGCGCGATCTTGCCAACCATAGCAACAGCTTCTGGATCATCGCCATTTACGTGAAAAATAGGAGCCTGAATCATTTTTGCAACGTCTGTACAATAAAGTGTCGACCTTGAATCTAATGGATCGCTGGTAGTAAAACCAATCTGGTTATTAATAATGACATGTATAGTTCCGCCAGTTGAATATCCTCTGGTTTGCGAGAGGTTAAGAGTTTCCATCACAACTCCTTGGCCTGCAAAAGCTGCATCTCCATGTATGATTATCGGCAGAACTTTATTTCTATTAGAGTCTTTTCTACGGTCTTGTCGAGCTCTAACAGAGCCCTCTACGACAGGGTCGATTATTTCTAGATGAGACGGATTAAAAGCTAAAGTCACATGCACGGGTCCATTTGGTGTTTGAATGTCCGATGAATATCCTAAATGATACTTTACGTCACCTGACCTGTGGTCTTGGACACTTTTTCCTTCAAACTCATTAAAAAGGTCCGAGGGGCTTTTACCTACAATATTAACTAGAACGTTTAATCGACCTCTGTGAGCCATACCAATCACACATTCCTTGACCTGATTTTTTCCCGCTTCAACTAATAGCGTGTCTAAAAGAGCGATACTGCTTTCTCCTCCCTCCAGAGAAAATCTTTTCTGACCAACGTATTTTTTATGTAAATGCTGTTCCAGAGAATTAGCAGCTATTAAACAGTGCAATAATTGAATTTTTTCTTTTTTGTCTAAAGGAAAATTGCCAGCAAAAGGTTCTAACTTTTGTTGAACCCATCTCTTTTCATTTGTTTCTACGATGTGCATGTATTCAGCACCAATATTTTTGCAATATGTATTCTTTAGAATTTCAATTATTCCGGCTAATTTTGTGTCTTCCACACCTTGAAGGGAACCAGAATTGAATACTGTGTCTCGGTCTCCTTCTGTCAGTCCATGGAATTCTGGACGAAGCTCTGGTACTTCGGGCCTATCATATTGTCCAAGTGGGTCTAGGTTAGCTTCACGATGACCTCTAAAACGAAATGCATTGATAAATTGTAACACTGCGACTTGTTTTTCAATTTGTTCATTGCTCTCATTTTGGCTAGTTTTTAGTTTAGTTTTTATAGTTGCCCTATCTTTGGCGCTTTGGTGTTGCCTCAAAGTTGCTTGATTTAGTTGTCTGCTAGACTCTGTTTGAAAGATTATTTTCCATTCTTCTGGCACACTATCAGGATCATCTAAAAACGACTGATATAAGCCTTCAATATACGACAAATTACCGCCATCGGGAGCGAATGCAGAATCCATAATTTCTACCTAACCTAATTTATTTTTGAGTTATTCAATTTTTAATAGTTTATTTGTTAATTTTGGCTTAAAGACAGATAAAAGTCATCAAAAATGTGATGTTTAAAATGATATTGTCCAACTTTTAGTCCAAGAGGCATAGATACCTAATGGTTGTAACTTTAAAGCTTAGTCTTTTATTTGCTACAATCTAGTTAGAATAAATCACGTAACTTAAATTTAGGAAAGGATTAATATGACATCACCTGCTAAAGTCACTATCACCGGTGCCGCCGGTCAAATCTCGTACTCGCTTTTATTTAGAATTGCTTCTGGTCAAATGCTTGGTTCCCAACAACCTGTTGAGCTCAGTCTTCTTGAGATACCGCAAGCGATGAAAGCCCTGGAAGGTGTCGCTATGGAGCTCAATGATTGCGCTTTCCCACTGGTTCAAAAGATAGAGTGTCATGATAATGCGCAAGCTGCGTTTGATGGCTCTTCCTATGGCATGCTTGTTGGTGCTAGACCTCGAGGTCCGGGAATGGAGCGAAGTGAGCTTCTTGGAGCAAATGCTGGCATCTTTCAGCAGCAAGGTAAAGCTATAAACGAGGTGGCCGACGATAAGATTAAGGTAGTTGTGGTCGGTAATCCAGCAAATACTAACGCCTTAGTTTGTTTGAAAAATGCCCCCGACGTGCCAAAAAATCAGATAACCGCTATGACGCGACTTGATCATAATCGGGCAAAAGCACAAGTAGCCGAGAAACTAGGGATAAGTTTGTCTGAAATTAAACAGATGACAATTTGGGGGAATCACTCAACGACTCAATATCCTGATCTTTATAATTCTATAATAAGCGGTAGTAATGGTATGGATCATTTTGCGCAAGAATGGTACGAGTCATTTTTTATACCTAAAGTAGCGAAAAGAGGCGCAGAAATAATTGAGGCAAGAGGCTCATCTAGTGCAGCATCGGCTGCTAACGCTGCAATCGAACATATGCGCGACTGGGTAAAAGGCACGGAAGAAGGTGATTGGGTAAGCATGGCTGTCTATAGTGAGGGTCAATACGGCATAGAGAAGGGGATAATTTTTTCCTACCCTGTTTCTTGTCGCAATGGTGAATATAAGATTATTGAAGGGCTTGATGTAAACGAGTTTAGTCGCAAAAAACTAAAAGAAACTGAAATTGAGTTAATCGAGGAACGAGAAGCGGTTGAAAATATTTAAATAAATTTCAACGATTGGAGAGAGAAATGATAGACCAAAATGGATTCCGAGAGAACGTTGGTATAGTTTTGGTAAACTCAAATAAGGATGTATTCTGGGGGAGGAGAGCTGGAACAAGTTTCTGGCAAATGCCTCAAGGGGGAATAGAAAAAGGTGAAACTCCAAAGGACGCAATGCTACGGGAACTTAACGAGGAGGTTGGGTTACGACCAAAGCATATTGAGGTTATTCATAGAACAAATGATTGGTTACATTACCGTTTGCCAAATTCCCGTGTCAGAATCTCAAATGGCAAAAAATTTATTGGCCAGAAACAAATTTGGTACCTACTTAAGCTGGTGAAAAGTGAAGATTTCATTGATATTAACTTTTTTAGCGAGCCGGAATTTGATAAGTGGAGATGGGTTGATTTCTGGGAGCCGCTCAAACTTGTGGCTCAATTTAAAAAAACAGTATACGAAAATGCTTTGAATACATTTTATCCGTTTTTGGAGAAAGAATTTTGAGGTTATTAAGTCGTTAAAATTTTGACGCAACGTTATCTAGTCCGCCATGATCGATAACATTTAAATACCCTAAATCTAGTAAGAGTGTCTTAGCAATGTCGGATCTTCTTCCGCTTCTACAATAAACATTAATCTGGGTAGTTTTATCGTGTGGCAGTAGGTGTGCGCTATCTTTAATTTTATCATATGGAATATTAGTAGAGTCAGCGACATGTCCGGAAATGAATTCTTCAGTAGTCCTTACATCAATCCAAAACGCTTTCTCATCTGCGAAAATAATCTGGATAAAAAATCCAGAAATTAGAAAAAGCACTTTTACTTTAGTTATTAATTTTTTAATAATCATTTGATTTTATGATGGATATTTAATCGGAGGTTGTCAACCAACACGATCCCGGTAGCAGGATATTTTCGGCATGTTTGAATTTTGAAAGCTCATCTTTAATTGCGGCCTTAGCTTCATTTTTTTGAGAATCTCCGGCTTCGGCATAAGGAGTTGCTGCGGGCCCTAATTGAGTAGCGAAGTGAACTGCTTGCTCAAGTTCTCCTAGATTTATGGTGATATCAAATTTGCGAGACTCAACATTATCAAATCCCGATTTAATTAAGGTTTCCTTAATTACTGCCTCCTCGGATAACGAAAAAGCGCCGGGTGAATTTTCTTGTTGCTTTTCAGGTTGGGGAAGGATTTTAAAAGCGGCTTTAGAGGGATAATCCATCCATGGATTACTTTCTATTTTGTTCCAACTTAAGAAAACTAGCTTACCGTTTTTCTTTATTGAGTTTCTTATATTCGAAAAAGCTATTTTTGGATTATCAAAAAACATGACACCAAATCTGGAATAAACTAGGTCATAAAAATAATTTTTAAATTTATAGATCTCAGCATCACTGTGAATAAAGTTTATTCCGTTAACTTTACCTACTCTTTCTTCGGCTAATATTAAGATATTGTATGAAATATCCATTGCATCAATAGTAGAACCTTCATTAATTGCCAAAACACTTTCCGCTATATCTCCTGCGCCACAACCGATTTCTAATAACTTGTTTGAGGAGTGTGTAGAAATCTCATCAAGAAGAATTTTGGATGCGGGCGCAAGCATTGCGTCAAGTCTGGTAATATTGGAGACCCATCGATCACCACCAATACCATCCCAGTATTGGCCTATTTCGGTAGTTGGATTTAACTTTCTCTTTACCATTATATAGTTGAAGTGATTCTATGAAGTCTTGAAAAAACTTTGGTGAGGAAATTTTGTATTAGTTAGAGTTCGTTTTTTTGGTTTTTTAAATACATTCGATTTATAACATCATATTCAGGTAAAATATAATCTTTCTACGAAAAAGTCCAATAGAGCGTCGGTCATTCTCTAACTGAGCAGGTAAAGGACTTTTGTGTACTAACCAATAGTAATAGGTGTTTGCTTTTATGGAATCTTTGCGAAATATAGCCATTGTCGCGCATGTCGATCACGGTAAGACAACGTTGGTCAGCCAGTTAATGGAGCAAACTGAAACCGGTAAACGAACAGATGTTTCTGAGCTCGATAATAACGCTTTAGAGAAGGAAAGAGGGATAACTATACTTGCCAAAAATACAGCTATCAATTGGGATGGAATAAAAATAAATTTGGTTGATACCCCAGGACATGCTGACTTTAGTGGAGAAGTGGAACGAATTTTATCAATGGTAGATGCTGTGCTGGTGGTAGTTGATTCGGTCGAGGGGCCAATGCCACAGACTCGATACGTAACGGAAATGGCACTGGCAAACGACCTTTATCCAATAGTGGTGGTGAATAAATGCGATAGACCTGCTGCGCGTCCTTTTTGGGTTTTAGATCAAACTTTTGATCTTTTTGTCCAGCTAGGTGCTAGTGATGACCAGCTTGATTTTCCGACCATCTTTTGTTCAGCAATAGAGGGTTATGCGCGCCTTGATCCACAAGACGATAATATGAATATGGACGTTTTGCTAAATATAATCAAAGATAAAGTGCCAGCCCCGATCGTTAAAGATGGGCCACTCCAAATGCAAATTAGTGCTTTGGATTATTCTGATTATGTTGGCACTATAGGTATCGGAAAGGTCTTAAGGGGAAAGGTTTCGCGTAATACTCCGGTTGAGGTTTTAAATGGAACGGTAAAGTCCAGACGAGCAAAGATAAATGATGTTTTAGGTTATTCTGGGCTCGAACGAGTTTCGATTTCTGAAGCTCAGTCTGGCGATATCATAGCAATAACCGGAATATCTGAGTTAAAGATATCAGACACTATCTGCGCATTGGATCATCCGGAACCTCTTCAAGCATTAAAAGTTGAAGAGCCAACAATAACAGTTACGGTAGATGTGTCAGATAGCCCTTTTGCAGGTATAGAAGGGAAATTAATAACGAGTAGACAAATTATAGAACGTCTTGAAAAAGAGATTATTCATAATGTTGCCTTACGGATTGAATTATCTAAAGATTCAACAGAAGTTCTGGTGTCAGGAAGGGGAGAACTTCATTTATCAGTTCTCTTTGAAACAATGCGTCGAGAAGGATTCGCGTTTTGCGTTGGTAAGCCGCAAGCGATTATAAAAAATATTGATGCTGTCAATCATGAACCTTATGAGAGAGCTGTTATTGACGTTGCTGAAGAATACAAAGGCAAAGTAATGGAGCAATTAGGTTTGCGTGGTGGTCAATTAATGGATATGAGCGTCGATAAGTCAGGTGAAAATCGATTAGAGTATTTAATTTCATCAAGAGGGTTAATGGGTTATCGAACCGAGTTTCTTACAGCAACCGCTGGCAGTGGCCGTATTAATACTCGATTTGAATCTTATCAACCAATGCAGTCTGCAAAATTAGTTAAAAGGCCTAATGGAGTTTTGATTTCAAAAGAAACGGGAAAAGCACTTGCATTCTCAATTTTCAATTTACAAAACCGCGGGAAAATGTTGATTCAACCTGGAGAACAAATTTTTGAGGGCATGATAATTGGTATACATTCGCGAGACAATGATTTGGTTGTTAATCCTCTTAAAGGGAAACAATTAACCAATATCAGGGCGGCAGGTAGTGATGAAAATATTCAATTAACCCCGCCTAAAACTTTCACTTTAGAGCAAGCGTTAGAATTTATTGAGGATGACGAGTTTGTTGATGTGACGCCAAGTGCTATAAGAGTTAGAAAAAAAATATTAAAAGAGGTTGATCGAAAAAAAATGAAGTCTACAAAATGAGTTGTCCTTATTCATCAACCCGTTATAAATCCGTTTTTAGCCATATCATCTAACGTTTGTAGAGCGGTAAGAGAAGACTCGGTTGACGCTGCTATCGAAGAAGCATTCGTTTCAAGTACTATGTCATTAAGAATATTCGCGCCCTGTTCGATATTTGTCATGTTTGGTGGGTTTTTTGTATTTGAGTTTATCGAATTACCGTCGCTTTTATCATTAATTAAAGCTAGGCCATCCTCAATAGTTTCGGTTTGATCTTTTAGCACCATAACATTATTTCCTCCATGGTTGATTGACTGTTTGCGCTGTTGAATGTTAGTCGTTGTGGCGCCGTTTCTTAAATTGAAGGTTGTCCATTCACCCCATTCGTATCCATCATATAGTTGAATTCGGATTGCTTCTTCGACATAATTATTAGAGCCTTTAACGTAAACATCTTCGAGTGATGGGAGCTCATACGTTATATTGTTTTCGAGATATGTGCCCATTGAAACTGAATAGGATAGCGTTTCAGTATCATTATTCTCGAAGCGTATTGATTGCACCAAGTCACCGTCCGAATCACTAACTGTGAGTACATCTGATAGTGATGTCCAAGTATCCTGGGAAAGTTCTACGGTAGAGCTCGTGAAAATTGGAATCGCGCTACCCATCCCCGCGTGATTCTCACAATAAACATAAATATCAGTGCCCGAGGGTGTAAAGATCACTCCATCTTTTGTATTACTTTCAATATCAAAATTATAACGCGTCACTTCTCCAAAATAACCTCTCGCCTCAATCAGGAATTGGTCACCTTCATGGGTGCCACCATAGCCGGAATTAGTAGGGGGTGAAGAAGCTAGATTGTCTGGAACAAAAAAATCTACGTAGTCAACCCACGAAAAAGTATCGTCATACTTAATGGTGTATTCATACCCATTCCAAGATGCTGAATCTACAACTTGAAAATCGTTGCCAGAAAAATCATGGAACGGTACTACATCACCAAGTTGCTCATAGTAGACATAGTACTTATTACTACTGCTACTTGGATAGCCGAAAGTTGCACTATGTGTCCAATTTTCTTCTGATGGTGTAAGAAACTTTATGTCTGATGCAATCATATAGAGAGGGCTGGGTAAATTACCCGGTTGTGGGTAATCAAACAATCCGAAGTTGTTGTAATGATTTGCTATAGAGGGATCGGTAAAATCCAAGCGATACGATGTATTTTCCTTTAATGTACCTCTCGAGATGTTGTTAAATGGTACATACCCCTCATAGTCCGCATAGTAGACATCAAGATGTTCATCTCGTCTGTGACCCTCACTTATTTCACCGGTTTTTTCGTTATATAAATAGGTGTTTTCATTGCTGAGGTTTGCCCAATTGGGATCATCAGTCTTTAAGGTTAGTACGGTTATTGATGTGTCAGCAGTAAGAGCATTATCTTGCCATTCTGAGTAATAGATTCCGTCATCATAAGACAAGGAGGTACCACCATTGTGAGCGCCATCTGATGTAGACGAAAACCTTACAGGATGATTCGTTAGAGATGAATCTGATAAATCAATACTATAATTAACACCTGTTACAAAACTTTTCTCCCATGGCGTATCATCTAGTTCATAAAATTTTAAATTACCATTTTCGGCTTTAATTTTTAGTGTTTCCCACGAGCTCTCTGGTGTGCTTAATGGTGCTTTAGCACTGACCGTTGGTAACGCATTCGCCTCAGTAGTCATATCGAGTTGGACTTTACCAGTTGAGGCGCCGGCATTATCGAACAGTTCTATCTCGAAAGACTCGGCACTATTAGAGGCATTGGCAGCACCGACGATAAACACATCATCAAGAGAGTTGATGTTAAGAATAGTACTGGCATTACTAATTGATGTAACGACGCCATCGATCTCAATGCTCAGATTAGTACTACCATTAACACCATTAAAGTTGATGGCACTTGGTGTATTGCTACCATCATCATCGCTTGGACTATCCCAGTAGCCGATATACTCACTGAGGGCCCGTCGTTCATTGGTCCGGATACTAGTATTAAGCGTTGTCCCTCCGATCACTGAATCATCGGTCACGGAACGTAGTTCGGGTGCGAGATTGGTACCAAACGTGAAGCTCATGTTCTCAGCAGCGCTCCACGCGATACCATCGTAGAGCTCTAAGGTAAACTGTGCTTCAACAAAAGCAGAGGTACCCCTCATATAGAGGTCACTCAATGAAGGCAATTCGTATAACTCGTTTGAACCATCTAGGAATCCACGCTGACTCACTGAATAGACATCGATATTCCCCGGACCATAATCGTCTCCTCCGATACGAATTCCTTGAATCGTATCGCCGTCAGCATCATTGACAGTGATTAGGTCAGACATGAGATACCATTGATTCAGATTCATGTCAGTTAATGTGGGTGACGATGTTACCGTCGCTAAGTTATTCGCCCCGGTAGTCATATCGAGCTGGACCCATTGTGTCCAAGCGCCACGGTCAGCGACTGCAATCTCTATAGACTCAGCCCCAGCGGATACATTGGGATTACCGACGACGAAGATATCATCGAGTGATTCGATAGCGAAGGACTGTTCAACTACTGTGTCACTATCGAGGTTCGTGACGACGCCATCGACTTCGATACCTAAACCGGTTGCCCCGGTAGTCATATCGAGCTGGACCCATTGTGTCCAAGCGCCACGGTCAG